>JAABUO010001134.1_pt1 | contig 37234 bp, 51 predicted proteins | sample 5559291 | NCBI WGS metagenome assembly JAABUO01 (sample SAMN10711878, study PRJNA513372) | rock metagenome | isolation source: Antarctica rocks | place: Antarctica: Victoria Land, Finger Mt sud
GCATTTGTTTTGGAGCATCTAGCATGCATGGAGAGCAGCTGTGCTGCAACCCCTTTGATCATGGAGATCATACAGCGCCATCCATGATCATACAGCAAACAATATAGCAGCAGCAGCAGCAGCAGCAATGCTGTGGTTTGAGGACTTGCCCACAGACATCCTCAAGCCATCTATGGTAGGTTGGGTGTATAGATATAGCACAATTGTGCACCCTGATGCAGCAAAGGGTACAACAGCTGCACAGTACCTGTCAGCTTCCAAGGCACGGCGTTCCCTGTCCAGAGCCTCCCTGTGAGCCTTGTACTCCTGTTCTAGATCCCGCCTGGCATTCCTGTATGCTGAGGCAGCTGCTGCTTGGGCTTCGGCCACCTGGCAGGCTGACTCAGCATCCTGGCGGGTCAGCATCTGCTCACGTGATGCGACTCGTTGCTCACGGCCATTCAGCCTCCCCTGCATTGCAATGTGCTATCAGCACTTCCTGATGCGTCCCATGCAAAGCACAGTAATACGGTCTGTTCGTTAGCAATCTGCATGCTGATCAGCAAATCATATGCTGAAGTCAAGCATGATGCTGCCAGCACACGTCTTGCACGTTGAGTCTTTGTCCATTGAATTTCTATTTGCAGCGAGCAGTGATGAAATATGTACAGACCTGCTGAATGTCAAGTTGGCGCTGCGCATCAGCTTTCCAGGTGGCCAGGTCTTCTTCTTGAGCCTGCAGCTGCTGGCGCTGCTCCAGCAAGCCGCTGTGCATGTCATGCTGCTGCTTCTCCATCCTTTCTAGCATCTGCGAGCCACATAATCCTTGCTGCTCAAACATCTTGTAACCAAGTGTCGACCTTTGGGATTTGGTGGCTCAACTGCTGCTGTGCTGTGACAGGACAAAAATCCGTTGTACAGTGTTGAGCAACTCAAACAGTACACGTGGCTTTGATCATTCTCATTTAGCGACTTGCATTCCAGTTGCTATGGGTCAAACGATACATGCTGGCCTGAAGCTGCTTCCAGAGCTGCCAAGACCCTCCTAGCATAGTGAAGCATAGCAAAGCAAATGAGCACATGCTTGCGCTTACAACTCAACTGTCAGGTCAAAACAGGCAAAATAGCTACCCCAATTGACTGGAGACATTTGGACAAGCATGTCTGATGCAAACAAATGTGTTGGACAGATTGAGGGAGCATTAGACCTGCTGCTCTTGAGCTTGCAATTGCTGCAGGCGCTCCTGATGGTCCTGCTGCAGGCCAGCTCGCTCCTGGTTTGCCACCTGGCGCGCATCATTGACCCCCTCCGCCCTGGCAGCCTTCACCTCTACTTCCCTTACCTGTTTTACCTAAAAGACACCAATGACATCTTGGCAGACTTTACCACATGTGGGGCATGACGGTCGTTGTTACAATTATCAACACTGTTACAGTCTTGCTGAGTACTGGAGTCATCAGTGTTTGTGTTATTGTCATTTGTTATGATTGTCATTCATATCATTGCACTCACTGGACGCATGTGCAGTGATGGTGCCATCAGTGAACCCCTTCCCCCCTAGCAGCCCTCACCTCTACCTCCCTAAGCTGTTGACTGAAAACACCCCTGACATTCTGGACAGTTTCAGTGTCATGCAGAGCGTGAGCACATGCCTTGTTGTGCCATCATGCTTCATGATGCCAGCCTGGCTGGATGTTGGGCAGGAGCAAGAAGGCAATTGTGCTTGTGTCCAGGCTGTGTGGCAGCTGATGACAGTATTGGTACAATGTGCAGCGACATGTCAACTTGTGTTGATAGCCCTGTTTTGGTGCATGCTGACATCTACATGGGGTTGGAGAGACTATAGCTTCTGCTGGCATTGGTCAGAACAGCCAAGTAGTGGTGACCTAGTAAATGCACAGAAACAGGGGGCTTGCCTGTCGATGTACTTCCTGCTGCAATCGTGCCTCACACTCCTGGCGGTAGGCCGCCATACGCTGCTCCATTGACTTGTATGGCCGCTCCCTTTCCTCCTGCACAACAAATGCCCAAAGCTTGTCTCGGCCCGATTTGAACATCTGCTGCAACAGCACGCTATTGAGTCAATCACAGTTCTGAATTTTGGCGTCTGCTAATTCATGCACTGTAGTGCTTGTCATGCATCTATGGCTTTTGTCGGGCACAAAAGGCTCAATGTAGAACAAGGAAATGAGTGTGTGCTGCAGTGGTGGCTGGGTGTCATAGAAGACGAGAAGGCATGCCTGTGAGTGCTTGAGGTAGGTGTCCTCCAGCTTCTGCAAAGCTAGGCTGAGTGGGCTGCCATCATATTCTGCAGTCTGAATGGCTATCTCGCTCACAGACTTTGTGCCCAGCACCTCAGTCACCGACTGCAGCAAGCTGATTGCAAAGGCAGGCTCACTGGCACCTCCTGATCAGCGCACAAAGACGCAGCACGTCAGCTTCAATGCTGAGCACCCAGTTGCAAGAGCTACAAATGCAGAGGTTGTAAGGACTGTTTGAGTGTCATGCCAGTGCTGCAGCCAGTGCTGCCGCACTGGCTGCAAGACATGCCTGCTGCCCAGATCATGAAAGACATGTGGTGTGCCCATGCAGGAGGCTCACCATCTGCAGTGCTGAGAGTGCACTTGGTGCCCAGGGCTGTCTGCAGAGGACTGCCAGGACTGACTTGCATGAACTGCAGGATGTCTGCGTGAGTGAGGGCCTGCAAGCCACTGATGTCCGCCTCTGGTTGGAACACTGAAAGCGTGTAATGGTAATGACACGCTGACAGATAGTCCACAATCAAGCTGTTCATGACATTGCGCCAGAGCGCTTCACTGCTTGGCACCGCTGCATGGATGCTGCATTCTTGCTTTTGCAGCTTGGTGAGCACCTGTGACCTGAGCTGGGTCTGCAGATAACAGTAATTGTGCTGTGATGAACTGCTTGCATCTGAAATGTTGTGGTCTGATCTTGTGGCATAGAAAGTCAGAACAACAACAGTATGTACCTTCAGAGAGCTCATCACTCCAGCTGCCTTCAGCTGAGAGTACAAGTGCTGCTTGAAATCGCCAATTGCCATTTGTGGACATTGGTGCTGGGAGGTGCTGGTATGAACAGACATAGTAGTCAACCGGGGTCTCCGAATCTCTACACGGAGCTGAAGTCAGGGCTCAGCAGACCGAGTCGGCAGCTGCGTCTGCTCGGAACCCACCCACATTGTTGCGTGTAATCTGGCAGGTGCTGCGTCTTCGGTCGCGTGCTGAGCTGCCTGATCGGCTCGCTATGCATGTTGTGAACACAGAGTTGACTGAATGGGGAATCCAAATCGCTGCTTTTTGCAGACTGGAATTGTGCTCAGAGCACACCCCGCATCGCACAGCATGAGTACGAACGGAAACAAATGGCATCCCGGAACCCCCGTTCAGGCACTGCATGCCGTTGACTTGACACGCAGATTCCTTTCCACTTGCAACCTTGCTTCTTGGCTGGGCGTTGAAGAGAAGTTTTAAAGCTGTAGCTGAATATCATTGCAAGCTTGCAGCATAACTTGGAGCATCATATTCACACTGAAGTGTGCGATGGGGAAACTGCCTACCTGAGATGCATATGGCTCTGTTCATTCAAGGTTGGCCATGCAGTACTGGCTAATTCTGGCTGTACAATCAAGCAGCCACTCAAGCCAAAGCTTGATCAGATCCACCATGACCTGCTGACCAACAGTCTTCAATGTGAACAGGTTAGCTTGTTGTACTGGAGAAGCAAATGCGGCTAGCAGGCTCAGAAGGTTAGGCAAGTGTCACATTCCCCAAATTGACAGTGTTGTGTAAGGACTTTGCACGGATCTTTTGGGTCATAGTGATTGAAATCATTGTAATAATTTTCTTTTGTGCAAGAATCAACCAAAAAAGTATTTCGTTTAGACTCCTTTTGTACTGCTCAACACGCAGAGGACACACGGGAAAATCCCTAGCCTACAGCTGCTAGCGCTTGTGTTCACAGGCAGTTGCATGTGGGCCAGACCGCATTTCATACAAACATGACAACTGCGTGTGACACTGTTTAGAACTTGCAGAGTGGCGTCATTACAACAGCTGTTACCTGTATGTATCAGCAGCTATACCTTGGGCAATGTTGTACACGGTCATGTTATACACTAAATTAATATAGCTTGACAGAAGCTACAGACTGCCCACCATGACCTACAGTCAATAATAACAAAGGCTGCATGGTGTTGTTTGGCTGGTGTTTTATGCCAGCAGGCTTCTGCTGCGAGAAATTTCACAATGGCTGTGTCCATAATGCCTGTCTGCCTCACAGGCAAGGATTGACAGCTTCAGCAGGGTCATCAAGAGGAAAGAAACCCCAGATCATGTTATGCCTGTCATGCTTCCCCTTCCACGCAAACGTGTGGACCTCACACCCATCATGAATGTCACCACCCCAGGCATTCAGATTCTGCACCACAAAAGCTCAGGGGTACAGGTAGACACAGACACCAATTGTGCTCCCCTGCTGACCAACCTAGCAACATTGGTGTTGGATAACAGAGGTAGATCTGTAGACTTGCTGTTTCAACAACGCAAATCACTTGACACTCACTGAATGTGGTCAAGTCACCCCAACATCAATTACAGAATGCATGCATGCACCATCACATAGACAATGCATGAGTCCCTGCCAGTTGCAGCAACTTCACATGCTGAGGTGATAGCAGGCAACCACCAAGGCATTTTGTACCTCTGCGTCATCACTGGAAGGGCGGCAGGCAAACCAGTTGCCTTCACAGGCCACCAGGTTCCAGCGACCTGAGGGACTGGTGTCTGCCAGCACTGTGTCACGCACTGCTTCATCCATACCACAGCTACGTAGAGCAGTGTTAGTGTCAGCATTGATGATCTTGACAGAGCTGCCAAAGCCTGTCTGCTCAACCTGCAGTGTCATTACAGACACACTTGAGCACACAATCTTTGCTTGCTCTGCAACAATAACATTGCTGAGCTTTGTCCTGTCTCATTTTTAGGCTAAGCTCCCTAAACAAGATCATGTTTCAGCCAGTTGTAGATTGAGAGTCTGATCTCCAGAACACATTGATCACATTGCAGGGCAGCCGTGTAGACATAAGATGTAGCACAATCACATGGAGAACCTCACACAGCACCGTGAGGCAGCAAAACACCTCCATCTTGTGAGAACCTGAGAGAAGTCTGACCATGGAAAAGCATGTGTAGAATGAGGCAAGCAATACCTTCCAGGACTGCTCAGGTGATCCTGACAGCACCAGCCTCAAAACAAGCCGACCCTCCTCAAGGCTTAGCCCAAAGCGAGCGTCCCTCCTCCTCACTCTGATACTGAACAGACGCTGCCTCTCTACAGTGTTCTTTGCCAGTGCAGGCGGCTGGTAGTTTGCAGGCACAATCTTCCACTTCTGTTCATCGGCTTGCTCCCAGGCAGACGCTAGCACCTCACAGGGGGAGGTGTCTGCGTCACTCAGGGACAGCTCAAAAGTGCTGTGACCAGCTGTCCAGTTCAGCTTGTGATTGTAGGTCGGCCTGATTGCCCTGAAGTCATCCCCAGCCACTTGCTGCTCATCTGTCCCCTGCAGTACTCAGCTTGCTTGAGCTCGCCATGTCATGATGTGACTGAACCTGATACCTAGCCAAACAGCAGGACAGCCATTACCTACATTAGTGCAGACATGGACAGTGTCGAGAATGTCAGCATACTAGCATTACTTATTGGCGATACTAGTCAGTGATGAGGATGTCAGCATACCCTTTGGCATGCATAAAGGCTGTTTGCTGAGTGGGTGTTTTGTGGGTGGGTGGGTCTGCAAGCGAGCAAGCAAGCAAGCAAAGCAGCAAACAAATCCATGTCCAAAGCAAGCATCAAGTGGAGCCAGGACCTGGTCAAACAAAGTGCAGCGCCGTGTAAGGTCTGCATCTTTGCCCATGGCGTAGTCAGCCAGAGTGAGTGGTTGGCCCTGCTCACCAGCCCACACCAGCTGCATGGTGGCCTTGTTGATCAGCACAAAGGCCTGTGACTTGGTATGGCAGGTCTCGCCTAGCGGCCCAAGGCTCCATTTGCTGGTGCTGCAACCAAATTGATTCCAGAAGTCCTGGTACCACATCTGATGGGCGTCCCCAGGTTTCATGCGGGCCATTATGAGAGGTCCTGAGAGATCTGCTGGATTTGCTGATAGCACCTGCGAGGCATTTCACAGACGTATTCACACATAAGGCATGGGCCTAAAGGATGTATATTGTAGACATATCGTGGCCAGCTGTCAGGCAGTGCCCATAATGAAAACTTTGCATGCCTGAAGAGAAGCAAACAGCAGGCAGAGGATTGCTTACTCTTCTGCTTGCGGTCAGAACATGACAGGAATGCCACTTGCTAGCAGTGCAGACATAACAAGCAAGTTTTAAGGTTAATTTTGTGCGTGCATAACCATGATGTCCCAAATGGCAATGAGTCTGCAACGCAGTGAAGATACGAGCTGAGCACGCACCACATCTTGGGCTGCAAAGACATGGATGTGCTTCCAGTCTGCAATTTTTGGCCTCTGGATGTAGTGACGGGCCCCAAGTGCCAATGTTGGTGCACCATGACCAAACTCCCTCATCTTTGCTGCACCAGCTGCAATAGTGCTGACGACTGCCCTGCGTCCTATCCCAAACAGCGCTCCCCAAACCTCCGTGGCATGTGTAAAGGCAGGCTTGCCCAAAGATTTGCCAAAATGCCCGTTGTATCTGACCCACTGTGTAGCAGGGTTGTTGGCAGAGACAAGGACCAGGTTTTCCTCTGTTGTAAATGGCTTCCACACTGCGCTTTTGGGAGACTGGTGGATGATGTCTATGGCTTCAACACATTGGTGAGCCTGCAAAGTGCCGGTGTCAGGTGATACAACCTCTGGAAAAGTATGAATGTCTCCCTGCTACAGCTAGCTGCGTTTGCAACCCTGTCATGATGACATGGTTGTAAACACGGATTGTCTGAGTTTTATGGTGGTGGCAAAGCTACTTTGGCAGCGCAGCTGACTTGAGAGCTGGAGACAGAGATAATATACCTGATGTGTGATGAACCAGGCTTGTCGCACAGGCCTGCCAAGTTCCTCTGTGTAGCTTGGCACTCTTGTTGGCTGTGCTAGGAAGTAGTTTGCATGGTTCAGCAGTGAAGCATATACAAGTGGATGACCATCTTGAAGTGGATAATCCCCTGCAAATTGAGCTCACATCAAGAAGAGGAGAGCATGCAACTATGGCAGAGCCTGTGCGATTGACGATGGAGGAGCCAAGACACACTCACCTGGGAAATACCATGCTTGCTCGCCATGGGCCTCGTAGGCAACAGATAGCACCTTTGAGAAAGACATGTCTGTCCGCACAATGAAGTGCTCGACGTCACCCTGGTGCCGCCCATACTTATGAGCAATGCAGTTGAAGTGCTTGGCAATAGGTGGTGTGCACCGAAACGTCTGAGAACCTTGGTAGGCATACAGGAATATATAGTATATGTCCACAAAGGACTCTTCTACTTCCACAATTGCCACGTAGACGGGAGCATGAATGAGCCCCTCGATCGGGGTGTGGCCTACATACTGGGTGGGAGATATCTCCACAAAGTGCTCTTGTTGATCACTGTTGAAATATGAAGCTAACTCCTCTAGAGAGGCATCGCCAACGTGAAATTCATGAGCACCAGTTGGATCGTCACGTCTGCGCTGTATCAAAGTGCTGTCTTTCAGAAGGTGACTAACTGAGCAAGGGAAAAATTGTTCACACTCGTGAAATACAACTGTAGGACAGTTTTGCCGGATGAACGCGAGCTTATCTGCAGACATGAGCAAGGAAACAGGACGACATGCATCCAGATGCGGAATGAAGCTAAGTACGCACTCAGCATTGGTATGAGCTCTCACATAACAACTTTCAACCCACAGGTCAAGATACGCAATGCGTGCATGCGCGCACGGACGCCGATCATGCCGCCAGACCTAGCTTTGCTGCGGCTCGGCTCAAGCTGCGCAACAGCATCTGTCAGGATTCCGTGCTTACGCCTGACAGAGACTGAGCACGCTCAATTTCAGACGCGCGTTGTCGTCTGCTGCTTTCTGACGAAACACCTCTCACAAGGGTAACAACCGTGAGCGATAGGGTAACAACTGTGAGCGGTAGATTAAGGCCTCTTTATTGCAGTTTGCGATGCGGAAGCGCAGCAAAGCTGGCGCCCCTGAAGCTGTGGCCTCCAGCAGCGGGTCCGAAGCTGCTGAGGAAGAGCTTTTCGCTGCTGAACAAAGGCTGGGAGGGGATCACCCAGCCGCAGAGCCTGCTTGGAGCGACGAAGAGGATGTATTATCAGAGGCCGACGAAGAAGACTCAGAGTTGTCAGGCAGCGACCCTGAGAAGGAATCAGGCACAGATGCAGACAGTGAAGCAAGCAGTGCAGTCGAAGACAGCCCCTCAGACGATGATGAGCTGGACACTGCAATGGTGGAGCTAGCAGCCGGTAGAACTGCTGAAGACGCTGAAGCCAACCCACTTGTGGCACCGTATGTAATCAATTACACATGCTTTCCTTGTGCCTCTCACTTGCAACCTGCATGCCTTGCAGTGGTGTGTCCATTGCCTTGTCTGCCCAGCCAGCATTCTCAGAAAATTTGTTATGTATGAGCTGCATCAAGCAGCAAGTCAGGCTGGATGGGCATATGTGCACAGCCTCAATCTGAGCTGCGTCGTGTCATTGCAGACCCGACAGAGATCCTACTGGGGACCTCCGAATAGATGCTGGGTCGGATTCATCTGAAGATGAAAGGCCACCCCGCAACACAATCGGGCAAGTCCCCCTTGAATGGTACAAGGACGAGCAGCATATAGGGTATGATCGCGACGCTAAAAAGTTGATCAAGCGAGATAGAAAAGACAAGCTTGATACGCTGCTAGCACAGACAGACACCAAGCAGGGCTTGCGCTCCATATATGATGAGTACAATGATGAAGAAATTGTGCTGTCCAAGGATGAACTGAGGCTCATTCAGAGGATAAGGCAAGGGCAGTTCCCTGATGTTGAGGTATACTCATGATGCATGTTGCGTTTGGCCCAAAATACGTCACTAGATGCATGCGTTCTCCATCCTTGATTCTGTGCGTTTCTGTGCATTGTTCAACTTGTCAGCAATATCTTCTTGATGTATATGCTATGAAACAACATCCCTGTGCATCATGTTGTCTGCAGAGCATGCTTTTAGCTTGACTGATGATGACTCACATCTGTCCGTACCATCAGAGGTTTCTGTGATGAGACAAAGTTTGTGGAATCTCGTTAGTCTGAAGTCAAGCAAAGCAAGTCAAACAAAGCAAAGCTGTAGCTTGCATACACTTATCTGAAGTCTTGCACCACACTTCACTTGCAGTATGAACACTTCCATGCATGCTGTTGCCTGTCAAGAGCATAAGATATGCCAAGCTTTGCACCTTCTGACCCTTCTGTGGTTGCCTGGCAGATCAACCCATACGAGCCAGAGGTCAACTGGTTCAGCGATGACAAGGAGATCATGCCTCTGTCTGCTGCGCCAGAGCCCAAGAGACGCTTCATACCTTCCAAATGGGAGGAGAAGAAGTAAGCCTTTCTTCCACCCGTTGACCAGTGCCAGTGTTGCCATTTGATGTACAGGCTCTGACATGTTGCATTCAGAGTACATTGACGCCTTGCCCCTGTTGTGATCTTGAGTGTATGTTGTCCCGCCCCGTCAATGAACAGCTGGCTGAGATTGCATGTGGGCGACGCAAGTAACATCACATGTTTCATTGCACTCGTGTCAAGCTGTGCATCAGTTCACTGGCATAGACTGGGCTGAGATTCTTCATGGCATAGACATTGTCAGTACTACACAGACATCTGTCAAGTGTAGCGCTGCGAAGTATTCATGGATTGACGACAGCCTGGTGCATGAAGGGTGGTCAAGTTGGTGCGTGCGTTGCGCAAGGGGTGGATCAAGAGATCTAGCGAAAGGAACTTGCCTGTCAAGGAGCCAGAGGCTTACCTGCTATGGGCAGATGACGGCATGGCCACTGACAGGACTGCTACCGGCTTGTCCTACGTGCCAGCACCCAAGACCAAGCTTCCAGGACATGAGGAGTCGTACAACCCACCTAGGGAGTATCTGCCTTCTGAGGTCAGTATTCACTTCAGACTTCTCATCAACACTGGGCTGCTGCCTGCGCTTGTACCAATTTAGTATCCATGGTGGCCACTGTACTGGGCAAAATTTCAAAGCATGTGCCCCAAGCCAGCTGCTCCCCTATGCGTCTTCTCTCTTTCTCTTATGTCCCCCTGTATCACATTCAATGCTGTCCTTTGCATATGGGATCAGCTTCCTCACACATTATCCTCACCATGTCAACACTGCACACTCAAGCACAGCAGCCATATGATTGCATGTCAGTGACAATGATTTTGCAGCTGACCAATTGTTGGTCCTCATGCAGGAAGAAAGAAACGCACAGGAGCTTCTGGATGATGAAGACAAGCCAGAGTTCACTCCCCAGGCCTTTGACAGCCTCAGGCAGGTGCCAATGTACTCATCCTTCATCAAAGAGCGCTTTGAGCGCTGTCTAGACCTCTACCTGTGCCCCCGTTCGAAAAAGAGGAGGATCAACGTGGATCCCCAGAGCCTGGTCCCCAAGCTGCCCAAGCCCCAAGACCTGCAGCCCTTTCCCACTACACTGCTGCTGCGCTACACTGGCCACACAGCAAGGGTGGGTACATGACAGACTGCGTCGCAATGTTTTGTTCATGCGGACAACACGTGTTGGTGACAGACAAACAGTCTCACAGATCAGTGTTTGCATCTAGCGTCTATACAGGCTGCATCTAGGTGGTGTTACACAAGCACAAGCCCTTTTCTAAGCACAGGGTCTCTGTCTTGCATGCACAGCGAACCCACTGAATGCAGTCAGAGACACACTATGTGGTAAACTCTTTTTCTGGTGTGTAGGTGCGAAGCATATCACCAGATTCCTCCGGCCAATGGCTTGCTTCTGCTTCTGATGACGGCACTGTGCGTCTGTGGGAGGTCCGAACAGGGAGATGTACACGCACCTGGACATTGGGCGGTGTCATACACTGCGTGGCTTGGTGCCCCAACTCTGGTCTGTCCCTGCTGGCTGCAGCTGTGGACACACGCGTCATCCTTCTCCCCACAGGTGAGACAGGCAAAAGTTCTCCAGGATGTAGTCCTGTGTTCGGCTGTTGCTACCATTGCTTGCAACAGCTTCGCCAGTGCAGATTGACATCTGTGGTCTTGAGGTGTTTCTGAAGCACCTAGATGCCGATGAGTCACATCTGGTATTCACACAACACAGCGTCAAGCACATTTTTCCAGCACCATGTGTCGAAATCAACAAAACACTGCTTGCTGCTCTGGCCTTTCAGCCTGTCGTGCAGAGCCACAGTGAGGGGTCACTGGCACCGAACTCAAGAACAAACCAGCATCGACTTTGTATGCTGTTTTGCAGGGACAGGCACCGGTGAGGCTCAGACCGCAACATCACAGACACTCAGACAGGCCCAAGTAGGCAGTGCAGCCCCCGGTAGCCCAGTAGCAACCTGGCAGGCATATGAGTCTGAGGGCATCACCATCTCTCACAGAGCGCCTGTATCCTACCTCACCTGGCATGCCAAGGGTGACTACTTTGCTTCAGTTGCACCCACAGGTGAACACCTTACTGCACCCTTATGTGCTTCACAAAGTGTTCGCTGGAACCGGCAGTGTCAATCCTGCCTCTTTGCTGCTGTGACATCTGCAGCTGTTGCAGCTGCACATTGCATGGCAGCGCTCACTCAGCAGCCCTTGTTGCTGTTGCAGCCTGCCTGTGTGCATGCTGATGCGGGCTGTTTCCCAGCCCTGTATTGTCCTGTACCCCGCAATTGTCATGCAACACCCTTGTCAGCTGTCACCTGGCTCGGTCGTACGCTGTGTGCATCTGCCTGTACATGTGTGTATGTGAGTATGTATTGGTTTATGTGACTGTGCAGGCAACACCCAAGCAGTATTGGTGCACCAGCTGTCCAAGCACACCACACAGAACCCCTTCAGAAAGAACAGGGGTCGAGTGGTGCGGGTGCTGTTCCACCCTTTCAAGCCCTTCCTCTTTGTGGCCACACAGAACCACGTCAGAGTGTACAACTTAGCCCAGCAGGCTTTGGCAAAGAAGCTGATTGGAGGGTCTGGGAGCATCACAAGCATGGCTATTCACCCTGGCGGCGACCATGTCATTGTTGGCAGTGAGGTAAACCTCCAGTCAGTCTGTGTTGACGTTTTGTTGTTTCAGGCTCTGCCTTGCTTGGGCAATGCATCGCGAGTACAAGGGCTACAGCCTACAATGTGGAGCACGTCAACACTTTACTGTTTGGACATGCAAAGCCATGTAAAACGCGCATGGTGTGTGCAATGCTGTATGCATACTGTCTCATTCTGATTGTAAAGTTTCAGCTGGCTTCTTTGGAGTGTTGCTGCTGGTGCTCAGATGTGCTGTCCCCTGCAGGACAAGCGCCTAGCCTGGTATGATTTGGACCTGTCCACCAAGCCCTATAGGGCATTGCGGTACCATTCGCACGCTTTGCAATCGGTGGCTTTTCACAAGAAGTACCCCTTGTTTGCCTCTGCCTCAGATGATGCCAGTGTCCACATCTTCCATGGCATGGTATACCAGGTGGGCTCATTGCTCTTAGCAACTGCATCTGGTTTGACCAGTGTTGTGATGCCTGTCTTGCATTGATTGCAACTACTGTTACACTACTGCTGTGCTAGCCTGAAGCTGCATGCCATGACTGATGGGTCATGACATCGACCCTTTTTTGCAATGCCAGACATGAAACACATTATTTGTTGTGATGGGCACTATCTAACCTCAAAGGTCCAATGTGGACCAATCAGTCTACACTGTCAATGGTGCTTGCTAAGTCTTGCAAAACACAACATTGGGTGCATCACAGACCGTGCTCATCTGCCCTTACAGGACTTGATGACAAACCCTCTGATTGTGCCAGTCAAGATTTTGCGGGGTCATGAAATGAATCAATTTGAAGGTGTTTTCGACTGTGCTTTCCACCCTACTCAGCCCTGGATCTTTACAGCTGGTGCTGATGGATCTATTTGTCTCTTTACTAACTAGAACAACGTCTGTCGCTTCACAGTGGTTGTTTGTGCTTCACTATAGCTGCAGTCAGAATGTCAGATGTAGATACTGGTAGCAGCAAATCGATTGCAAATTATGAATTTGCATACGCGTGTCTGTATCGCCTGCTTGGCACATGCAGCAGGTTTATATGCACACTTATCTGGGCTGCTGATTGACATTCGATGTGAAGAGTTCTTTCGTATGACATCCGATGTCATGATGCGTATAAACAGCCTAAGGTACAATGTAAAAACGTCTACCAATGCTGTTTGGTGGGAACACGTGTTGTCGCATTTCCCTGGCAACCGTTTTGATTCCATACTGGTATCATTCAATGCCTTCAAGTTCTTGTCTGCATGTTGGACTAGTCTTAGCAGATGACACTTAGTCCGTCATGCTTTGAGTGAAATATCGAGTTATTTGGAGTCATCCCCTTTGTGGATGTCAATGTGCGCATGGAGGACGTAACTAGGCACACTCGACCAACCCGGTACTGAGAGTACTATATACATGTATGCCGTCACAATGCTCCACTGCACAAGAGTCTTTCAAGTGCATTGAACACGCAGCAAGCCCAACATGGTTAGTCAATCACCAGTTGTTGGACCATCAACATCGCTGAGGCAGTGACATTTGCCTTGCTTGTGCCGATTAGATCCAGCACCATCCTGGCATTGCAAGCTTGCCTTAAGGTACTGGTGGACTGCGCATCCATGAGTTGTACCTCTGGCTATGGGTTCAGGGCTGTCATTTCAGCTGTGCAGTAAAACAATCCCTTGGAGCCAGCATCAACTGAAGATCGCCAGTCATACAAGTAAACAGTTAAAATCTCATCTTTGCTTTAGCAGATGATTGTGATGTCATGAGTGAGCCTGTGTTGCCCTTCTTTGCAGCCTTCAGTACCTCAATGCAGCGCTGTTCCAGCTGCATAGTATTTGCTGTTTTCTGAACGTTAGCCTGGCGAATTGCCTTGACATTCCCGTGGCTTTCATTTCCTTGATAGATTGGATCTCAGATACACGGTATATATACGTATGTATACGCGATACATGGCTTTCATTTGTTGGCATGGTGCGCCTCCAGGTTGTCTAAGCTATCAGCTCCAGTCTCACCTTCAAGCAAGCTGTCAGGCAGCTTGTCTGCTTTGTGCAAGTTCTTCCAGAGTCCACCGTACCTGACGCATGCCAACAAGGAATAACGATGCAATGGTGCATATGTGATTTGAGCATTCAGCTCAGAGAGCTTTGCATTGTCCCAAGCCACACCTGTAGTCAGGATGATCATTATCACCATCAACGACTCCACCGCTGACAGTCTTCCAGCATTTGCCACACACCATATGCCACTTTTCTGTTTTGTCTATCTGACACCTGTTCAACAGGGAAAACGCTTACTGCTGCAGTTAAGGTTTTGGAGTAGCTCAAGACAGCTACACAACGCTCCCTCTCCTGATGAGCAAATCCTTGAGCTGATTGCAGAGGCTACACTGCTTTTGTCCGTAATCATCAGGGACATGCCCTTCTCGCCTAGCTCGTTTATCTGCTTTCTGCGCCTTGATCTGCTCTTTTCGAGCAGCACGCTGTTCAGGCGTCTCGTTTCTAAGAGCTGTCGCCATGACACGACCTAAATGAACTCGAGCGGTCACCGTAGGCAGCTGTTTACAAAGCTGGGGGACCTTGTGCAGGTATGAAAATTGCATGCCCTGCATGCATGCTCTCGCTGGTCGCAGGCTCAGCAGTCCCCAGAAGCCGCTACACGACAAGCTCTCTGAGTTACAGCGCTCTTGCAGCAAGCCAACACAAGTATAGCTGATGCGCGGGCCGGCGCGATAACGTCGATCTATGATTGTGCCAAGCAACTTGGGAAAACTGCTAATTCAAGTCACAGGCAGCCATGTGACTGACATGTGCACAGCACGTGATTCTTCAGCCCATCATGCATGGGCAACTGGTATGACCCAACAGGCCTGTCACATCACTGTCATGGCCTCCAGATCACCAGCCACTTGTGTGTCAGTTTCCCAAAGCATCAAGCAACTGCTGTATCTTATAGATGTACCAGTCAGCACCTGCTGCCACGCTTGGTCTCTGCACAACACCACCATACCTACAAGCCCACACGCATGATCAGAATGAAAGAAGGGCAGGTGGGCCTGAGCCCACACGCTGTTAGAACCACTCTGCTGTCAGCCAAGACTTCATCAGCCTTACCCAATAAATAGATCTGCACCACCTTCTTGTCTTGCTTCCAGATCAGTAGCTCCATCACCAATCATGACTAGAGGTGAGTAGTTGTGCTGAGCCTACAAATATCAAGATGTCAAGCAAGTCAACATGTCAACTAACATCAGGAAGATGGTCTATTGACCAACGCAGTCACATTGAAGTAGGGGCAGATCCAGCAAAACCTTGATAGCTCTGATGGCTGCTGGTTTTCCACCACTGCGTGACGTGAATTCTGATGTGTCAAACCCGACGTAGTCACCATTCTCCTACAACTCCACAGGAATTTGGTGAACTCTCAAAGATATGTGCAAGGTGCGCTGCGCAAGAATCAGAAATGCATGTACAACTGTTTGCAACTTACATCATGCAGTATAGTGTTGGCATAGACATTCTCCTGGGGTATCTGTAGTATCTCGGCTATTGGGTTGATGATTGGCCGAAACCCTCCAGACACAAGATACACTGCAGTATGGCGTCTTTGCAGGGTTTGTACTAGCTCAGCAATGCCTGCAAAAATTCTGCCAGTCAGCGCATATGTGTCTCATGTGTCACAAATATATGTGATGTACGTAATGATGTGTGCATGTCTTAGATACTGCAAACAGCAGTGGCCACACCATGGCAATGAGGCTGTGAGCGTAATAACTCAACCCAATGAGGCTGTGAACTTGACCATTCATTTCAGTAGGACCCACCTTTGCTGATACGAGGAGGATGTGCTGCCAGAAAGTCTTGGATGTTTTGATGTGACGTTTTCATGACGGCTAAGCGCATTTCAAGAGCATCTTCAAATTTGACTGACCCTCCCATGGCACTGCAGCTTAAGGGTTGTTGGGAGAGGACAGACTCAATATGCGAACCAGCCAGTTTTGTAAAAAAAAGAAGAGCTCCTTTTGGAGTGGCAGACAGCACACAGAACTGCTCTGAACTTGAGGCGGTCCTGTTGCATTTTGTCTAAAGAATGTGCACTCACTTGGCAGTCATGTCAGCTACTTGCTGTCCTACACCGAGAAAATTGGCCAGCTCATCTATTGACTCATCTTCACACCTGTGAAACATGGTCACCACATTCCACAGAAAGCAGAAAGACCACGCAAGAGATGCACGTTCCCTTACAGTGTGCTGTCCACATCAAAACAGACTGCCTGCAGTGCAAGCAAACATGGTCATATTGGGCGGATGAAAATGGCTGGTTTAGATTGAATGGAATGCCAAGCCATGATCACCTGAGCTGACCGCCAGGTGCTCAATACGTGGTCTGATGGCTCAAGTTTAGGAGCTGCAGCAGTGGCGTCAAGCAATCTTACACGATATCGCATCGGAAGTACTGCTTGTCTGCGAAGATTACCTTGGTCGGCGGAGGCAACAGAAGTCAGTGCCAAGTGCTGGCGCATTTGTCTTCTCTGCTGCTTGTGAGTGTGATGCCATAGACGCCGCACTCCTTGCAGAGCACAAGCCTCGTTTAAACTGCTTGGTGGCCGAAGATGCCAATTTCGTAAAGACGTAAGCTGGCAGATCACTGCGCGATGGTAGGCCATGGTACTGGACTGTACGACTCGACTCAACTCGCGGGTGTAGCAACGCGATGTGCCGCGTAGCAACGCGTTATGCTTGCTAGCGGAGGCATAACGCCAACAAGGGCGTCACCAAAACCAAGCGAAACCGTATACAATAAGGAAAAAATTAGTGTCCTAGTCCAGGTAGTCAGCGCTCACTATCTCACATGAAGAACATCTCAGCCAATCAGGTGCAAACTTAGCTCAGCTGCTGCTTGCTCGAATAAAACAGCTTGGTTTGCGCTACGGTTGCCCGTTGATCTATACGGTTTGATCTGTCATCAAATCCACCTTGGAGTACAGCCTGCTTCGCAACAGCAAATCGGTGGTCGCAGACCACAATACCCTCTTCTTGTCATTGCGGTCTTAATGTTGTGCTGACCGCCCAAGTGGGCAATATGTCAATTTCAATCAAGGTTCAAGTTCCCCGAGTTTGCAAGCTGCTTCAGCAACGAGCCTTGATCTCGGCTAGCAGATGCAGCCCACTAGACGCGCGAAGTGTTTTGACTTCAAATTCACCGAGTGTGAGTCACCGAACGTCAGCAAACTCAGTGTTGCACCAAGTCCAGAGTTGCTGATGCCAGACTCATCTGGTGTGCAGGCAGTGCATGCAAGCCGGGGTAGGAACCTGCAGACAAGAGCAGCACAAAAGGAAGCTGTTAAGCCAAAACCAGCAGCCAAACAGGAAAAGCAGGCTGGGACAGAGCTGACCTGGCAACCAGGTACTACTGTCTTGCTAACTGCACAATCCTTATGCTCTGTGACACCCATGCCATGCAACTTGACCTGCGTAGCCCTGCAGGTACACCTGAGCCCCTAGGCCCTTCACTTGGGCCATCCCAGAAGGGCATCAATTTTGCCCTCTATTCTGAGCATGCCAGTGCGGTCGCCTTAGAAATATACACAGAAGAAGACCACAGTGTTCATGAGATCATGTTAGACCCCACACAGCACAAGAGTGGGCATGTGTGGCATGTGCTTGTGGACACTCTTCCACCAGCAGGGGTCCTGTATGCATACAAGGTGCAGGGACAAGGCGGATGGGAGACAGGCGGCAGGTCTGGAAGCATCACTGGTAGCTTGATGATGGAGCAATCCTGTTGCACCTTATCATTGTGCATATCGCGTTACAGAAGGACATAAGCTACTGCTGCATTCTAGCTGTGGCTATGGCACATACCGGGGCATGCTTCTGTAACAAGACGCCATAGCACTTTCATGCCTGCACCCACTACGTCTGTTGATCTGCACATGAACCTGAGCATTTCTGCAGGTGGTACAACGAGGATATGCTTTTGGACCCTTATGCCCCTCTGATATCTGGGCGCAGATGCTTTGGGGTCCGTGATGAGATTGAGGAGTTTGAAGAGAAGGTATTTGCTGTTTGACAATTCTCAGCTGCACATTCGATCATTTTATGGCGAAGCAGTGACATTAAGTGCTGGTCTCACCAGCTCAGCATCTGTTGCACATGCTGACCAAGAGCGGTCAACTGTCAACTTCAGTGAGTCTCTCAGAGTTGGTGGTCTGCTGTGCAGCAAGGAAGCCTCTTCTGGGGCACCTTTGACTTTGAGTCTCCTTCCTTTGAATGGGGGTCAGACTACCAGAGACCCAACCTGGCATGGCAGGACCTGATTGTGTATGAGATGCCAGTGCGCTCCTTCACAGCTGATGCCTCTAGTGGTGTTGGTGCTGGCAAGCAGGGCACCTTCCAAGGCATCACTGAGAAGGTGTCCATTCTGACCCTGCGCGCGACAAAATAAATGCATGAGTGAATGCAGAGACACCTTCTTGTCTCCCACGAACCCTGCGGCGCCCTTGGTGCTGCATCAAGCTGATGCCATATAATGGTATGCAACTCGCTCACACATGTATTGTCACATGACGTCAACTTGCCTTTTGGAGAATCAAATCTTCTGGGGCATTCTGGCGAAAGATGCATGACATTGTCAGCCTGGGCGCATTCATTCTGCAGATTCCTCATCTTGTGGAGCTTGGCATCAATGCCGTGGAGCTGCTGCCAAGTTTTGAATATGACGAGCTGGAGTTCCAGCGCATCCCTAATCCCAGGGACCACATGGTCAACATCTGGGGATACTCCCACATCAACTTCTTTGCTCCCATGAGCAGATATGCTGCAGACGGTGCTGGCCCTGCAGCGGCGGCCAAAGAGTTTAAGGAGATGGTACAGCAGCTGCATAAGGCTGGGATAGAAGTCATCCTAGATGTGGTGTACAATCATACAGCAGAAGGTATCGATGCTGAGCTGGCCAGCAGACTCTGCCTTATTTTACTCTGTTACAGATTTAGAAGAGGCCCAACGCAGGCGTCAAGCTAGCATGCATATGAAGAAGAGTGTAAGAGGACAGTCCTCAAGTCAATGCCCTTGAAAATGACAGGCCCAGCTCAAGCCTGTTTTGCTGTGGTCAATGCAGCCATTGACCCTAGCATGCTAGTCATGGCTGGCAGGCCTGTACTGATGCCACTGATGACTCAAGCTGTTGGGCTGCCTAGCTCCACACATGCCTCTGCCATGCTGCTGTCTGAATTTGTCCAGCAGTCTCCACAAGGCTGCTTGGCTGTATGTCACCAAGCTGTGCCTACGTGACAATATTTTCCAGCTGTATTGATCAGCTCACTGTGTTTGCAACAACCAATGCCATCTCTTGGAACATCCATGTGGTTGTGAAGATGGATTCATGTGACAGACAGATGGTGATGTGCAGGAGGAGATGACGACCCATATGTACTGTCCTTCAGGGGCATTGATAATGAGGTGTACTACATGCTGGATGCGCAAAACAAGTCTCACCTACTGAACTACAGCGGCTGTGGCAACACCACCAATGCTAATCATCCCGCTGTCAAGCAGATGATCATGGACTCATGTAGAAGGTGAATGTCAGCAGTCTGCCAAGCACATTCCAAGTGTCCTGCAGCCACTGCAGTGTCATCACACGGCTCTTCTTCATGCACTGCTGAGTAGTGTATCACTGGATGTTGACCGATCACAGAAGGTCACTGTGCAAAGACAGGCAAGCTGTGAGGTTCACACTCTCAAAGAGCTATGCTCTAAATACAGTTTCAGATGCAGCCGTGCATGTTCACTGATGGTGCATGCTTGGCTTCACTGCTTCTCAGCTAACATGGCGCACCTGTTGCATAGCAAAGTCATGTCTGATCATGGTCTATCTCCAAGTCCTTGCAGCGTTTGCGCTTGGACAGAACTAAACTTGGCCATCACGCAGTGAAGTGGCTGCACAGCTGAGTGATGAGTGACTATTAATTGTCAGGTGGGTGGAGGAGTATCATGTGGACGGCTTCAGATTTGATCTGGCCAGCTGCCTGTGTAGAGATAGCAATGGCACCCCCCTGGCAGTCCCGCCCATCATCAGAGACATTGCCAAAGATCCTGTGCTGTCCAAGGTCGGGCCTACTGACACCCATGCAGCAGTGCAACATCTTTGCAAGACTGCACCATACTTACCTGAGCATCTGGAGACCTTGCAGTACCAATGACACCAGGCTGACAATGGCAAATCAGTGGTGACCCTGTGCGTGAACATGCTGAGGCTGCATTATGCCTGCAGAAGGCTGACTTGATGCTGGCAGGCAGCAGCAAGTGTTCTCACGCCTAGTGCTGAGCGCTCCTCAGCGTGTCAGCCAATGCTCTACCAGATGGTCGGATGCAAGTGTCACACAGCTTTGCATAGAGACCGCAGCGTCACTGTGTCTGTCTTGCAGGTGAAGCTGATAGCGGAGCCTTGGGACTGTGGGGGTCTGTACCAGGTTGGCGGCTTCCCAAACTGGGATGTTTGGGGCGAGTGGAATGGCAAGTATCGGGATGACGTACGCCGCTTCATCAAAGGAGATGCCGGAGTGAAGAGCGCTTTTGCAACCAGGATCTCTGGCTCTGCAGACCTCTACCATGTCAACAACAGGTATCCCAACAGCAATTTTTGTCATTCTGGAAGCAAATGCTTGACGTGACAAGGCATGCTTTACTTGTTCTTGCAATTTTGTATTGCCTGTGTTACATATGCAACTGCTGCGGACATGGCTTTCTCAGCTTGGTTGCAGCAGTTCCTGGCTTGCCATGGCTAATCTATGCACGATATTCATTTGGCTAGTAGACGTTCACAGCACAGGCTTTCCATCATACTCCTTTTTTGTCTTGTGTGGTAACAGCGTCACCAGCCACATGTGCTGTTCTTGCAGGAAGCCCTACCAGGGCATCAACTTCATCATCGCGCATGATGGCTTCACCCTGTATGACCTGGTTGCCTACAATGGCAAGCATAACGATGCAAATGGTGAGCAGAACCGTGATGGGTCCAATGACAACTTCAGCTGGAATTGTGGACATGAGGGGGAGACCAGCGATGCCGGTGTGAATGCCTTGAGGCAGCGCCAGATGCGCAACATGATGCTGGCTCTGATGGTGTCCCAGGGAACACCTATGGTGCTCATGGGTAAGGCTGCTCTTTAGACAGCGTGACTGCGGACACAGCAGCACTGTTCTGCGTCAAGCTGCAGCGTGACGTGTCACTCAGCCAGTCAATGCCTGCAGAGTCTGTACGCAGTAGACAGTCATCCCTTTGGATCCATTGCTGTAGGTCATTGCAATGTGTTGTGTCAGGCGTGTGGTCAAAACATTGGCTTCAGATGCGCAATCCACGCTGTGCATGCTCTGGTGAGTTTGTGGCTGCTGCAGGGGATGAGTATGCTCAGACGCGTAATGGCAACAACAACTGGTATGGTCATGACACAAAGATGACAAGATTTGAGTGGGATCAACTGGAGAATGTCAGAGATACCTACTTCAGATTCTATAGGTGATTCTGATGATGCAAACACTATGTTCTGTATTGTGAGCTGGAGCAGGCAGATTGCATGCACATGAATGCAAGTGAAAATCAACCTGGTGCAGTGATACTGTGACAGGGAGTGCACAGCTCAGACAGTGTTGCATCATTGCTGCGAACACCAACATGTGTTAAGCATCTCCTGTCTGGCACAGTCAATAAACATCTCTCAGACCGAGTTATTTGCGGCTGCTGCAGCGAGTTGATCAAGTTCAGGAAGGCACACCCCTTGCTAGGGCGCTCAGATTTTCTGCGCCCAAATGACATCACATGGCATGAGGATAACTGGGACAACAGTGACAGCCGATATCTGGCTTTCACTCTGCATGATCTAGGCCAAGGGGGGGGTGACCTATATGCGGCTTTCAATGCTCACACCTTTGCCATTGATGCCCATCTGCCAAGGGCACCAGAGGGCAAGACATGGAGAAGGGTGGTGGACACCAACCTGCAGGCTCCCAAGGATATCACCCCCGGGGGCAACATGGGTGTAGACCCTGTGTATAGTGTACAGCCGTTTTCCTCTATTCTTTTGGTTGCCAAATGAAATGCAAAGGTGGTGTTGAATGTATGAATCAAGTAACATGAATGCATAGGCAATGCATAATGAAGGACAGCATAGCATGCCTCTGAAGCAGAAAATGACTGAGCTTTTGGACAGACCTTTTTAGCAGGTTTTGTATGTTTGGTCATCCAAATAAACAGCTTGACTAAATCTGTCAGCACTCCTGACAGATACAGTGTCAAGCTTGAGCTCAAGCAAGTGTATGGTTTTGGCTTGAGGTGTAGCTTCGACGGCCAGTGTTGAAAATCGTAGAAGCCTATTTGGTGACTCAAGATTGACTGCCTGCAGCGATATTGGGTTGTGGCTGTGAGATCTGCAGCATGTACTCTCTGCATTGGCGTTGAAAGTCACTGTGATAGCCTGCAACCACCGCCGTGGCTCGTTTTAATGTACATGGTTCTTGACAGCATGATGTTACACGTGCCAGCCTGCAGGAGATAATGGTGTATTTGGCTTGAAGTCCAGAAGACTCCGCTACAAGCTGTAGGTCTACGTGTGCAAAGAGCAATGTGCAGCACAAGGACACATGTTGGCAGCAGCAAGCTATCATAGCACAATGCAGCCTGAGCTTCAATTGCAATCAAACCTACTGTAGCATGCATAGAAAGCTAGCAGTGATGGTGGAGGTCAGGAGGAATCACACTTCTAGTTCACTGCAATCAAGCAGCATGAGTCAACATCAAGCTGAATGTGCATGGATCATTAATGGTGATCTGACCAACTACATGTGGTTGCAGTGATGGCATGTGGCCTTCAAGGTTTCTCCATGAATGCCAGTCATACAAGCATGTGATTGACAAAACATATATGTTGTCATCTTGAGTAGATGCTGTGGCATCAGAGAACATCATGTGTCATCATTATGTCTGTCGTCATGTCTGTCTACATCAAGAATTTATGCTCATCAACACATCATTGCAGCCAAAGCCTGCTTCAAACACTGTTCAAAGCTGCCTGAGTGTTGTGGCAAATTGGGCTACTAATAGGCACTACAAGATAGCTGCTACTGCCTGTTCATGTCAGCACATGAGCCCTGCTATTCAACATACAGCATCCTACTAACTATTTGGGTTTTTAAGGGTGTATTGTTGCCATTGTACTTGCCCTGCCCTTTATATCTGAACATTCGATCTACAAAGTGCCCTCTTGTGAGTACAACTTCAGAAATGTTTGGCCCGGCAGGTGATCCAGCACAGCATCTGAGACCACACTGCAATAGTCATTTAGACCTTGTTGAAAAGCTGCGACTGACATCTGTCTTTCTTGAGGCGTGTGTTCATCCCACGTGCTACTGTGCTACTGTGCATCTGAAACAATGCATCTAAACTCTCTGCTGCTTGGCATACCAGAGCATAAGCTGCTCTGTACTCCTTGATAAACTTCAGTCTTCTCTTCTCTTGTTGCAGCAGCTCCCACCTGGTTAAGGCATGAACCCCGCTCAGGATGGCCACAGGCGCACACTCGTCCTCAAGGTTGCTGTCCTGAAAGCCGTGCTGCCAACGTCTGATCATCGTCCGCTGAAGGCAGCTGGAGATATGTTTCACGTTGATCAGTAGAGGAGTGACAAACAAAGCGAAGTCATCAGCCGAGAGAGTGCACAAGATGTCAGTGGAATTAGCAATGTTCATTTGCAATTGGTACTGGAGCGCTGTCCTTTGAGTACGGCCTTCCGGTACTTTGGACTCCGTTAGCAGCAGCATGACAACAGTCGGGTTGAGATCACAGCCTGCTGGTTCGGTCGGAAGGCGCAACAACCCGCGGAGTACGCATAGAGCGGGCACGCCTTCGCCTGCCTCCTGACAGAGGGCATTTGAAGAGGCTCGCATTGCTCGTTGACCACTTCCGCTAGCTTCGCCATTGGCTTCGCGCACTAGAAGCCAGTCAGGGATTTTACAGTCGTTGGGGCCAGCTAGCCCATTTGACTAAATTGCAGTTTTTCATCAGGAAACGAAAAAGGCAAAACAGTAACATAGACAAACATAATCATCATCAGAAAACTGTTAAGGAAATTGTCACCGTGCTTTGGAAGTACATAAATACGCAACAAATAAAAATCTCTTAGCATGACACCAGGTATCAAATACCACTGTTATGATCCATATGTCGACATGAAAGTCATAATACACAGATTTTTACACAGACAAGTGAAACCTTGCAGAAGGTTTGCAGTCCACATGCATATATCATTTCATAGTATGGCTCATTTGTGACAGCCAGAAGCAAACCTGGCAGCAAACCGGTCCTCTTCTTCGCCAGGCGACACTGCTAGGTCGAATCGATGCGAATTACACAGTTGCTGCCCGTGTGTGCTGAACGTGAACCTTGTTATGCTGAAATAGCACATCTGTGCACGTTCTGGACCATGTTGAATGCGAGCAATATCTCTGGGACATCCAGTAATGGCGCCAGTGATGGCCAGCCTTCAGCCTTGTTTACACAGATAGTACATACGCTAGCATATATACGTATGTATATACGTATGTATATGCTGATTGCCACTGGTGCTCATGATCATGCACTGTACATGTATGCTGCCCAGGCTGTGCTGTGACCATTCACAGCACTCACCTTGACTGCAAAGGATGATCCCCAACGTACGTTGAAGGCAAAATCAGCAACAGCAAAGCAAGTGAGCAAAAGCAAATGCCTACCTGGTAACAAGACAGCCCTGATCAATCAGTCATTCCGTCATGCAGTGCGTTGACTTTACGAACAATTCCGGCAAGGAAAGCTGCATCGGGCTTGCAGTCTACCACTCCGGCACAGATTCTTGTCTGCGTGTGTTTGTTCATATGCTCCAAAAGCTTGGCAAACTGACTGACTCTAATACTGCTTCAGCGACAGTTGCTCAGGTGCAGTGATCACACCATGCTTCGATGCGTGACCCGGCACGGCTGCCGCACGTACTACCAAACAAATTTTGCGTTCCAAAACGGTGAGCCCGTTCAGCGTGCGCCATGATGTATGCGCACTGACAGTTTAGGCAGCAAACTGTTACTGAATGTCCACACTTGGCGCAGGTTTGGCATCAGCACCTGAACTGGCACTCCTCAGTGCACTCAGGCTCAACAATCAGAAAGGAATGCAAACCTCAGGCAACACAATATTGGATGTGCTGCCTGTCCCAGCCCTCTTTCTGCACCCTCAGCCGGTTGTTAACTGGGCGAGGGGCTTTGCAAGGGAGGCCACTCCCAAAGCAGGCCAAGCCCAGGCACAGGCAAAGCCCATCAAGAAAGGCCTTTCAGCTGGCACCGTCCCCCCTGCTACTGAGCAAGTCCCTGCCAGTGTTGAGCAGCATCCAGGGACCACAGCATCAAACACCGACCTGCCAGCTAGCAACCCCGACTACAAAAACCCATCCAGTGAGGTCATCAACAGCAGTGCAACTGTTGGCAGAGACAGACCATCAGCATCAACAGTGCCTGCTGGTACCGACCAGATTCCACCATCCCCAGCTGATCACATGACAGCACAGTCATCAGAAGGCGACAGCTCACAAAATGATGCTTCCGATGAGCCCTCCACCTCTGACCGTCAGGCTCAGCAGTCAATGCAGTCCGTGATGGATGACATTAGTGATATTGGAGAGGTAGGAAAGGCAAAAGCAGAAAGCAAGCATTTGTCTGAAGACAGCAATATGCCGGGCACTGGCAGGTGGCAACGCTTCAAGTGGTGGATTTGGGGCACTCCACAGCAGTACTGGACAGCTCAGAGCAGCACCAGCAGTACAGGCGACATGTCAGGCAGCCGCAAAGCTGAATCCCAAGCAGCATCAGGCAGCACAGTTGTGCCAGGGGACAGCAAAGTATGGAGACGTAGCAAATATTCTCTTGGGGACATCATTGCGTCAGCCATATTGCGCTCTGGCATTACCAAGGATGAGGACATTGCAAGGTATTGGTCACATGTACTGCTGTGAGTCATCAGCATTGCTTTGATACAACCCTCCCCTGTAAGCTGTTTTGTAAAATTTGCACAGCACCGTTGAATAAGTATGGGGCCTACAATGTCTCTGACCAGTTGTCGGCTTTATATACTGCGCTGAGCTGAAACCACTCAGCATGTCTGCAGGTTTGCTTCAAAATCTGCTGCCATTGCAATATACACGCTTGGGGGCTTTTCCCTGCTGGGCACATTAGGTGTGGACACCAAGCCTCTAGTTGCTGGGCTCGGGGTGGGAGGCTTCACTGTCGGATTTGCCCTCAGAGTGAGCATCACTGATCTCACCTGTATTTGATGTCCTCATGCATTATGTTGCAATTGCGTGTGAGGCTGCAACCCTGTGAGGTAGGCCAGTAGACTGCAAGCAGCAGTTGTCTGACATTGACACGTCAAATCCAGACGTGCTGGCTGCTGACGGAACATAGCGAAATGCGCATTCAAGCAACACGCACTGGACAGCATGTTGAGATGCTCAGTTCAGAATCATGCAATGTGTAAGCTGTGAAAACTCTCATCCAATCAGATGGCAAGACATGCAAGTAGTTATGTCAGCGCCTCTTCTCTCTGATATGCAGGATGTGGCTACAAACTTTGTGAGTGGGGTATTGTTGGTGCTCCAAAGGCCCTTTGAAAAGGGGAACAGGCTCAGGGTGCATGCAGGCTCTACGATCCTAGAGGGGGAGGTGCAGAGCATTGAGCTGCGGTATATTGTGCTGAAGCCTAAAGATCAGAGCACGATTTTGATTCCGGCTTCAATTGTGTATGCCAATCCTGTGGTGGTACTGAAGCAGTAGTCAATGGCAAAGGGGTGGGCAATGTGTCCTATCCCATTGTCTGTCACCGGCTCAAGGTTCCTGTCTACATCTGTCTCATGTCTGCTGGCTAACAGACATTTGCCACTGATGTTGTGGAATGTCATGGTGTTCACAGTGCCCAGGCAATGCATAATCCAACAGTTTCATTCACAAGTAGTTGTCAAAGTGCATAGACTTACAGAGCAGGATGCCAATGTAGTATCATTGCACGAGGTTCCCGTATGCAATCAGTTACATCTGGTGGAACAAAGCTTCTCATAGCAGCACAAAATCAGCGACATCAGAGAGAGCAACCTCAAGCCAGGACATCGTGTGAGGTCACTCTGTGCTCTTGTACATGTATCTGCACCATTGGTAGCTTGCCAAACTGAGGAAGCTGCCACTTGGAAGCACGATGCTCATCTGGTCATCAATCCACATCTGGAGGCTATTTCTTCTTCAATTTGAACACTGCTCGACTCACCAGGCATGATATGTGCATGATGTATCATACTCTCAAGGCTTGCCCTGCCTGGATTGAAGCCTGATACACCTTGAGAGCCTTTGCTTTTCCTGACTGACAACTGTAATGAGAGTTGTATATATAGTAATCATACAATTGGTCATGCGGCACCCGAGTTCACAGTGACCGAAGGCCTTTGCACCTGATCCACAACCGGCGCCCGCAGACTTTGGGGCCTTGCCACAAGTGATACTGCCATGGAACAGCACATTGCAGCCGAAGATGCAGGTAGCGGCAAAGCTGCGATTTTGCAGGTGATAAAGATCAGCTTGTCTGCTCTTTGCGTATACAGTTTCCGTTGCGGAGGTGTATCCATTTGTTGAGCTGTGTGTATATTTACGACTGCCCGTACACAGGACGTTATCAGTGTAGCTGACATTGCATCCGAGGAAGCTGCACCTGGCACAAACATTCCTGACTCACCGGATGTCAAAGCACCACAGGCACCCGGGAATGACTTAGGGGAGCACGACAACACCATCAGTCAAGCACAATATGACTCAGGTGCATTCTACTGGCAGCCCGGCCCGTATTACGCTCCACCGATTTATGCCTCTGGTTGGTACTATCAGGACGTGCAAGGGCATACACAAGGTCCCTTCACCAAGCAGCAGCTTCAACTTTGGCGGCAGCACCTGCCCATGGACCTGATGGTATGGTTTATTGACCAGAACGGCGGCAGTAGTCACAGTCTTGAATTGGCCAAGGTTTTGGGGGATGGCAGACTGCTTGAAAGCTGGCGCAAGACTCAGCAGACCGAGGTATGTGTTGGCACCTAGAAGACCTAAGTACTGAGCTGCAGACAATGTGTCAAGTCTTGTTTTAAGTAAGTTCTGATTAAGCTATACATATGTTACCCCTGCATACAACAATATAGCCTGGCATGCAAGCTGCCATGTTGGAAACGCATGCAGCTGTCAATGCTTGCTGCAATGTCACAGGCTGCAGGACAAACCTTCCTGCTGAACACTTTGTGTGCGAGGCATATCATGTGAGGTGTGGGTATATAACCATTACAATTGCATGAGGGGAGAGTGCTTAATCTGTTACAGTGATATGTAGGAAGGGCCCCAGATTGTAGCGCCTTCTGCCACGACCTATGAGCTACAGGTGTCAAAGGCGTCAACAACTTTCTCCTCCTGGGCTGATGCAGCACTGGCAGGCCTGCCACCTGATGATGAAGCAGTGCAGATGGCGGAACTTGCAGCCACTGCAGGCCGATCCCTAGAGGTATGCTTTGCATACCCTTGACACCATAGGGAAATACTCTGCTTCCACCTGGTTTGCTGCAATTTGGCACTTTTGCTCTATAGATGCACATGCTTACAAGCTCTCAGCTCCAAGGTAAGCTTCACCGACGTTGCATGATTGCCTTTCAGGATGTGCTGCAATTCTCCTATGGTGCTGAGGCATCATTAAAAAAGAGAAAGCGGCAGGATGGCTCTACGGAATACACCGTGATTGCCAGGCATAATCCATTGACAGGCAGAATAGAGGCTGAGACAGGAGATGCTGAAGGAGGACCTGATGATGCTCTGTACAGGGAGTGCATCTCTTGGTGCAATCCTGTAGAATATGAGAAGTACTTACAGCAGGTAGGTCCTGTCTACAACTTCGCTAGATGTCTGCTCACAGACGCTTACAGCTTGAGACAAAGGTACAATCGTATTTGGTCAGTGCATTTCTTGAGTGTGGGTACAACCTGTTGGCATTGTGTAACACTAGGATTTGCCATGGGCAGCCTGCCTGTAATTTGCAGAAAGAGAAGAACAAAGGGCAGAAAGGCCCACCGAAGAACTGGAAAGTACTGAAAGAGCGACATCAGCAAATCAAGCAGAAGCTTAAGAAGCAAGCAGACGATTGGATGAGGAACTGATGTCTTCACATTGTAGCAGAAACAGAACATTAAATATCATGCATCTGTTTTTTAACGTACATATCTGAGTGACACTGATCTCTTCGTTCATTGACATGATTTTCATGAAAAGACACTTATGATCTGTGACTGCAGAATCTGGTGTCGGATAAAGTATTGCACAACCTTCACACAAGTATTGTACAACAGCACCAAGATACTTCGTGTACCTACTAAAAATTGCAGGCACTGTGCATAGCTCAGAGCTGCCGAGCAAGTGACAAGTTTCCAACAGCACAGGCGCAGCATTTCACTGACTGACACGAACCATGTTCAAAATCTCGATCCACAATAGTAAATCGGCAAAAAGTTAAGTTTGTGAAGCCAGATCTGCAGGATACCACCTCCTCATGGCGTCTACTCTGGTCGAACATGTAGGGCAGGTGAAATGGTAGTCTGCTTCACAATTGGTACGTAGACAGTAGTAACAGAAGGTGTGCTTGCAAGGCACTGCACAAAAAGGTACAGTGATCTCATGCGCTGCGCAGATTGCACAAGGTCCAGGCAAGGTCTCGTTGTCAGCGCCTGATAATTGACTTTCCAGGCCAGAGGCACGCTGAAGATGCTTGGCTGCAAGACAACACACAAGGTCAAGCAGTCACAACATTCACAACTGTACAAAAGTATGAAAAGCTTGCTGTCTCTGTGTATCAAAAGCTGTTGAGGGTGCAAGCTGAGCGTGCAAGCAGAACATATGAGTTTGCAAACTGAGTGTCAGCACCTGCAGACATCAAAATGCTGTGCAAAGTGCAGGTGTGTACATTCTTGAGGACGCGTACCTGTTGCAGCCCTCAAGCTGGGCCATCTGTTGACAATCATCCTCTTTAGCCGTGTGACGCTGATCAAAGGCAGCACAAACAGAAGAAGCTCAGACAGTTCATGCCACACCAGCTGCCTGTTGAGGTACTCAAAGCTGATTGCACGAGCCATGTTTGCCCTTTGATACACTAGTCTAGCCCTCAGCACCCTCTCCAGAAGACTTCTGCAAACATTTGGTTCCACTTTCAGCAAGCTGAATGGCAAACAGGCACTCAATGCTCTCAGGATACCTCAAGCAGCAGAACTGCTTATGGCCATGTTACTGACCGGCAGGCTGACTGGCAGCGCAAAGACATACCTGTATTTGCCTTGTTGCAAAAACACAAGGAAGTTCAGCAAAGACGCCAGGTTCAGTGCTGTCTCACATGAGCGCAGCACTGTCCATGCGCGCTGTACACCCGGTGAGCTGTCAAAATCTCCCCAGTGCTGGGCTGCTGCAATCTGGTCTAGTCGAGACCATGCATACTGCATCAACACTGTGCCGAGGCCCCATAAGCCTCTTTGCCATCTGGATAGACCAGGTCCCTCTACACCAGTCCTACCACCTACCTGCAGATGCAATTGGCCTGTGCTGAAGCATAGTCAGCAAGACAAAGGCAGACTTGCTTTGGCTGCATTTTATGCTCATTGCAAACAGCAAGTTTGCATACAATGCAGCCCAGAAGCAGCATGTGAGGAGATGCACAATTAGCTTTTGAACGTAGCTGAACAATCAATCTGTGGCCAGCAAACACATAGAAATCCAACAGGCTAAATGAAGAAATACCTCAGTTCTGGGATTTCTGCCGTTAGGTTGACAACTGCTGATTTGCAGTGCACCTTGACTACTGCCAGTCAACTTTCTGGGTTTGACATTGATTTGGCGCTCATCCCTGTATCGCAAATTCATGAGAGCACTACCAGGCGTAGGCTTGCCAGCCCACACTGAGAACCTGAAGATCTGCAACCAGCTACTTTATGTCAGCTTTTGACAACAGAGTTTTGATGAGTGTCTAGAGTAGAACAATAGGTTCTGAACGCTGCCCAGCAACAATCATTTGCTTACCAGTAGCTCCAAAATCAGGGTCAATTCTGGCTGGAAGGCAGATATGAGTCTTGGCTGAAAGTAACTGAAAATCTTCATGAACTGCTCTTTCAACATTGCAGACAACTCAGTGTCCAGTCGAGCTGCATCCAGCTGGCTAGCCCGCATAATCACAGCATCTGGCGGTCTCTTGCGTTTCCTGTCGCACAAAGACCTTTGCTACCAAGTCAAGCAGGTGAAATGCAGGAGAAGTGCTCAGGTCAAGTACAGTTTGCAGACCTTGCAAGCTCGGCAAGTTCTGGAATTACATTGTGCCAATGCTCTCGCCACTCGGCTGCCGGAGGCGTGTTGGGACTCCAATTTCTGGCTTCACTCAGAGCTGCTGCAGCATAAGTCGACCTGCCGCTGGTGCTGGGCTGATCAGCTGTTGGCTGCGGAGGAGGCGCTAAATTCATGTTAACCAGTGATAATCTTGATGTTTGGTTGTCCTCTAGGCACTTTGACCCGCAGGTGCTGACATACTGGTCTGTGCTCTTGAGCTGACTGCATTTTGACTGTGGCAGAAACCGCAAGCTCCGTGCTCCGAAACCACATACTCAGATGTATGCTTGTAGAAACTCGACGAGCACAGCATCCGCGGAGGGCTCACTGTATGCAGCAAGCAGCACGCCGTGTGCGAGTACACTGTGCACACCGCAGATGCATCGAATCTTGGTATAATTGCGCAGCGTAATAGAAATTTTGGAGGCATGTCGGGGCAGAAGAGACATTTCCCTTACTACACGGCTGTGCCCGAGATACAGCTGAAACAGCGCGCTGTCAGCGGTGTCAATTCCGGCAAAGAGCGCGCGGACGTGCGCACTTTTGTCCCTGGCAACTTTGAAGAGTCACCAGCAAGCGCGAGAGGCAGCGAGGTATGCAGGCAGCCTTTCCGCCGGATTCAGTCGCCAAATGCGTACTTGAAAACAGGAAGTACAATCGGTCGATTGGTCGCAGGGCCTCGCAACTTATTTTGCTGCTTGGACAGAACCAGAGATCAAGGTAACGCTTGACATACCCCGGGGACGCTGCTTGACTGCTGGCGCTGCCGCAAGGGCTCCTCTTGTGATCACAGGCCTTTCTGGATCAGCGTGGCGAGGACTATGACGACTGTCCAGACTTTGCAAGTTTGGTGAGATATGCTTAGTGGCAGCTGCTGAGGCTTCTCAAGTAAGCAGGCAAACACACAGCATCAGCATGAAGTGCTGAGCAATGAATGCAGGTCAAGCGTGCTACTGAATGTGAGCAAGATTCTGGTCAAAAAGCTCAGAAACCCGCTCTTGGAGCAGCTGATGAGGTAACATGGCATGTCATCTGTCACCTTGCGCAAACTGCTGAGCATGATCATTGCAGGCAGAGTTTTACATATGTCCATGTCACAGGAGGACGATCCCCTCGATGCCTTCATGGCAGAACTGCACGATGTCGAAAAGCAGCCTGAGGCTGCTGCTCCTGACAAGAAGCGCAAAGCTGATGTTGCTTTAGATGAGGAAGCTGACAATGTAGCTGATTTCATGGAGGTATGTCAACTGTGTGTGCCATTTTGATGCAGATACTGCAGAAAGTGTCTGGCTCTGACAGCTGCCTGCAACATGCAGGCACGACGGCGTGATGGGGGGACGGCAGCAATGGTCAAGACTGTGAATGATGCTGACTATGCCTCAGATGATGAGGTATATGCTCTGGCAAATGCGGTAGATGCAGCAGATCCTCAATATGAGGAGGAGAGATCAGCAGACAAAAAGTCCATTGATCCTTTGCCGCCAGTAGATCACAGCAACATTGAGTATGATGACTTTGGCAAAGACTTCTATGAGGAGTCGCCTGAGCTTGCTGCAGAAACTCCTGCTGAGGTATGCCCAATCCTCACTGCAAGTTCCTGCTGATCTTGCAACAACACTTTGCACACATTTGCTTGGCACAAGAGAATCTTTTTTGCGCTACTTGCTCCTTTAAGCTGCTCAGCACTATGTCAAAAGTCGTCCTGGATTCAAGCTGTCCCTCTTGACGAGGCAAAAGCTATCACTGGCTGCTGCTGATCTTGTCATACATGTTGCTGCAAGCCTGCGGCCTGGCGGCAAACCTTGCATCTTGCTGCTGAAGCATAATAGCCTGAGTGGATACTGACACAGGGCTTGATCTTTGGCATGCTGACGCAGGTGAACACCACACGACGGCAAATGGGAATGAGGGTGTTTGGCTTTGACGCTCCCAAGCCTGTGCAGACATTTGCACAATGTGGCTTTGACGCTCCAATGATGGCTGCCATCAAGAAGGCAGGGTGAGCCTTGTAACCTTGCTGCATGCCAACACATCAGCATACATAGGACTGACAGACATGCGACAGCATCAGTAAGCTGCTACAGCCATTGTTGTTATCTAAAGTAAGATGTGCAAAGAGCATGTGAGGTGTCAAAACAGCGTCTATATCATGCCCGTGCTTTATGTTGGGCTGCCTGTGCTCTCAACGTTGGCTGCCCGTGCATAGGTATGAGAAGCCCACGGCAATACAGGCTCAAGCCCTTCCTGCAGCCTTGTCTGGGCGTGATGTTCTGGTAAGACTGAGTCCAGCCTACCTTCACAACAGTCCAGCCATCACCTTACACATCAAATCCGTACTTCTTCAGGACAGAGCTGTGATAATGCCCATGTCTCCCACATTGGTCTGTTGCATCATGTCTACAGCTAGCACCAATATGGTGATGCCCTCACAGCAGCTCATGGCATGCATACCCTTCACAGCATAACACAGCTCAAATGCAAGGCCAATTTGTGACATCCCATTTCGCAGCACAATGCTATGGTCTTCCTTATAGGGCATTGCCAAGACAGGATCAGGCAAGACAGCTGCCTTTGTGCTGCCAATGATTGTGCACATCATGGACCAGCCGGAGGTAGAAAAGGGCGCAGGCCCCATTGGGGTGATTGTGGTCCCCACCAGAGAGCTTGCAGAGCAAATACACAAGGAAACACGCAAGTTCAGCAAGGCTTACCAGCTGCGTGTTGCAGCAGCCTTTGGTGGGCTGAGCAAGTTTGAGCAGTTCAAGGATCTAAAACATGGCTCAGAGGTAGCTTCCACATGCACTACGGCCTTGATTTTAAAGTGTATAGCACAAAGCGGCCCACCTGCCATTCAGCTAAGTACTTGTCTGCTTCACCGCACAGCTTAGTCCTTGTCACAGCCTGTGGCAGAGTTGTTCAGCGCAGCTTGAGTCTGTATCAAGCAGCTGTGCTTCAAGCAGTGGTCAGCTGTTGTGTGCAGATTGCGGTGTGCACACCTGGACGCATGATTGATCTGATCAAGATGAAGGCTTGCACCATGCTGCGAGCAACCTATCTGGTGTTTGATGAGGCAGACCGCATGTTTGACATGGGCTTTGAGCCCCAGGTGAGCTCCAACAGCCACGCCTTTGCACCGCATCTGATGCATGACACACGCATGCCATCATTGGCGCCTGACCAGCTTCAACTGCATCGCAATCGTGCATTCCTTGCCTCAATCTGTGTCGGGCTTGTACACTCCATGATGACTGCAACCACTCCTGGAGGTTTGCTTGAGCAAACTTCCTGGGTAGCTGATGCAGCACATGGATCTACATGCGCTGCCTGTGCAGGTGCGCAGCATCATGGGCCAGGTGCGGCCAGACAGGCAGACACTGCTGTTCACTGCGACCATGCCTACCAAGGTTGACAACCTTGTGCGGGACTGCCTAACCACCCCTGTCAGGATCACAGTTGGTGAAGTTGGAGCTGCCAATCAGGACATACAGCAGGCAAGCTCTGTCTGCCTCAAGCAACTTGCCAGGACCACTTGCTCAACTGAGCTGTAGGGAACTGTTGTTTTCTGCTTCTTGCGTGGTGTCAGGAGTGGCTTTGTGTTGAGATTTTGCTTGTGGCCATGTGCGCATGGCACACAGCAAATCGTTTTGAGAGTGTGCTCATCAGATCTCAAATGCAGGCACAACTTCAGCAGCTGCTCCCTGAAAGTAAGCTTGCCTGCTTTGGGCAGCCATGCCAGCAATTGTTGAGACGAGGTTTGAGAGTGCAGGTTGTCGAGGTTGTGGCTGGAGACCTTCCCAAAGAGCAGTGGCTGATGGGTCGCATTGCAGAGTTCATTGACAGGGGAGATGTGCTTGTGTTTGCCAATCAGAAGACACGTGTTGACATGCTGTGTGACAAGCTCAAAGCAGCTGGCATCAAGTAAGACCTTTGTTTGGCAGTCCAGTCTTTGCATGCAGCCAGCGCATGCACTTCAAGATGGCTCATGTCATTTCGGATGCTTCAGAATCCACAAAACGCTTCTGTTATTGAGCGCAACACCTGTTGCTTGCATGCAGGATGCAGTACCACCCTTTGAACCTGCATTGCCTTGTTTTCCAGTGTTTGACAAGCCTGTCTTTGTTGCCTCATTGCAGTCCTTACCCGATGCATATTTGCCACAAACTATGCAAGACCCTTGAGAGAGCGCATGCTGCCTCAACGGTGAACAGAATCTTGTGACGAGACATGCATGGGTTCTGCCTGGAAGCTACCTCCATCCTGTGCAGTCTCCAAGGTGAGTGCCGGTCCAGGTTACACAATCTGGGCTGGAAAATCGACTTGTTACAGGGCTGCAGCCATTCATGGTGACATGGACCAGCACAGCCGCATGGCAGTACTGCATGCCTACAAGGCAGGCAAGCACCATGTCCTGGTGGCCACTGATGTGGCAGCCAGAGGGCTGGACATCAAAAGCATCAAGAGCGTCGTCAACTATGACGCAGCCAAAGAAGTGGATACCCACGTGCACAGGATTGGTCGCACAGGGCGCGCTGGGGACAAGGAGGGCATTGCTTACACCCTCATCACCCCCTACGAGACCAGATTTGCTGGTGAGACACCACAACACATGTCATGGCAGCTTGAACGCATCACAGGCGCCTTGCTGACAGCTGAAGTAAGTGCTGAATTATGTCAGGCGGATCCATGTCATGCAAGTCTTGTCTGGGCCATGCATTTGCATCAGCATTGGCATGTGATAGCTCATTGCAGATCTGTCCTAGCCAATCGTGCAGCTGAATGCTTGCACCAAGTCTTGTGACAGCCACATGTGCTTGCTATGTAGGCGACCTGGTGAGCTCAATGATTGCTGCCAATCAAGAAGTGTCTCAGTCACTGCTGGACTTAGCTTCCAAGGACCCCCGATTCAAGAAGGGCCGCAAACGAGCAGCAGGCAGAGGAGCAGGAGGGGGACGGGGTAGAGGCCGCCGTGGGGGACCCCAAGTAGGTGGAGCAGGCCTGGGCTTTGGCAACACAGGCTATGCACCTGGAACATCACTGGCAGCTGCTGCTGCCACAAAAGGAGAGGCAGGCTACGCGCCCTCCGGCCTCGGCGCTGCTTTCAACAGAGGCGGCTTTGAGTCTACTGTTGATGGCACCAATGCATCCGTTGCCTCCAAGTACAATGACAATGACGACATGGCGGATGACCCACCACTGCCACCACCTCCATCCTTGGTCCCTGAATACTCAGCAGAAGCAGAGCCACAGTCAGCACCAGGTCATCAGGCAGCAGCACTGCCTTCAGTGATGAGTGCCAGTCAACCAGCAGCCGCAAACAGGGCAGGTGGTGTCCAACAGCCAGCAGCTGTACAACAGCCAGTTGTTACACAGCAGGCGGCAGAAACCCAGCCGCAGCAGTTTAGGACACTTCAGCAAGCCAAGCAGGCAGCTGCAGCAGAAGCAGCCGCTGCTGCCGCCGCTTCAGCAGTAGCAGCAGCTGCAAAGCAACAAGCGCCTCCAGCACAGCTTCAAGGCACCTTCTCTGGCTTCAAAGGCATGTACACCA
>JAABUO010001135.1_pt1 | contig 37220 bp, 38 predicted proteins | sample 5559291 | NCBI WGS metagenome assembly JAABUO01 (sample SAMN10711878, study PRJNA513372) | rock metagenome | isolation source: Antarctica rocks | place: Antarctica: Victoria Land, Finger Mt sud
TACAGCTGGCACTTGCACCGCGGTCGCCATAAAGCAGAACATCAGAAATGGACAACAAAGGCAACGCGCAAGGGCCCTCTGAGCCGGTTGTTGGCATCCCCATCGATCACAACGGCAGCGTCAACAAGCTATCAGTTGTCGGCGAAGGCTTCTGCGTGCCACACGACGTGGTATTCGTTTTACAGTCCAACGTCAACCCTCGCAGCACCGAGATTTACAGTGTCATTGACAGCGCCGGGGCACCACAGTTCAGGTCAGTTTGCTCGTATTGATTTGTTTCCCGGAGTTTGCCACAGTTATGGCTCATGTCATGTCGGAAGCAGAAATAGTTTTGGGCAAGACATACTGATCACTTACAGCTTTTGCAGGGTATTTGCTGTGAATGATAGCGGTAGCAAAATGCACATAGTTGACAGAGAGGGTCGTGTTATCTTGACCTTGAAAAGCAAGTTCTTTAGTGCACACAACAAATGGTATATCTACTCTGGTGGCAGTACAAACAAGGAAGACAAGATTGCCACCGTCAAGCCTCAAACAGGCACAGTAACAGCAGAGGTATTATCCATGCCGTGGCAGGTTTTGCTGTGGTCATCGTCAGCCTGTGCTGCATTTTTGCCAACTAAACTGAAGCTTACCATCTATTGTCATATCAGCAGCAGGATATGTCAGTCATGCCTGTTTCATTCTGTGATGGTTGCATGCAGGTGTTTTTGAAGGGCAGAGCTAAAAGACATCCAGATGCAGTTGATCACCGCAACAAGAAAGCAAAGGCTGTTGCAGACTTCCTCATGGAAGGGAACCGCTCAGTCACATATGGCAAGATCTCGCATCAGGCATGAATTCTGACTCTTTCTCCTCGAGCTTCACTGCTCCATCCTAGTTCTACAGCATTTGCCTCTTGTTCCACTCACAAACTGCTTTCCAGTCACATGCATCACTTTTCTTGCATGCCTCTTGTCCTATGCACAGCTCATACCTTGCACAAAAGTGCATACAACATGATGTGACTGCTGATCTTCAATCAACATCCCACATCCCTTTTGACTACGACAGGAAGATGGATACTCAAGACCTGTGGCTGAGCTGAACAAGATCAACCACCAAATACAGCGTGGGCAGCCAATCCCAAACCATATAGATGCATACTCTTTGCATACTTTGCCAGGCATCGACTCAGTCTTCATGCTGGCGGTTACTGTAGCTTTGGATGAGTCACTGTTCAGCCCCCAGCAGATGCAGCCTTACGGACCATACAACCGGTATGGGTATGGGGGGTATGGATATGGAGGGTTTGGCTATGGTGCTCCATTGTTGTTGGGTGCTGGTTTACTCGCCACTCCATTCCTATTGGGTGGTTTTTGGTGATTCTGCTTCTTGACCTGGTGTAGCAAACAGGACAGGCCAATACCCTCAAAAGTTTTTGGGGGCCTAGTTTAAACTTTTCTGGGGAAGCGTTCTTCCTGCTGCTGTTTTTGTCCAGCTTCTGGCTTATTTTGGGTGACTCTTCTGGTAGTGATGCTTTGTTTGTAGCAGATGCACCTTTTGTAAGCATATGCAGGATATGTATGCTGTATACTCTCTGGTGTGTTGATTCATTTTATACATTTTGTGTCAGCACATGTCCACTGATGGTGTTCCAAATTTAGGTTGGCTGATTTTGTGTTATAGGCATGTAAGTTGAAGCCAGGGCAGGCAACAGTTGACTTGGAGTGGACATCATGAACCATATGCTGTAGTTGCATATGGTCCACAAGCAGATAGCTATGTAAGCAGATAGCTATGTAAGCAGATAGTATGAAAGTGACTGGCATGGATGTAGTCATGCCCCGTGTATCTGTGCATGGTTTCACTGTGGGGGCAAGGTTGCAGAAGTCTTAGGGTGCTATTTGTCGCAGCAGAACATTACTAGTAGTGACGCAACACATTACTAGTAACAAATGCAGTCCAGCATTAGAGCGCAAATTGAAGCCTGTATGATGCACACATCATGCATCTATGCATGTTGCAGGCAATCCATGACCTGCTTGGCTGTTGCGGGGACATGCGCAATGGAGGCCCACGAACAGGGAGGTTTGAGTTAGCTGTGTGCTTGATCTGTGCTGAAACAGGACTTGCTGAATAGCACTGACAAAATGTGCCTCGTATGTTTGAGACTGTAGATGTCTTCACAAAAACAAAGTTGTGATAGCTGCAAAATGCCATCATGTGTATTTCATGTTTCGTCTTTCACTCCTTGCAAGCACACTAGCCATGACTTGGTCCGAAAACATGTCAAAATATTGGGGGTGAGAAATGCACAATGGTTTGGTAGGACTAGGGTACATTGAAACAATGCCTCGCCTGCCGGTGAGCCATGGGGACGGGGCCGGATGACGTGTGGGGAACGGGGCGCTCGCCCCGGCCGGCAAGCGGGGCCGTGACCTGATACTCTGACCGCAGGTGCCGAGCAGATGCACAGGTCCCACCTAGTCTAGTCCACGAGCGTCGAACTTGTCAGGAAGCTTTGGTTTGGCAGCAAGTAGCCGCACGCTTGTCCTACTCCCAAGGGTGTTGGCAGACTTCTCGCGAGCGTCTGTCGCCGGCTACACAGCCGACTCAGATCTGCTGCGGTCAGAGTTACTTCAGCACTACTTCAACGACAGCCAACCAAGCAGGAGTCTGCAATGGCAGCCCAAGACTTTCAGAAGAACGAGCAAGATCCTTCTGCGCCTGTTCTTGGCATTCCCGTCAACCAGGATAACCCAAAAAACAGCATTGACTCCCTGCCAGTGATCGGCGAAGGCTTCTGCGTGCCGCACGACGTGGTGTTCGTCCTGCAGTCGAATCTCAATCCTCGCAGCACGGAGATCTACAACATCATCGACAGTGCTGGAACACCACAGTTCAAGTGAGCCTAGTCGCAGCTGTGGGGGGGTGACGGCATGTCGCCATTATAAATAGTTTGTCGTGGTTGGACTGAAACTTTCATGTGCATAGGGTGCATGCAGCTCATGGCAGCGGCAGCAAAATGGTTATCGTGAGCAACGAGGGACGTGTTATTTTGACCTTGAAAAGCAAGAGCTTTAGTGCACACAACAAGTGGTATATCTTTTCTGGCGACAGCACAAACAAAGATGACAAGATTGCTACAGTGAAGCCTCATGAGAACTCAGAAAGTGCTGAGGTAGGGCTCATGCTCTGATAGCTCTGTTTCTGAATGCTGTGATCGATGCTTGCTCATCAGGCAATCAACCAGACCAGTTTCCAGGCTCACAAATTGTGCTTGCGCAGCATGAGCAGAAGACTGTTTTCCTGCACTATGTGCTTGAGTTTCAAGCCATGGGTCTTTGTTCTGCGCAGGTGTATTTGAAGGGTAGAGCAAGAAGGCATGCCAACACTGAGGAAACAGTGGCTAATGCAGATTTTGTCATGGACAGTAATAGCAGTGTCACATATGGCAAGATCACTCACCAGGCAAGACTACGCTCTTTGTGCTGTAGTCTCCACGGCAAGTCATGGCTGTTATTGATGTTTTGAAGGCCTTCATGCCTTCAATATCACATGCCGGTGCTACTGACATGTGTGAAACGCCGTTGATCACAGCCTGCTCATTGGCCTTCTTCATGATCATGCAAAACATGATGGTCTGTTGCAGGAAGATGGCTACTCTAGGCCCGTAGCAGAGCTAAACAAGATCAAGCCTGACATCAAGCGCGGTCAACCTATCCCAACCAACATAGATGCATACTCCTTGCACACCATGCCAGGCATCGATTCGGTCTTCATGTTGGCAGTCACTGTAGCTCTGGATGAGTCAATATTTGGTGTCCAAGCTTATGGGTATGGAGGTGCTGGTAGCATGGGCTATGGTGGAATGGGTTATGGCGGAATGGGTTATGGTGGTGGACTGGGTTATGGTGGATTGGGTTATGGAGGAATGTTTGGTGGTCCAATGTTGTTGGGTGGTGGTCTGGGTCTGGGAGCTGGTATGATGATGGGTGGAATGGGGGGCTTCTGGTGATTTTTGGTGGTAACACGGCACTCAGATTCAATCTCTATCAGGTGAAATTGTAATATTCCTTTTGGCTTTTCATTGTGTCTCCGATAAGGCTGCTAGTTGTTGGATAGGTCGTTGTTTGTATAGTTTTCTGAACACCAGTGACGGTCACTTGCACGCTTCAGCAGCAGCAAGGATAATTCTGTCAGTTTGCCAGATGTATGGCTTATATATGAATTTGAGCTGAACTGTTTAAGCATGTCATCACTACAGGCCTCATCAACCTGTGCTGATTGCATGCTTGCTTTTGCTTTTACTTTTGCTTTTGCTTTTGCTTGTAAAACTGTTTGTACAACCTTATGCTATTGCAAAGACCTTGTAGAACATCATTTGAAAATTTGAAGCTTGCTGAGAAGCCATCAAATGTGCTGCTTGTGCTTGTTGCTGGGGTGCTGTGAAGCCAGTACAGGCCCCTGTCAGTCAAAGCTGGGGCCCTGTGGCATGAGTCACCATTCTTGAAGCATCAGCCACCACACTCCTGTTGCCCGCAAGCTATGCAAAGCTGGTAGTTGGTGAAGATAGATAAACAGCATTATGGCATGATTGCTTCCATGTCTGCAGGCATCAAATTCTTCCAGAAGGTAGAGGTGGTAGATCCTGATGATGCATCCAAGATTTACTGCTTTGATTTGGATGATCCCCAGCATTGTGCTTGCTTCAACATAAGTACAACTTACATCTCTGCTGTCCGTCATTGTTCACCGCCCTCATGCCAGTGCTTTCAGACTGTAAATCCCGCTTCTCTTCAGACACCTTTCTGTGTTATAGCCTTGCAACTACATGAACAGGGGGCATTGTGCCATCAGCAACCACCTATAACTGTTCTTCCAGCAGTGTGCTGAGCAACAAGCATGATCCGAATGTCTCAAGAGACGCTACAGAGGCTGTGGCTGCTGTTTGCATGCAAACAGCACGACATCACATGTATCTGGCATGTGCAGGTCAGAGTGATTTGACATGGTGAATCTGGACAGCTTATTGAGCACAGCTAGGTGCGTAAGTACAAGACAACGTGTAACCATGTATGGCAACGCTTCGCCCTCCTGCAGTCAAAGAGCAGTTGCTGAACACCCAGCAGAGGCTGGCATACATGCAGCTGACATGCAGCCGCGGCAGCATGCATCTCACGCTGAGAAGATGTGGCCAACATAACAACCAGTGAAACTGCGCATATGCAGCACATGCCGTATCAAAACCTGCCAGAGACGTGAGCTCATCATGCACGTCAAAAGTGACATATTCCTAAGTATTTTGGATGTCAGGGACACGTTCCCAGGGATGCACTGATCTGCAGAGCCTGGATTGTGGAGAGTCTGTAACAATTGCAGTCATGCAAGGTTGTCATAGGCTGCACAATACATTGATATGCACTGAAATGCATCTTTGGAGGCTATACTTGTAGTCGTGGGGAGTAGAGTTGATGACGGTGAAAGCTGCTGCATAACATTTGTAAGCATCTGCTGTAAGATCAAGGCTGACATTCCTGACAGCTGGCCACGAGCATAAGCACAACGCATGTACAGCTGAGATTGGAGCAGTGACCCTTTACACAAAGTCTACCAAAAAATAAATTCAGTCATGTCCGTACAGTGCTACAATTTCAGCAATAAGAAGCTGCAGAGCACACAGTGCAGGTTTAACGAAACGAGGGGCAGTGTTTGCACATTGCTAACTTTATTGTATTTCAAGCAGGTGCCACTCCTCAAATGAATCATTGTCTCAAAACTAGTAGTACCCTAAGGATGAAGCATCAGCTAGCTCAGCCAGAAGCGCTGCAATTTCTGTGGAACCATGGACAAAGAACCTGCACACAAAGCACAAAAGTCGTTTTGCCTGGTGCCAGCACATGCTGACACAATACAATTGCCACAAGCAAAAACTTGTGTACAAAACCTTTGACTACAATCAGCTTGCACAGAGCTGATGCTGATAGCCATGCACATGCCAAAGTGATGCAGTCCTCAATACTACACACACAGCAAGCTGTGGCGCCTCATCATAAAGTGCAGTGTTACTGACGCTCACCATGCGTGCTGCCGTTCAATTGGAGTCGTGCACAGATAGGCCTGACATACCTCGCTTGCGACCTGTTGCGCCCCACAGTGCAGGTATACAAATGCTTGGGGGGTAGCTTCATGGGGAGGGGGGGTAGCTCAAGGGGGCGAGGCAGGCCACTGCTGAAGGAACTATAGCTGGTGGTGGGTGTGGGGGCGTGGTGAGTGTTTGCACTGGTGCCTTCTACTGAGTGGCGGCCTCGCCACCTTGCGCTGTGTGGATGCTGTTGAGAGTGTGCGTGGTGTTGCTGATGTGGGGGTGAATCACCTCTGCCACCTACAGTAGACATAGCCCATGTAACAATGCACGCAGAGGATACATGATACAAGCTCACACCCTAATGCAGCCTGCAGATGATGGGCACAGTTTGACCCTATGTGACGGGTAAAATTGCTGTACTGTGTCACACATCATCTGCCAACAAAAGTGTTGCTGCTGCATGGGTTCGACGACGGGCTGCAGCCCCTGCAAATGCACCTGTGCTTCTAAGGCTTATCTCACAGGTTGACTCAGCTATGAGATCCCTGCCTGCTGCAGTTTGCAAGCCCACGGCCATGGCAAAGCAAGACATTTGAAGCTGTGCATGTGACTCTGTAGAGCAAGGCAGGCATACAGAATGAACAAGCCGGTGCGCAAACTTACTGCACCCCGCATGCTGATGCACGCCTCTGGGTGATAACATCAGCTCTCAGCCCAGTGGTGTCATGTGAAACAAGCTTGGCTTGGGTAAGCAGCCATGCACGTCACAAGAACAGGGGCCGCATGCTGTTGTGTCGGTGTTGTGACTGCTTCATGTCCAAGGTTGAAGCTGCAGGAGCAGCTGATGCAACGGGATGCAGTACTATCACTGCTTGATGGCTAAGACTGAAGCTGCACGAGCAGCTGACGCAAAGGGACTGACCACTATGACTGCTTCGTACCTGAGGTTGAAGCTGCAGGAGCAGCTGGCGCAAGGGGACTATGGGACATGATGGGCCTGCTGGGGCCAGAGTCCATGGAATAGGAAGTCTCTGGGGCACTCCTGCTACTGGTTATCTCTACATCTCGATCGCTATCTGATGCAAACGGGCCATCTGCCCCATCCTGCACATCAAGTACCTGGTTGGATAGTGTAAGGTGCTTTTTGCTGAGCTTTGCTCAAACAAGCAGCTTGCATGTTTACGGCAATATGCAATGTCGTGTGGTTGTGTCAGTGCTGCGAAAGTTCAATCTGACCAGGGGTCGGTACTACTGTGAAAGTGAATGATGATGGTGATGTGCGACATGATGCAGCAAAACTTACTATGGATCTTCGCTGCATTCGGTCATCAAGCTGGGCTGCTTGCTCTCTGAGATGCGCACGATGATGCGAATGCAGCAAGAGAGGACCGGTATGGGCGGAAGAATGACGAGCTGGCCGCCGGTTGCTCTGCGTCGATTGCGTAAGAGGCCGAGCAGGGCAGGTGCCAGAGAGCTGACTGGCGGTGGCAATCTCGGCGCCCTCAACCGTCTCAGGGAGGACGCTGAGGGTGGCTTGACCTTGTCTGTGGTGCATCTGATGGTGGTGCAAGTGCCGACCTGCATAACAAGCTAGATCGTCAGGTAGTAGCACACGTTTCAAGCAAAATGGCGGTTGCTTTTCCAGTTCACACACAATCTCGCGACAAAGCTGCCACAACACGAGCGTAAGGAGACCTCATGAGAGCGCTGTCCATGCACCACCGTACTGCGATATGAGCTCACCTTGGTTCTCAGCTGGCTTGACTTGCACACCTTCAAAGAAGGTGAAGATGTTCTCATCCCTTGCCAAGAAATGGCCAGCTACCATGACAAAGTCAAAGTCACATGCCTCAATGCCATACCTCTCAGCCATAGCAAGAAGCAAGCGCTGCATGGCCAAGCCCTGAAAGCATGACATGCTGCAGACTTAGTCAAGCTGAGGGCCTTGCAGACGGGTATAACAGAGCATACATGCTCTATCATCTGCTGCAGAAATGTGCTACACATGCATGCTGCTTGGCTGTGCTGTCAGAACAGATCATGATGCGCTGAACCACAGTTTGCTGGTCAGAGCTATGCAAGACAGGACACTGTGCAGTACAAAAAACACGCTTGCGTCGAGCTGTCTTGTCACAACCCACCATGTAACACTGCATCTTGAGCATCATTCAGGACAGCAACACCTACGTCAGGCAACATTATCAGACGCACCTTGGAGATGCCAACAGGTCGCACTTCAACAGACTTGCTGCCCTGGACGATATTGACCGGGGCATTACTGATGGGCCCAGTCCACAGATGCTGAAGAAGGTCTCGGGCCTGAAGCCGCCCAAACTCCACATCTGCACAGTCCATCTATAATCATGCATGGATGCATGGACATGCACGCCCTGCAAATGTGCATCAAGGCGGAACAGTAATGGAAGCGTGATGCCTATTGACTATGTATGCAACACGGCAGGATGTGTGCTGCTTTGGATGCGGTATCTCTATGCACTGTTGGTCTGTTGCCGGGACTCTTGCAGGACCTCGTACAGGAACATAATCAGGGCTGTGCATACCTGACTCTATAAGAAAGACAAAACCCTAAACCCTAAAAGAGCCATGACTACGAACAAATGACCGCATGAACAAACAAGAGAACAAAAAAAGAAACAAAAGACTGCACAAAGAAATGAGTGAATGAGTGGGTAAGTAAGTCAGTGAATGAATGATGAATGACTGCAACTGTTGTCAGATCAGCAGCTGACAAGACCCATTGCATCAGGAGAGTGAACGTCAGACGACAAGCACAAGAAGCAATGCACACAACGGGCCAGCAGAACAGTCTACCAGCATATTTGTAGTTCCAGATGACAGAAGTCTCTCTGGCTTCCACAAAACTGCGCGGGGTGCGCTCGCAGAAGTAGTCAAAGACCAGCTGAACACTCTCCATCCACTCCTTCTTGGGCACTTCTCCCATTGTTGCCCAATCCTAGCATTCATCAAAGGACAGGTGTCACAAACAATAGGACAATGGGCCAAACAAAGCGCAGTTGCAGGAACAGTTCAAGACCAGATCCCCCTACTCCCTGGGCAGTTCTCCCAGGTTTGCTCAGTCCTGTCGTTTGTCAATGCACATGATCTTTAACAAAATACACCAAACAGGATGCAACGGTGAGCAAAAAAGCTTCCTGCACACTCTCCACCTAGTCAATTTTTGGGCATATCCCCCTGGGTTGCCCATTCCTGCCATTTGTGAAAGCGCAGGTCTCATAAAAGAGTGTGCAATCTTGCAAATAAGAACCCCAATGCTTGCTCTGGCCTCCCTAGCCGCCCAAACCTGACATGAGGCACAAGTCAGACTCAATCGGCAGAACATTGCACATGTTCTCAACAGACGGCACCAGCCGCTCGCACTGAGCCTGTCTCTATGTTCATAATGCTGGCCTCTCGGTTGAGAGAGTATGCTGCGACCAGGCTCTCATAGATAAAGCTGTGCAGCTCCTTCATTGATGAGAGCCCGATGTCAGCGTACCCCCTCAACTAGGAGGCCAGCCTAGCGATCACACAACACATTGAGCTGATGTGACAGGAACTGGTCAGGCTGGTTTAAAATGTCCACTATTTGGTTCAAGACGTCCCCTATCTGGTTCAAGATGTCCACTACCTGGTTCAAAATGTCCACTATCTGGTTCAAAATGTCCACTATCTGCAGCTGCTGCCAGTTCTGATTTGCATTGACGACGAGATAGTGTCAGCGCCATCAAAGCAAGGTCATCGGCATCAGCAAAGAGCACAGAAAGGACAACCTGTATAGGGACCGCAACAGCATCCAGGGCCTGAAACTTGTTGCTGTCCCTGTACACGCTGTCCCTTTTTGTGCTCCTTGCTGATGCTGATGAGCCTGTTCTGGTGATGCATTGTCTTGTTGTCAACGTTGAACAATCAAGACAACTGCGCACGATGCTTGATACATCACTGTGTCAGAGGTCTTCATGAGACTGTGACTCTTGCTGTCAAACATCCCATTTGTCACATACAGGCAGGTTATGCCTGTCACATGATCTGGCATGTGCTGAGTCTGCTGACCTTAGAATGATGCCTGCATACTATGTATTCACTGCATACTATGTATGCATACTATGTATGACTGTTTGCAACAATCACAGGGAAAAAGCAAGGCATAGACAACTTGGTTGATCATGCCTTGTCCGGCTGCTGCATGTCATACTTAGGGATCAAAGCTGAGTCTGCAGTACCAAAAAAAAGCCCCTGAGGCCACCACCAGACGCACACAGTGATCAGGAGGTCTTTTCTGTCTTTTGTATAGATGCCCTCTGTTCCATCGCACAGCTCTGCCTCCAGCACAGCATCCCTTGCTGTGAGAATCTGTTGAGCTGCAAGTTGGAACCAGACTTGCCAGCGCTTGACTGCCTCTGTTTGCTACTGAAAGTATATTGAGTCAGGGCCTCAGCCTTGTTCGGTACTACAAACGTATCAAACCAGTGCCGCCTTGGGCTACTTGTTTGGTACTACAAACATACTGGGCCACCAGAAAGCTTAGACCCTACCCTCAAAAATCAAACATGCCAATCTCTGCCGCCGAGAGCCAATGACATCGGTTACAGGGCCTCTGTAAGGCAGGGCTGAAGGGCCTTGGACACAAGCAAAGGGCAACATTACACCTCAAAAGGCAGCTCTGTGAGGGCAGAGAACACACCTCCTGGTCTCCATCCTCATCCGGGGGTGGCCGCATGAAAATGCCATTCTCTGCCGCAAGCCACACATTCAGGTTGCCAAAAGTGTCATCCAGCCTGGCCTTATCACTGCCGCTGAAGACCACCACTGTGGTGTTTGGCTCGTTGCTCAGCGAGGCAATGCTGTTGTACACTGTTGGGTTGACCCTTGTCATTGCCTGCACAAAAACCCACACTCAGATGCTGTTCAAACATGCGTTGGTGGTGATGCTGTTGCCACCTGTGCCGTTGTCTGCCTGAAAGCAATTCTCAGAACAGTGTTTTGGCATCATTTGTTCACTACTGGAAAATCCAGTAGGTGATGGGCTGATTCAAGAAGCACAAGTTGCATGACATCTGTCGCCCTCCTGTCAGCTGTATAGCGTGCCCTGGTCAGAACACCACTCACCACATGAAAGGCTTGCAAGAAGAGGTTGCCAGGCAGTTGTGCACGGGTTGTGCATGCGCATGTATCGCTGGAACCATATGTCACAGCATGCAGTTTGCATGCACTCATGTTCGCCAGTGCAACTTCATTGCTGGTCCCATTCATTGGATGCTGCGTCTGTCATTGGCACACTGTAAAGGTGTAGGAATGGCCCTTGACTCAGAAGGTGTTGTACAAATGTTGCCTGGGGGACTGTCTGCTGGTCCTCAAGGAGATACACCAGTAAGCAGCACAGGTTACATGGTGAGAGACATACACCTGTGCTTGCAAGCCAGGATGTCTGATGAGTCACAACTGGCTCCACACCCCAGACTGTAAGGTACCAAATGGAAGCAGTTGGGGAAAAAAAGGAGATGGTTATTTTGCCTGTATCTGGTCAACATGAAATGAGAGATGGGCATCCCACCTGTATCTGGTCAAAGTGGCGTTTGGGCTGGCGGGGAGCCTCCACAGCTGTGGTCAATGTGGCGTTGTACCCCAAAACCAGCAGCCGCTGTTTACTTTTGGTGAAGTCTCTCAACACAGACTCCATCTCCAGCTGCGTCAGTCATGAGCATACCTCACACTTGACCATTGCATGAAATAGCATAGCATAGCATGGTGTTAGCAGCCGCTGCTGTTGCTAAACATTGGTGTTTGACGTGCGGTCTTGTCCACAGCACAGCACAGCACAGCACAGCACAGCACAGCACAGCACAGCACAGCACAGCAGCAGAGCAAAGCACAGGAGAATGCAGCGTGCTGATTGTGAGCCCCTGTATACTGCCTTTGTGTGACTGTACAAGCAAGCGCACATCTGATCTGTACAGATGCAGAAGCACACATGCTAACATAGTGTACTCACTTGAGGCGGTATATGCTTCGTCCTCAGCTCGGCCTCAACATGAGTATCATTGAGTTCACTTATGAAGGTCTCAGCCCAAGTCTGACTGGTGTGGATGGTGATGTGCATGTGGTTCTGCCTATGCCTTTCCCGCCGTTCTGCTTCAGTCATGGTAAGGGCATCCCCGATGGCTGCTGACAAGTCTGTGATGTTCCAAGGGTTCACCAGAATAGCCCCTGCCCCTAGCGACTGGGATGCCCCTGTGAACTCACTCAGGATCAGCACACCTGCAAGTCAGTATGACACAGTCTTTTGTTGAAACACCGACACTCATGAGAGTGCAATAACTACAGCTCACAAGTTCTCAGGGGTTTCACAGAATAGCCCTTGCCCCTAGGAAGTGAACTGCTGACTCACTCAGGATCAGCACACCTGCAAATCAATGGGACATTGTCTCCTGTGCCCCTAGAGCCCAGGACGCCCTTGTATACTCTACTTGCAACACACCTGCAAGCATTGTTGTGTGTACATGCCACAGAAAGTCATTACAAGACATGTGTGAAGCATGTCACTCAGCTTGATTTGATGTCAGCCAGAAATAGCAAAGGATGGTCTTGAATCACCAGCAGAGGGAGGAATAGGGGTGGTGGTAGCTTTGTGGCAACAATTGACCATCCTCATGAGACAAGTCAACACAATCACATGACATCCATTCTTGTAAGACACAGAAGCATCAGCGTCATTCCCAGGGATCTCTGGTTAATTGCAGAGCAGTTTGCAACATAGAGGTCAAGACAAACTGGGAAAGCCTGATGAACGCTGACAGCAGAAAGCAGCTAGATGGTCATAAACGCCAGGTTGCTTTGCCCTGTTCCAGCTGCAGCAGCTGTCTGGCCATTGTCAGACTTTGCAACAGGACATGACGCAGCATCAAGGATAAGCTGGGCCAGCAGAGTTGTCCCAGCCTATATAGGCACTACCTGTCCTGCAGCAACTGGTAAGCCCACACTTAAGCAACTAGGCAAGCTGTCTGGGTTGATAGCACTTTCCATCCCTTTGGCAAACTAAACCTTTTTCATCTAGCGAACACAAGCAATGACAACACAACCACCAAAATGTGCATTGAGCATTTTCATCATTCATTCATTCGTTTGTTCATTTGATCATCTATTCCATTCATTCATTCAATCGTTCACTCATTTGTTCATTCATTCACTCATTCATCATGTGTCTTCCCCTAAGGATCAGTTACATACAGTCCTGAGTCCAACAGCAGGCAGGTTCTTACCAGCGTTGTCACTCTGGCAGGCTACATACTCGTAGCTGACTAGATTCATGCCGTCTCTCAAAGAGGTCACAAGGGCCACGTCAGTGATGGCATACAAAGCACACAGCTCATGGAAGGACAGCTGTCTGTCCAGATGATGGATGGGGACATGCGTAAGGGTGCCGTAATGACCATTGATACGGCCGACGATCTCGTGTACCATGCTACGCAGTTTCTGCACCAAAAACATTGGCTTATTGGGTGATACAGGTAACTGCCGTGGTATTGATTGTAGAAACTGATGATAGAACAAGCAGTGCATAGGAATACACAACCTGCTGGAGAAATTATCAAGTCCATTTGTGCCGGCATCAAATGTCTGTCTGTGCATTTGAGCTATATCGAATACACAAACAGCAGGAGCACATCTCATAAGAACGACAACCGCTCAGACTCGATGCAGGCCTGTTGACAGCTGCTGGCTCAAGAGTCACATATGGTGATGAGCTGTGCATGACACCATGGTTCCAATCAGAAAGGACATACGATCAAGCCTAACCCGCAAGTCAAAGCCCTGCTGAAACTGACCCTGCCCTCACATGCAGTTCTCACCAGTGAATGTTACCACCAGCTGTACGTGTCTGCTGTGCATGCAGGTGCATGCAAATGTGCCTTGTCACAGCTGCCAACTCATGACATGGCGTCGACTTCCAAGATTTGACGACGCAAAAATGCAGATATGGACAGGACTCCGCATCGCTGGCTGATGCAGCTCGCCTGGCATCTAGGCACATGTGTGAGTGTGAATGCGCCTTGTGATGACACAGCTTTGACTCCCAAGGTGTGAACATCAAAGATACACGCAAGGGCTTGGCATTGCTGGCCGATGCAGCTCACCTGATATTCAGGCACATCTGTTCTAGAAGGCACGGCGATCTGGACCAGCAGCACCTTATCTCGCCACTCAGGATGTTCCTCCAGAAACTCCTCAAAGGCTAGAAGCTTCTGAGGAATGCCCTTGATCATGTCAAGCCTGTCAACCCCCAGCATCACCTACAAGCAGACAAACCACAATCAAAGACCCGATTATTCGATCACAATTATACAGCTAGTCAGTCAACTGACCAGTCAACAAAATTACAGACATGAAATTGAAAATACATTCTGGTATGCCAGAGGCATCTCCTGATTGTAATCATGCCCAGCCTATCATTCCCGGCATCCACCTACAGGCAAACAATCAAGAAGAAAAGAAACTTACAAGACAATGCTATTAGAAGGTTCATTCCCTGTTCTTGCGAAGAACAGAAGAGGACTCAGGTGAAAGCCCAAGACATTCCCTGTTTTTGCAAACAGAAAGCTTACTCACAAGCCAGAAGCTCTCAAGGAAGTGTCTTGATCTTGCAAGCCTAAAAAACCACACGCACACACGGTTTTGATAGTCACACAGGCAACGACCCTAAGATGATGACAAGGTGACTTCAAGCTCGTGCTCGGGACTATCCTGATTCTGGCTTGACGTACCAATCAGGGTCCAATACATACTCACAGGCTGATAATGTCGAGTCATCAGAATTCAGACATTTTGGGTCATACCAAGTCAATTGGCTAGCACATCAGCAGTGTCGAAGTGACAGGTGGAAGGTCACTTACCTTACGGCCAGCATATCGATTGAGCAGCTCGGCTATGTGAGAGCGCACGTCCACTCGCTCCAGGGCACGCTGGAAGCGCTCGGGGTCGATGCCGATGGGGAAGGCTGCCACCCTGGTGAGCGAGCCATTGTCTTCCACACCTTCTGGAGTGCCCTGTAACGCAACCGCCAACGTTGCTTGCTTTTATCTGCTTATTTCTTTGTTCATGTATGTACAACCAGCATAACCAGCATAAATATTTCATACATTTGTTGGTGAATATCAGGTATCAATGTCATGAGGTCAATTCGCAATCATATTTATATGTTTGCATAGTCATTCATAGATATACATGCACATATTCAAGTGTCAATTGGCACATGTATGTAGATAGGTTTAGTTTGCACACATTTGTAGCCTGCATGCAGGATGCAGGGAAAGCTCAAGTCTGGTGCCCACAGAAACTGTTTAAGTTTGCAACTATTGCAATACACTTGTCACACAAAACACTACACATGACTTGCATCATGTTGCATCATGCCAAGCAGTCCACATGGGTGACGCAACATGAGCAGGTCGCATCCGCCCCAGCATGGCCTCAAATATTGGACAGAATTGGGCTCGGCTACGTCTGCACCTCAAGACTCAAATTGTCATCAAATCACACAATTTGAGTATTGACGCAGAGACATAGCACAGCCCAATTCTGAACAATGTTCGTGGCCTTACCAGGGGCATAACAACCTGCTCATGTTGCATCGCTCGTGTGGACCTTGCACGGGCTGAATCACAACTGACACACACAGACAGCAAGCATGCATCCTACACCCTACCCTATGTGGCTTCTGCAAGCACTTGATGTGGCAGATTGAGCTCGAAGTGAGAGTCAGCGTTCAGCCATACCTCCAGACCCAGAATCCTGGTACAAGCTGAAACAAAGTGCCTTGCATAGTCATAGGTGTGGAAGCCAATGAGATCCGCCTTCAGCACCGCTCGCAACACCTCCTCTCGCACCGGCAGGGTGCGATAGATCTCTGAGGAGGGGAAGGGCGTGTGCAGAAACCAGCCAACCTGCAGACGGTGGCAAGAGCCTATTTTTGACTGATATGTTTTGAGCAGCAAGGCAGTGTTATTTGTAGTTTCATGAGCAAGAGAATCCTTTCATCAGGCACAGAAGCGCGCAAATGGGCTTATAGAGAGGAGATCGCATATCAACAGCAGGCTGAGTTTTGCCATGCTGTGCTGTGCTGTGCTGTGCTGTGCTGTGCTGTGCTGTGCTGTGCTGTGCTGCACAAGCCAAACAGACAGAATGCCATGTGTAGCACATTGGCCAATCAGCCTAAAGGTCAGGCAATTGTTTTGCAGCAATGAGTGCAGCTGTAAACTCACCTGCCTCTGGCGTTCTGCATGCTGACTCTGTCTGCTGATGGCAGACCTCACTCTGTGCTGTGCTTCCTCTGAGTCACAAGTCACGCATGCATGCTGTGCTATGCATACTGTGCTTCTGCAGGAGGCAGGGAGGACACATGCTGTGCTGTGCATGCTGTGCTGTGCGTTCTATGCTGTGCTTGGTGTGCATGCTGTGCTGTGCATGCTATGCTCATTGACCAGAACAAGCAAGACCGACCTTCATCTTAGGGTAGCGCGCCTTGAGCAGCGCGGGAAGCAACATCAGGTGATAATCCTGGCACCACACCACATCCCCCTCCTCATAGTCATCAAAAACAACCTGCAACAATCAAATGTCACGTGAACATCCTTCAAAAAGCCTGTGCCCAAACCTGTGTCTATGGCTGGTCAGGTACTGCCATTGATTTATGGCCCAAATTACCAAATTACACATGAGGTACAGTCTGAAATGCTAACAGCACATGGCTTGAGGCCTTGCAGAAACTGCTTGCTGCTAGCCTCTTGTATGTGGCACCATGGAGCTTGATGCCTGTGCGTGCTGTTCTGTGGATGGAAGCTGCAGCAGCAATGCAGTTGGCCACAGCAAATGTAGCTCAGTAATCTTTGCACGGCGTGTTAAAGAAGCTTGCAAGCAGCTAATCAAGATAAAAGGCATTTGCTAATCTGCCGTATTGGTCAATGATCAACTGTTTGCTGCACGTGCCATTGCAAGCATACTTTGTTGCATGAAACAATCAAATGCTGCAATCTACATTGCAGTCTCCATTGCAGTCTCCATCATTGCAACAATGCGAGACAACCCTTCATCTGGTCTGTCCTCACCTTTGTCTTTTCCATCATTACTTCTGACTTTCATGCATAATACACCATTACAAACTTCTGCTGTAGAACTCCTGGAACATGCAGTGCAGGGATAGGCTGACGTCACCTCAGCAAACTTGCGGTTGGCTTCCTGGTGAGCCTTCCACTGGAAGTTGAGGGTGCGAGTGTCACTCAGCTTGCTCTCCAGGTTCAGTGGAATGTAGTGGAACAGCTGCCACAGCACACTGTTGCAGAACCCATTGTAGTGCAAATCTACCTGCAACACATAGCTCTCCATTGATGCATTCATTTGATCTTTCATCAAGCATGTGTAATGTACTAGCATCAGGTGCAGATCAGGTGCAAACAATCTTGAGAAGGGGCAAGTGCATCATCATCAAACAGGTGACTTGCCGCAGGATCAGGCGCAGACAATGCTGCAAGGCTCCCTGTGTGAAGGTTTTCAATTATGATTTGTAAACCTCTCAGGGATGACCATGTCTGTGTAAGATGACACACGTCTGCAGGTGGCTGAAAATGCACACAATGAGAGATGCTGAGACACTCCTGATCAGGCAAATCATGTCATGCAGGAATTGTATGAGCACATGACTCGTAACAGAGAAACATAACATGCTCAGCATCCCTGAGGCAGGTTTTATCAGGGCCTAACACAAATCATGTGAAGACCGTTTCCTGGCTATTGTCAACAGGAAGGGACATACGGTCACAACAGCTGGTCACAACAGGGACCAAAACGAGGCAGAGAGATACATGTGACACGGAGAGTCAGTAGACAGTACCGTGCGGGGGTCAAGATAGACAGGTAGGTAATTCTCTCTGGCCAGGGCTTCTGTTAGGGCATCCCTGTCAGGGCCCTCCTCCACATACACCCCTGTACTCATCACACTTCACTCACTCATTGAGTCTTCCCTGATGTTTGGTACGCAGACTTCAGATAAAGACTCTGTATGACATCTGGTTGTGGCAGTCAGCTTACCAGCAATATGCTCATCAAGACTTCATGAAATGCTTGCTGTCAGATTGCAAGGCTGGCCTAGCTGCAAGCGAGCACGACTTACAGTATGCAGTCAGTTTTGTCATTGTTGAGTGAGTCCCCCAACTATAGATGATGCTTGTTTCCGCAATTTGGCAACCATGCATAATGAAAATCAACATGCGTTAAAAGTCTGCAGTTACGTAAACAACCAGTAGCAAGGTACGTTTTCTGGGCCAATTTGTTGGTCCCAATTGCCACAAGTTTTGCTATAAGCATTTGCACATACATGTGATTTTGTCAGAGTAGCTTTTGAATCACAAATTTTTAACGGTCAGACATCAGCAAGAAGGACTGCAGGGCAATCCTGAAAACCGTGAAAGACATTGTCAAGAAGCAGCAGCAAAGTATGTTTGTGTCTGCATCTGTGTCGGAGCTGTTGCATTTGGGTGGTCCGCACAGCATCAGGCAGAGTACACATGAACCTCACCCACTCTTACTCTGATGCAGTGACGGCTGACAAGTTACAGCCTTCCCTCTGACATGGTGCTGTGTTTGCATCTTCAGGTCAAGGGTGGTGAGCTGTGTGACTGTATGCATGGCATGCACATGAGTGCAACACAGTGTATATGTATGCATGCATGTGCAAGGCAGATTTGGTCCCAAACCCTACCTGGCCAGCCCACCCACATGGTCTTGAAATTGCTGACCCCCATCAGGGCGCTCACCAGACCCCCAGCACTCACCTGCACACACCCACAATAAGATTCAGAGTTTGCTGTATGTACCAATGCACCTTTCAAACTTTTGCTTGACAGGCAACAGTGGGGTTCAGCAAGTTGCAGTATCACTTTGATCGGCGTGAGGGGCGTCTCTCAGTCACTGGTTCAAATCGTTTTGCTGCAAAGGGCTTTGACTTGCTGAAATGAGAGGTCATGTGTGTCTCTGAAAGAAAGATGACCCTAGGGAAGGGCATAATTGATGGCAGGGCATGTGTGAGGATAGGGCAGGACCAGGGCATGAACGAGGGCATGGCAATTTGGAGAACTGCTTGCAAAGGATGCTTTTGAATACACATGACTGCTTTGGTAGCTGCAGACCAGGCTTGTGCAGGCACACTCTGCTTTGCAGAAAAGACAAAGAACATTGTATGCTGGTTGGCGATCTTGACGGGAGCCCCTAACAGTCTGCTGAAAGAAACACTCTGCTTTGCAGACCACAATGACTTAAAAAGCTGATGCCAAGGCTAGTCTAAAAAGCTACATGACATCAATGAGCAATTGTGCAGCCACAGCAGCATCTGAAACATATGATGCTGTATGGTGCTCAGTATGACACACAGTAGAAGGCAGGGGTACAAGCTGGCAACAATTCCCTCAGCCAAGCTCAAAATGAAATGCGTGCTGCTCCTCAAATCAACAATTGTGCCTGCAATGATCAAATCGAAAGACTAGTAATGACACAGAGCAACACTGTTGCCTGACACCACAAGCGGTTCAATCAGGGAGGGTGAAGTCATTGTCAAAAATTGCAGCCGGAGGGAAATTGCTGTCAGCGTAGGAGCATGAGCCTGTTGAGACCACAAACAACGGGGCATGCACATGGTCAGCACCATGTCTGTTGGACCTTTGGGGAGGGACTCGCGCCCACCTCTGGATGTCACCCACTGCAACCAAGGCAGCGCAAGGCACATCACTTTGATAGTGTGATCAGTCCAGGCTCAAGGCAAAAGTGGGCAAACATCACCTCCTCATCGGGCAGATGGTCTACCTGCAGCTGCCATCTCCCCTGTTTGTCCTTGTATGCCGATACAGGCAGCCGGTTCGCTACAACAAGCAGCCGTTGGGAGCCACCGCTGTCATAGGAGGAATAAACTGAGCGTTCTTGCTGCTCCTCGGCAACCTGTGCCTCCTTGTACAAGGCTGTGCCGCTTTGGCTCTTCCTGAGTCGTTGCAGAAGGAGTCGGTCTGCATGAAGGGAGCACTTGTTGTCCTGCACTTACTACCGTGCCGTTGTCGAGCATGCAAATCTAATCCTTTTTGGGTGACCGTGTGTTAGAGACCCGACACTCACCAACACGAGACGTGGGCAGGGTGTTTGGTAGTGGTACAGACCCCTGCCGCCTTGCCGGGGAGGTGGCACGGCTTCCAGGTGCGCTTGTCGAGGGGGCACTCACTGGCAGTTCACCTGAATCTGACGGGTTGGACACCACAGACGACGCTCCGCTTGCATCCGCCATCACTCGACGTCACACATTCCGTGATCACGATGCCGCACATAGCATGGCAGCGCGATGTGCCACTATACCATGGCCGATGTGTGATGCTAGTGCTGATAGACTCATGCGTAGCAGAATGTTGCACGCGTGTGAGACGATTTGAGTCAGAGATGCCTTTATCAGGCTGAAGACATATTGACAATGGATTGAATGAACAAAGGTTACTTCAAGCTTTGCTGCAGGATGCAAGGTCATCAAGACATATTGCTGACTAACTTTGGCAAAATCAGGCTGTTTGCCTACTTGAATCTCTTTAAAACAGATAGACTATAAACAGTATTGACAGCAAATTTCTGCTTGCCACTCATGCCAATACTTTGGCAGCTGTTTTGGCTCCAGATGTGCATATCTTGGCAAATGTTTTTCCTTTGAGAGATGCTCCGCCAACCAAGAAGCCATCCAAATCTTCCTTTCGCGCAAGCTCCCCAGCATTCTGGTCATTCACTGATCCACCATAGATGATTCGCATTGCTTCTGCTACCTCAGAACCAACCTGTGTGCACAATGTCAGTTGAGCTATGCAAACAAGCACCCTTGTCATTGGCCAACATTGTCTGTTTCGTGTAGACAGAAACTTGCATGAACTCATGTCACCAGTCACTGGCATGCCGTTCCATATTGATCAGACTCATTTTGATGCAGCTTGCTTGAAATTTAACTTGTGTTCAGCCATCACAAAGCAGCAGAAGACCACCTTGTCTGTGAACCATGTTCTGATGAACTTGTGGACATCTTGAGCCTGCTCGGGTGTGGCCACCTTTCCTGTCCCAATGGCCCATACTGGCTCATAAGCAATGACCACATTATCCCAGTCTGCGTACAGCATGTCATGTAATATCAAGTCATGTCATGTCAGGCGACATGCCTTTGTTGTTGCTGTTAACACATCAAGGACTACGCCATATGTTGGCTGTTTCATGCCATGGGAATCATAGCAGTGCATGCTTTTGCAGGCATTGTGGGATGTACCTGCAATGTTGTCACCAATGGCAGTCAACTGCTTAGTGAGAACCTCCTCCAGCTGACCAGCCTGTCTCTCATGCAATGTCTCGCCAATGCAAGCAATGACTGAAAGGTCTTGGCTAAGAGCATAGGCTGCTTTGTGCCCAACAAAGTCGTTGGTTTCATCCATGAACAGCCTTCTCTCTGAGTGGCCAACAATTACCCACGGGACTCCAATGTCATGCAGCTGTTCTGCGCTGATTTCTCCTGTGAAAGCGCCACCCTTGCCAACCCAACAATTCTGAGCTCCAAGCTGGTATGGCTTCTTGAGGGCCCCCTGAACCTGCTCTAGGTGAATGAACGTTGGGGCCACAATAATGTCGATGTCTTCAGGGACATCGGCTGCGTTCAGGTCATCGATAAGCTTTTTGACGCCATGTTTGTCGCCGTTGCACTTCCAGTTGCCACCGACGAAGAACTTGCCGTGACCTGCCATGCTGGTCACCCGCCTTATGTTGTTGCTGCTTCTGCTTGAGCTGGCGACCGCTAGTCTAGGGTGCAGGCCGTGGCAGGAAGAGAGAGCGCGGCTTGGCACTGCAGACGTGGTCTGCATACATGACGAAGCCATGGGCCTCATTGTTCCGCTGAGTGTCATACTCGCGGCCGGGACTGCGCTGTTTCCAGACGGGGTTCTGCAGAGCTTGCAGAGCCAATGCTCAAGCAGAGTCGATCGTCGGTGCAACGCTAGCGAGAGCTAGACAGGCGACTGGCAATGCCACTAATGGTTGAGCGATAGAGCGACAAACGGACCTTATGTCGGCCTTTGTGTATGCTGTTGAGCTCGCGAATTTGAAGCATTGCAGGTTGCAGCTCGAGGATACGATCGATTGACGGACCGCCGCTAGAGCCGGTTGGCCGCCCCACCTATCTCATCGTATGTTGGGGCGTCGAACTGTCTTCGGAACAGTTGAGGCAGTTTGCAGCTGGCCCATGGTGCTGAAGGTGTGGTATTGGATAGTCCTGAAAGCTCGTCGCGACTAGTCACAACGAGCAAAAAATTGCCTTTAAGCTGATCAGCGAGCGAATCTCAGATCGATATGTAACAATATTTGCCTTATATTACCTCCGGGTGGTGCAAGCACATATTGTGACGTGGCAGAAATATACTTAATTACACTCTGGTCAGCCTGCTTTCTCCTCAGCAGCGGCCCATTTTATCTTTGCCCTTGAGCCTGCCCTGCGTCCACATGGCTGTCAAAGCAGGCTGCAGAGCCTTAAACGACCATGCAAGCGACCAACAAGTCAAGCAGTACCTGGCAAAGGTGTGCTTTCAATCTGCAGGTCTTGACAGCCTGTACAGCATTATTGAGCGTGAGCTTCCCAGAATCTTGATATAGCTGTGTGTTATTGTATTATGACCTCTGTGCTGTTGCTAAAACGACACTCACAGGCATGCAGTAGCAGCTCAATTGACCTGCAACCATTCACGGGCGCAGCAATCATCGCTTGCAATCCAACCAGCATCAGACCAAGACTTGAGCCTTGGTTGCAGTGTCCCGCAGGGTAGAGCTTGCATTTGCACTGGTCAGCCACAGGCTGCTGCTGATCTCTTTAAGCAGGCCAGCAGAGCACACATGCAAGGTTCCAAGGAGCTGTTATACTCCATCAAAGCAGCCATTGCATTTCTTCCAGAGGCTTGGTGTGCTCAGGCAAGCTCAGTAATTTTAAACAGCGTGAACATGCTTACTGAGACCTAGCCAAGCACATGCAGATCAAGCTTCACATTCCAGCTCAACAGCTCACATCAACTCTGTCAAGCTGACTTGCAGCAGCTGGCTTAACGCTATTTTTGCTTTTATGATGCATGTCAAAGCACATGTACCTGGAAACGTTGGCAACATGCACCCATCCTCCCGCATGTATACTTGCAATTGTTGCAGTGGTGGACACCTCAGCAAGCAAAGCTGAGTCAGCACTGCAATGCTTACCTGAAGCTTGACGGAATGCAGACCTGCAGTACATGTCAGGTCTGTGCACTCACTGCAGCAAAGGCATATGATATGCTGCTATGCTGCCTGCTGCAGTACTGGTCAGCATGCATCACCAAAGCGCAGGAGCCCAATCCATTGTCAAGTAGAGATGGGCGGCTGCTGCGACCAGTGCCAAAGCCTTGGAAGCTGCCTCAGGCAGCTCTCATGCAAAGAGTGCAGGATGCTATGCACAAGATACACAACCTGCAGGCAGAGCTGCTGTGCACTGCCTGGGGCTCATCTGGGCGGCCTGATAAAGCAAGCCTGGCACTGATGCGGGGCCTGGCTTATGCACAGGCCGGCAAGTTTGAGCAGGCACTCAGGGTAAGGCGGCTATAGTTGGAAAAATTGCCATCCACATCCTATTGGCAACTAATTGTGTCACTGCAATGCCAGGTCCAGAGCAGCTGCACTGTTCACAGGTTCTGTGTTTAACAGCAAGCCTCCTTGCCCGTCAACCAGTTTTGAGAGTTTTTTGTAGAACAAAATCCTGATCAAAGTCACAGAAAGCTAAACTTGGTTGACATGTAATGCATGTGTAAAGTTTTCTGCTTTTTGTCCAGGTCCTAATTCCATGTGCTGAGTTGAGTGCATTAGTCCAGGGTCATGAGCCTTGCGGATGCATCAAAAATCAGGACCTTGACAGCAGCAGCATGATGTGGGTGGTGCATTGTCCATTGCAGTTGGACATTGTGGCTTGCAGGATGCTCTGGTAGTGTTGGCATACGCCCCCAAGCAAGCAGGCTGCAAGGGCATTTGCAGCTGGCCCTGGGGTCATGCCCTGCACTCTGCTGCTCTTGAGGGCTTGCAGGTAAAGCTTGACCTTGTTTACGGTTGGCCATCCAGCCGATGCATCTGTGTACATGCATTACTCAGACATGTCAGCACTAAATGACGGTTCAAAGCAGTTGCAGAAGCCTCAGAAAAGCAAAAGTCATCAGTGCGTCAATGCAACCACAGCATTGGCAGCAAATACACTGTGCATCACACATTCAGATGCAGTAAGCCCTGTGATCAGTTGCATGCTGACCAGCTTTGACTGATGCAAGCTTGTGCATGCGGCCCTGGGTGCTCAGGAACTCTGTATGGCATGCATGTCTGATACGCATGGGCATCATAACACAAGTTTCTTGAGCTTGGAAAACCTAACAGCTGTACACGAAACAGTTGTTGTCACTGACATTGCCTGCTTGAGGTGGTTGCACTCAAGGGACTCTGCAAACTTGACAGTCCTGCAGAACAGGCAAAGGGTGTCGCATTACTTGGACTGCCTGCAGGACATTGTGGCTGCAGCTTTGGCCATGCAGATTGCCCATGAGATGGATCCATTGAGTCAGCATCACAAGCATGACATGGAGCGGCTCATGCGCCGCATACCACAGACAGTCGCAGACGTTCTGGAGGTACAGCACGCTTGCTCTCTTGTTTGCGTCAGGCCCAAGAGTCACTACTTACATGCACACATACACACACGCATGTACGCACACACACGCACACACAATCATTGCAGCATGCGCAACACAATGTTCAAGAGCTTGGCGGCACAGCTCACGCTGGTGATTGTCACCACTGTTGTGAGCTCTGCTGTACTTTGTACATCCATGTCATGACAATGAGAGTCAGTCACAATACTCCAATAACACCCGGCCTGCAGCACATTATGTGATGCCATAGGCAGGTGGGTCAGCAGGATTGAAGCAGTGGTTGGCAGATGAAGTGGAACAGAAGAAGCCGGAGTTCCTGAAGCAGCGGCCCAAGTACTTCTACTACTATGAGTGGATGAAGGAGCGTATCTGTGAGAGCCACCCAGCACTGCCAGAGCTGGTCATGGACAAGCTGCTCACCATGCCTGCTGGTGATCTTGACCTGATCCTTCAGCACCCGCAAGCAACTACCTGGAAGGTGAGATTCCACCAAGAAGGGTCCATTCCCTGGTCTGTCAAGCGGACTCCAGGCATCTTGCATCAAAGCGCTCGTGTTAATGTGCCTGCTGGGCTTTTCAGCCTTGCGCTGCAGCATCAAGAAGCAAGCGTCTGGAAGGTCACATGGACCTGATATGCCTGCTAGCAATGTTGACTTTCTGGTATTTGAACATAGCAATGGCATGCTGCAGATTCCAAGGCTGCTCAGTCTCCTGAGAAGTCTGATGAAGAGATTGACCGTGAATGGGTTGCCAAGTACATCAAAGTCCGCAATGACCTAGCCACTGTGAGCCACTGTGAAGCCAAAAGCTTGCTGTGGCATGGATCATCTGGCATAGCTCTGCTTGCTTAGGACCTGCATTGAGCTGTCTTCTTGCTGTGCATGTCACAGGTGGATGAGCTGATGGGGGTACTTGAGGACCAAGGCCCTGCTGTGCTGGAAACCTACCCCTTGCAAAAGTTGTCCTGGGAGCAGGTGAAGGAGCTGAAGGGGCCAAACCTGGTTGGCCTTGGCATGGGTTCTGGACCTGCACCAGGTGAGATAGCTTGTCTGGCACACATCTGCTCACCTTCACTTGCAGTATGTGGGTGTGATTATGCGTTCATGGGTCCATCTCCAAATCCTTCAGGCAATGCATGCCAATGCATGCGTTCAGATGGTCAATGAGACCCTCAAGCAAGCCTCACAAATGCGTGCATGCCTGTTTGCTTGCTGACATTTGATAGGCCTTGATGCATTCAATCACCCAGCCATCCATGCACTTTTGATTCCAGATCTTTCAAACAAGTCATTTATTCAAGCAATCAGCCTTTGCTCCATTCACGAATTTGCCCTGCGGCGTGAGTGCATGTCTGCATCAGTGCACAACATTTTAGGCATTTGGTCAGAGCATTTACTTGTCTCAAATTGTTGGGCTAAGTGCAGGTGAGGGCCTGGTTGAGATGGGACCTGACAGGCATGAGCAACTGAAGCTAGAAGCACAGAAACAATATTTGCTTGGACAAGGCTTGCCAGAAGGGCACAAGGGCAGCACATGCAGGCATCAGGACAGCTCAAATGCCATGGATGATGATATCAATGATGAGGACCTGGAAGACATTGAATGATTTGCGGAGCTTTCTTGCAGCAGAACGAAGCTGTGCAGCCTTATCCAGAGTATGCAGCTGTTGCAGCAATCGTAAAGCAGCACCCAACAGTGGTCAATAGCAGCGTTTGAGTGGAATGTATCAGTTCAGGAATGTGTGAAGATACTGGGACATGCAGACTGGTGCAGCAAATGTCAACACAAAACAAAGTGTCTTCATGCCCCAAAGCTAGTTTTGCTTGGCTTCTCAGGTCAAGGAAGCAGATGCAGCAAAGCCGTTGTGCTATGACATGGCAGAGACACCCAATCGGGTGTCGTGATTGCAGTTACAGAAAGAGAAGCTGCCTGTGATGCTATGTTCGAGTTGAGTCTGCAATACTCGCACAGTAATTGTTTGATGCATCAGTATGCCTAGCAAAGCAACTGTGCAAATCAGTCTGTCCTAAGTCACGAAGGATTCTAGACAAAACACCTTACAATGCTGCAGTTATGCACATGTCTGCATGGAACCCATAGTGCAGGATGTGTGATGATAGATTGCTGCTTGCATTGGCAGCGCCAAACCTAAATGGTTGTAGCCATTTGTTGTGGCTCATTATCCTTTGGCACATGTGATGGCCGCTAGCTTGTCTCTATATGTCAGTTGTGAAACAGAACAAATCATAAGACTTTTAGAACCAAAGGCAGTTGAGCTCTGGCCGTTCAAGTTCACCTGTGTTGCTTATATCAAGCCATGGTGTGTTACAAACTTTGTAGTGACAGTGACAGTACATTACAGTGACAGTACATTACGATCAACAAACCAGGAGGCGGATGTCCAGCATTCCAAAAGGCAGCTTCAGGAATTGCAGTCTGCCTACTTTCCCTTGTCACCAACTCAATGTTGCCACTTTGGGTGCACATTTTGGTTGCTGCATGCGTCCACCAACTTGTAAACCTGATGCCTTGACGTTTGTCGATGACACACATCATGATCCTGCAAAAGCGAAAACAGGCCCTCAAAAATTACGGTGGTATCAGCATGCATGCAGGCATTGCTCAAATGGAAGGATATGTTTTACGGCACATTCTCAAAATAGCATGCACAGGCGAGATGCAGACTTGTAGATTGCAGCTGTGTGCTGTGGAATGTCAACTGTGAAGCAAAGAAGCTGTGCACTGCAAGCTCTGAAAAACTAACATACGCCCCTACCTGCACTCGTCTCTTTGCGATTTGTTGCCTGATATCCATGGTGTACAGGGGGCGCAAAGCTTGTTGCGATTTCGCGCTTCTCTGGTGCCTGACCAGCTCCTACTAGCTGCACCTTGCCAGCAAGGACAGGCTGCTGCTTGGCTGCAGTGGTCTTGTCAGCCTGGTCAGAGGCAAGGGCAGGTGGGATGGCAATGTCGTCCACGCGATGTTGGTTGTCTGCAGGGAAGATGATGTCAGCAGGCTCCTGCACTGGAGGAGGCACTTTGATGGCCTGGATGCGGTCCTGCAACTCGGCAGACACCTCTGCGGATCCGCTGTGTAAAGGACGATCCGCGGTGTTCCATGAAGCCATGATTGCTTACCACTATGGTGACCTTGACTGCTTGACTTGAGGTCAGACTTCAACTGTCAAAGCGTGTGTTTGGACGAGATGAGTGTTGCTCGATGTTGTGGTGTTACATCTTCTTCGCTGCTCTCTGTGTGCGTGCGACATCGTTGTTTGGTCACTCTGCCAACCGTTTGCTTGTGCTCAGCGTACTGCCTTTGCGCGGAGTCAATGCCTCCATAGAGACAACTTTACAAGCGACGTTCGTTGGTCTGCCTGCGGCGAGCTCGAACCCCTGAAAATGTGTACAAGCTTGTTCTTGTGGGATCACCACCCAACGCTGCTATTCTTGCTCGCCTTCAACAGAGACGAGTTTCTGGCTAGGTACACAGACTATAAGCAGTGTCTGCGACTGTTATCGCACAAACTCACACAGCTTGACTGGTTGCAGAAAGACAGAACCAGCTCATTTCTGGCGGGACTGGCCAAACCTATTGGCGGGTCGCGATGAGGAGAGGGGCGGTACATGGCTTGGGGTGACCACAGGTGGACGGTTTGCTATGCTAACAAATTTTCGGGAGGTAGCACACTGCAGGCTGTGCATGTTTGTGGTCTAAGTTGCTCTGAGAGTCGCCGACCAGACCCTGTCAGACTAAAGGCTTTCAGTTGGAAGTAAGGTGACGTGTGTGCTATGCACTGCAGGTTGCATATGACGACGTGCAACATGCTCCTAGTCGAGGCGCACTGACAACAGACTTTCTGAAGGGACAATCCCAGCCATTGCAATACCTGGAAGGCCTGAAAGCAGAGGTACCAACATGCACTCATAATGCCCTGCTTCCTGATCATGCAATGCAGGCCGTGCTCTTTGTTTTGAGTTCACATGCACAATTGTCATTTGTGCAGCTTTAGCACAATGCATGCATACAGCACATTGCCTGCTAGACCTGTTCTGTATTAGGATATACCTCAGAGCATCATCGATGCCAATCTACACCAGCCTGTTTCATAGTTGGGTATTGCAATGCTGTGCTCTGTGAAACCCCTGCAGGCATACAATGGCTTCAACCTGGTTGTGGGAGACTTTCAACAGCACAAGCTAGCATACTTCAGCAATAGGAGTGGTCGACCACCTCATGAGCTGCCTCCAGGCCTATATGGCATCAGCAATGGGGTGCTTGACTCCAAGTGGCCCAAGGTCGAAGCTGGCAAAGCATGCCTGCAGTCCCTATTGGATCAGACAACCAATGTCCAACAGTTGGATGCTGGGACAGTGTTTCATACTGTGATGGGCAACACAGCTAAAGTTGATCAGAATGAGGATCTGCCACAAACCGGCATGCCAGTGGCGATTGAGCAGGTCATGAGCTCTATCTTCATCGAGCCTTGTGAGCTGAAAGGTGCTGCGTATGGCACGCGCAGTCAGACACTGCTTTTGGTGCAAAGGGACGGTGTGGCACAACTGCACGAGCACTCCAGACCTGCACAGCGCCCTGAGGATAACATCTGTCCCCCATGGATGAAAGTCAATCAAAGCTTCAGTTGGATCTAAGTGTATGATGTTGGACGAGAATCATCCCCTTCGTGCATGTCTTGATGTGTCGACTGCTGCTTGTATGTATTTATGATGGCAGCAGTGTAAGCCAAAACAATATGTTATAAACATAATCTTTGTAGCATCTGCACTTTCTTTCAGAGAGTGTTCTGCATTTGCTGAGACATCCTGTAGCCTTACTGCATGGCGCATGCTCAATATGGCTCTGGTGCACCAGTCTGTAGTGTCCTGATGTTGCCACAGTTTTTTTTTCCAAATAGAGGTAGCATACGTTGTGACAATGCATTCCTGACATCAAGAGGTCAAATGAACAAGCCTATATTATGCTGTCGATCTAGATGGCACACGCTGCTTACACCAATTCAAGCGTCATATCGGTGATTGATCTGCACCTGGCACCATAATTCTACTCGGATCTCAGTTATTGTCTGTTGGCTCCCTAAAGACAGGAAATGTAAATTGATTGATTGATTTGATACTCACACCTCATGAGACGACCTGCAGGTTGTTTTTCATCTTACTTTTGACTGCTCTGAGTTTGTAACACTCTGTAGCGTACTTCCGAGGAGTCCACAGAAATAAAGCGTCTGCACACAATTTGAAGCGGTCATCAGGCCCGCCAAACGCGTATAAAATTGGCCAGTGTCAGAGTAGCACTCTGATCTGTCTTCACCGTGGTATAACGACAAGGGTAAGCTGTCTCACACCTTGCCTGCCACCTTGCGTATCTGCAGGTGCTTCCCAGGCTTGAACTGTTTGTGACAGGCGCTCGCTGCGCTGCGCAGGTACACCAGTGCTGCTTCAGCATCAGATCCAAGCAGCAAGAACTTATAGCCATGCTCTCGAGTGATTTGTGGGCCAAGGTCTTTGGTGTACTGGTTGAAGAAGTCAGAAGTGCCAGGAGTGAGGACGATGCCTCGACTAAAGAAGCGCTCAGAAGGCAAGCAGACCTTCACAAACTCCGACTGGTCTGCAAGCAGTTCAACTCCACCTTTCAAGCATATGATTCGTTGTCGAGTACACTGGTTCTCAAGCTGGGAGTCGCGAACGAGTCTCGCGCTAGCCTATTGCAGTGGGCAAGAAACAACGCCCAGTCCGTGAAGGTTTTCTGTGCCGATTGTGGCTACCCAAACGCGGCTGCAACTCAGCAGGGCCTGGCACCATGCATAGTGGATGACTTCTTCTCCTACAGCATCGGTTTCAGCACTCCTTTAATATCGACTTTTACCTCCCTGACCAATTGCACCTTGAGCACTCCAGCGGCGCACCACACAGACTTGACAGTGCTACAGATGGCCATGGTCCTTCAAAGACTGACTCTAAAATATGGAGACTTCACTTCCTCAGCCATGCCGCCCCATCTGACCAGCCTAAGTCTCCATGAAGCCGACTTGAAGTTGATTGATGGTATGTCTGGACCAATCGTAGCAGCAGCTCAAGACTCCTTGCAGAAGCTGCAGCTGTACAAAAGCTATCTGGCCCTCCACCCAAAGGGAATAACTGCTTATCATGCTTTGCAAGAGCTGCACTGCAACAGCTCCACCTTTGCAAGCAGTCTGGGTGCACAATTCGAAACCAAACTGACAGCACATGTCTCTCTTCCTGTAGATATGACGCCATTGTTGGGGATCACTGCACTGCACATCAATTTCAGCTCAGCACATGACGGATTATTTGAATTAGCTTGGTTCTATGCATTGACTAACTTGCGTAGTCTTAGCGTGTGTGCTTCATATGCAAACCTGTCTGTCACATCTGGCCTGACGGTACTCCGTCAGCTCAGTTCTTTGCACCTTGAAGCCACTTATAATTATCAGGTGAACTTGCTAGATTCGCCAGATTGGCCAAGCATGACTGCTCTGCAGAAGCTTTCCATTGAAAGTGGCTCTGTCGATTTTGGAAAGAGTATCAAGGGGCTTCTCGACATCAAGGCTCTTCGCAGCATCGTCTTGGGTAATTGTAGCCCTTGTCAGCCCAGTGACTGGAGAACTGCAAAGTGTTTTGGATACCTGATGTATCACTTGGGGCGGGAGCGGCCTGACATTCATGTGACGTTAGACAACTTGTTCGAGTGACGGCATTCGAAACAGCTGCAGTTTCATGTGGCAGTACCATGTCCCAAGGATTGCTTGAAAGGTCAATTTAACTGTGCTTATCCACAATGCAATTGTCTGCATCATTGGCACAGCAGAGCCTGTAGATACTACTGCTGATATCAGAGGCTCCAAACGGAAAGCGAAGCAGCCAGCTCACCTGCCGGATGTCACCTTGACAGCAGCTTAGTCCCAGCGTCCTAAACGTTGATGATGGTGCCAAGCTTTGTCGCATACGCAAACAAGGCTTTCTGGAGAAGCAAAACTGGCCTTTAGGTGAATACTGGCACAGACTTGTACTGTTTTCATTTTTGATCATTGCACTTCTCGCAGGCAAGGTTCGATCATGCACACAGACACTATAAGACTTACTGAAAATTGTTTCAAAACCACGAAAAGAGGTGCTCATGGCAAGACTCGAATGCACCCTTGTACACTGAACAGCATGGTCACTGTTACAGCCGTTCACTGCAGTGGCCATAAGAAGCCAGGAACACGCAGATGAGGCAGCCTTTGCAGATGCTGCGTGGTAGTGCTGTGTTGTCAGCATCGATCTCACTCAGAGCATTAGTTGCTGCAAGCAGTGCCATGGTCGCCTTTGCTACATGAGGTTGATGGTAGCCTCTGGCACCCATCTCTCAACCATATGCTCAGCAACCTGCATGACAATTAGTCTTCAAGCAATACTGATAATCAGATGCTTGGTGCAATGTGCCTGCAAAATCACACCCTCCGCACTGGGGCACTTTGCTCACTTTGTGAAAGGCAGCCTTGCAAGTTGTTTATGCTGTGCAACAAGCTGTATGCTTTGCAAAAGTGAAGGTTGTATGGATCATAATGTAGTGTGCATACAATGTGATGCACAGCTTGACATTGTCATCATGAAGGCCATATCTGGCTGCAGAGCATCACTCCAGCAACGTGCATTGCAGCAACACCAAGCAAGCCCGCCAAACAGCAGTGGTTCAGTATAAGCATTTCAACAGCTTAGACAAGCTTAGCCTGTCATCTCACATGCACTGGAAAGAGATCTTTGCGGGTACTGAACGCACCGCAAAGTTATCAAGACAGGCCGGAGTTGTGAGATCCAGGTCAGCACACTGTGGCTGAATGTAAAGTAGCATCAGCCGTTTCCCGACCTGCAGATCACAGCTGATTTCCGAGAATTCAACTATAGAGGGCTGTTGATGGTCACATCTCATGCTCAACAGATCCAGCAATTTGCAGGCAGGAAGATTTCCAAAGCCAAATGCACAGCATGCTTGTGCTGTAGTGTGTGCATTGCATGTGCTGTTGCCCTGCTCGGTTGTTCAGTACGTGCTGATCCTTTGTGTAGTGGCAGTCTTGGATGATGCATGACTACATGCCTTTGCTGACTCAAATGCATTTATGCCGAAATCATGCAGCAATCAACCAAGTAACAGGCCCAACGATTTGGCGGAGCTTGCATTTGGGTTTAGCATTGAGCACGTGTGCGGTGACACTGTCAATTCTCATTGGAGAACCAAATCAGCAACTTGTGATGTCACAAGTACGTCCACAGGCACTGGGTCTAGTGGTGGCTGCTGTGTACACCACTACTGTTAGTGTGTGCACAACCGACTGCCAACTGAGACATGCACCAGTTCTTGTAAGCCTAAAATTGCAACCAAGGAGAGCGCCTCACCCTGACACACAGCCGATTGATGCCTTCAACATCATGCCAGGACAGAATACCATTTTGCCCATCAACCATCAGCCCAGGGTTGGAAGTGGTGGATCGCTCAGCACTCTCTCTGGAAAACATCATGGGCATTATGATGACGCAAAGTGTGGAGTGTACAAGGGAAGGATGCTGTTTGTAAAGCACCAGATCTGTGCCATACTGAAGGCCTGACCTGGGAATCCAACCCTGCAGAAGAAGGGGAATAACGTACATGACAACAAACTGTTGTTGGATACCAGATGTTCAAGTAAAGCATCAGCACCTTCTTGTCCAAGCATTGCAGCCTCGCTTCTTGTGAAGGCCTCATGCAACACACATTCCACAATGTGGTATTTCTGTAAGCTGTATTGTCGAGTGTATTGCCAGAAAGATCACGCATGATGCAGCACATTGACAGATACACGTAACAGCAGCTACAGGCACCTTACCTTGCTTCTGAAGTGATGGTAAGCAACGTAAGAGTGGACAAAGCCCTCATTCCTGTGCACAAAGCTGTGCCACAGACTCTGCATTGGCAGGCGCTGTCTTTCACTGAAAGCAGCATTCCTGTTGATGCCCAACATTGAGTGTGGAGACATCAAGGAATCTTGCAGCAAGGTATGCAAGAACAACTGGACAGTCATGCAGATGCAGCTGATTGGTTTGTTGATTTATTTACCTCGAGTGAACATGGGCCAGTATCTACAAGAAACTGTATATTTCCTAAGGCATGTGCCAAGAAGATGCCTTCTTCAGGACTCAAGCGCACCGACATCAGCTCTGACTGCTGCAAGGTGCAGCCAGCTTGCGAGTGAAATCAGCTTTGGCTGAACAACACTGGACATTGTCTTGTTGTCTTAACGTACACCTATGATACCTGTGCAGAGCTCTGATGTGAAGATCCTGTTGCCAGGCTGGTCTGTGCAGCAGTGTTAGGGCCCCCTTCGCTATTGCCAATTGCATAGTCCTGAAGCAGCTTTGCATCACTTTGAGACACTGCAAGCCATAAAGCTCCACCGCCTAAGTAAACTTTGAGGCGACAGGCTGATAATGCTGGAAGCACCTGTCATACCACAAAATGGCTTGTGAAAGGAAAAGCAGGTAACGCAGGACCGATAGCAGAGATCTGTTGTGCACTCACCCTTTCAGAGGCCAGATACTGAGACGTATCTTGTTTACTCGTCCCACGGGCAGGTGTCTTACGCATTGCCGCATCATTTGCGAGGACTTCAGGACATCGCTTTTGTTCGACCGCACTCACACACGTACACTAGCATCAGATTTGCAGAATAGGTTTGCAGAGTTGCAGAAAACATACTGAGCTCCGAAACCACATTCACTTGTGGCATGATAAGCTTGTAACCTTCTTAGGTTCTGCTAGGTTCTGTGGCAGTCCAAGACAGATTTCGGACGAAGACATTGTACATGATATCAATGAAGTGCTGTGTTGAATAAAGTTGTCTGGTCAAGGTTGAACAATCATTACAATGGTGTATAAAAGAAAGATATATACAGATACATGTACTCAGAGTCATAAACTAAAAACCATGTGGTGATCATCAAAAGTGGCTACAGCAAACATGACTAGCGTGCTTGACCAGGAGATGTACAACAAAACAGCTTAAAACAGCTTATCACCTGGATCAGCAACTTTGCTTCACTCCAACCTCTGCACAATATTACTGGAGAGAATAACATGCAAAAGTACCTTAGTAACACACATTGCAAATCACAGACACTTACATCTCAGCCATCAAGGCTCTCTGCATATACCGTTACATTGTCTTGTTGGCCTATGCCAAAATTTGCCAATGACTTGCAGCCATGTAGGTCTGGAGCAGAACAGCTCCAAGCTGGCACCTCCACGAACAAGCCTGGGGTTATTTCGTACTGACCCCTGATCTTTGGACTCAGACTGTACAGCTTGTACAAATGGAAGGGAGAAATGCCTTTGCTGGTGCCATTAGGCATGCTTGGGAGACTTTTTGTCATGTTTGTTGGGCCAGGTCATTGTGCCAAGAGGAACCACAACCTGCAAGGCCAGACCACACCGTTACACTCAGGCAGACACTCTTGATGGTAAAGCACGGCAAAGCATGGTAAAGGAGCCCGCCATCCAGGACATCCAGCTTAGAAACCTGTGCAAAAGCTTTGTCAGCTTGCGCAAAATGACTTCTGTAATGATGCTGTTGACTGCACTGAGCTTCAAAATACTGTCTGATTTGAGTGTATGCCGATGTGTACGGTGCAGGTATGTCTGAAGCTGTAAGGCATACAATGCAAGTGAATCTGAAAGCTGCAACTCTTGGTAAGGAAAGGGGCGGAAGACGGAGAGACATACCCTGCCCCTGAACCAGGTCTCGTTCAGCAGCTCAGCAAAGGCAATGTACCAGGCAGCTCCTGCCGTCCACACTCCAAAGTAGCCAGCAGCCTTCAGACACACACCATCACAGTCACAGCAGGAAGACAAACTTTGCCATCAATCCTGGGTTTGCTCATTGCTATCGTCCAATCACATAGGTAAATCTGCAAATGGCTCACAGGTGATGTCAAGACATGTTTGGTCTCAGTAATGCTGAAGGCCATGCTCACCAGCAGTATTCACCACCACTGAGTCATGGTCAGCAACACAGCAGCTCAGCACGTTCCAAGGTTTGAGTCAGCTTTGACTTGCCTTCATGCATTTGGTGTTGGTTTGGCCAGCAGCAAGCAGGAAGAAAGTGACTGAAAGGGACAGGAAGAGGACCATCAAGGCAACATTCAGCCCAATGGTGCACCTGCAAACACCAATGTATACAGATGGCAAAAGCTGTTACAGTCAGAGAAGATGTGACGACAAAAGTGCTGTATCAATTAGTACCACAGCTGTCTTGTGCAGTGATGGCTCAAAGTGGCCAGAACACTGCATGACAGTCGCTGCAGTGCAGCTGCAGTCAACAGACAGCAGAAACAAGATTTGCACCAGCATAGCATGCAAAATACAACTTCCAAACACGCAAGTGACAGCTACAGTTTGCACAGATGGAATAGAGCCTCACACAAAGTAGAAGAAGGTTAGAATGCCCCAAAGGCTCAACATCATTTGCAGGCCCTCTGTACCAGACTCGGGAATGACACCACCAGCAGCAAGAATCAGGTAGATGCCATAGCTGAGCCAGAAACCGCCGTAGCTGGACAAAGCTGTGGCTGCAAACATGTTATTGCGCCTGAACTCCCACATCCCTGCCAACAGCTGCACAAGACCGCCAAAGAACAATGCAAATGCTGAGGTCACATAAGGAGTGTTTGCCTCTGTCCAGTGAGTGTTTGCTCCCTGCATGCAGGGCAAAGGTGCTCGAACTTCCAACAGATCGCCAAGATGCGCATACATGACTTGGGAGAGGTCGTGACAGCAATGTGCATTTGAAGCGGTTTGGTATGTGACATTCGTTGCGACTGCCTAAGCGATACGGGCATGTGCTCACGCATGCATGCGATATTTACCTGTAGCAAAGCTGTGGTATAACCGAAAGCTATCAATCCCAATGCACTAGGATTTGCTGTGGTTGCTGCGGGGCTCGACTTCGAGATGACTCGGTTGTACCAATAGTCCATGGGCTGCGCCCACTCATCGTTTTCGCTATTAGGATCAGTTCCTTGAGCGGTACCGGCACCGTCTCGGTCGCTGATGCCTCGCTCGTTTGCCATGACGTTGCGTTGGCTGCGCAAAACTTCTGGGGGAGGAATGTGCTCTGCGTTCGCCATGGCCAAATGTCGGAAAGTACTTGCAAAGACTTAAGCTTCCCTTAAGCTCAGCCTTACAGTGACCGATCAGCTGCAGGCAACCCGGACTGTAGCAAGTCAAACAGTGCTGGAAAGCTCCTGCGAAGCCTGAACGTGAGCTGTCGCTGAAGTGACCCAACAATGCAGGGTGCGGAGTGGATAAGCCAGCAACAGCCATTTGTCAAC
>JAABUO010001137.1_pt1 | contig 37130 bp, 40 predicted proteins | sample 5559291 | NCBI WGS metagenome assembly JAABUO01 (sample SAMN10711878, study PRJNA513372) | rock metagenome | isolation source: Antarctica rocks | place: Antarctica: Victoria Land, Finger Mt sud
AGGCTGCTGTCTCTGCTGGGGAGGGTGCTGGGGTGGGTGATGGGGTTGGTGCTGCTGTTGACAAAGGCGTGGGTGATGCTGTCTCAGCAGGTGTTGCAGCAGGAGTCGCTGCTGCACTTGGTAATGGGGTTGGAGCTGCTGTCTCTGCTGGGGTGGGTGCTGGGGTGGGTGATGGGGTTGGTGCTGCTGTTGGCAAAGGCGTAGGTGATGCTGTCTCAGCTGGTGTTGCTGCAGGGGTGGGTGCTGCACTTGGCAGAGGTGTGGGTGGAGGAGTTTCAGGAGGTGTTGCTGCTGGAGTTGGTGCTGCAGTAGGCAATGGGGTAGGGGCTGCTGTTTCTGCTGGGGTGGCAACTGGGGTCGGCAATGGGGTTGGCGCTGCTGTTGCCAAAGGCGTTGGGGATGGTGATTCAGGGGGTGGTGCAGCGGGGGTTGCTGCTGGGGTGGTTGCAGGTGCCAGTGGGTGTGTTTCAACAGGGGTTGATGAGGGCGTCGGGACTGGCATGGGTGGAGGGGTGGCTGCTGTGGTTGGGAGCGGGGTCGGAGTGGGTTCCTGAGTGGGTGGTGGGGTGGGTGCTGCAGTTGGCAGGGGTGCAGCAGGTGTTGGTGAAGGAAACAATGGAGGCTCAGTTGGGGCTGGGGTGGGTGAAGCAGTTGGCACTGGGGAAGGGGGTGGGGTTGGTGAGGGAGTGTCTGCTATAACTGGTACAGGAGTTGGCGCACCTGTTGGCAGAGGGGTTGGAGACAGTGTTGGCGCTGCAGTGGGTAATGGTATTGACAACGGTATCTCTGGAGGGGGCGGTGCTGGGGTAGCTAGCGGTGTGGGTGCAGGTGTAGGTAAGTCAGTTGGAGGTGGTGTAGGTGAAGAGGTTGGCCATGGGGTAGGTGGCTCAGTGGGTGGTGGAGTTGGTGCTGGAGTGAGGGCTGGTGTCGGAGAGGGAGTCTCTGCCACTGTAGGAGATGGTGTTGGCGCTGCAGTGGGTAATGGTGTCGGTGACGGTGTCTCTGGAGGGGGCGGTGCTGGGGTAGCTAGCGGTGTGGGTGCAGGTGTAGGAAGTTCAGTTGGAGGCGGTGTTGGTGAAATAGTTGGTAAAGGTGTAGGTGACTCGGTGGGAGGCGGTGTAGGTGAAGAGGTTGGCAGTGGTGTCGGTGCCTCAGTAGGAAGTGGTGTAGGTGAAGCTGTGGGTACTGGTGTCGGAGATTGTGTAGGTGGCGGCGTAAGCAAAGGGGTTGGTAAGGGTGTAGGTGACTCAGTTGGGGGCGGTGCGGGTGAGGGGGTTGGCAATGGTGTGGGTGACTCAGTTGGGGGCGGTGTGGGTGAGGGGGTTGGCAATGGTGTGGGTGAGGGGTAGACAGGCGGTGAGGCTGGCATATTGACTTGTGCTGGAAGCGTTGGCACTGATACTGGAGGCAGCGATGTGGCAATAGGTGCACCTGCAGATGGAATAAATTCTTGACTCAACACATTGCACACACTCAACACTGTATCAGATCAGTGCACTGCATCTATCAGTGCTTGTGCAAGCACGAAAATGCCTCCGTTAAATAATGCTGGTAAGAATCCACTACTGGTTGGCAGCAGTATAAGACTGGCAAGGTTTTAGAAACAAAAAGCTGTGCTTCTGCAGGCTGTCACTGCTGCAGTGATTTAGTGCTGAGCTGCTTATGCTATGCACATGCCACATGCTTATGCTATGCACATGCCATGACTACATGAGTCCAACAAGTGATTTCTGGGCAGCATGCAACAAGGCTGCTGATGATGCATACACTATCGCATTTCCTAACTCAGCTTTGTGTTCGGAATGAAAATGCAGCGTTGTAAGGCCAAGCAGTGTTGGCTTGTCCAAGCAGGAAGCCTGTCAGGAAGCAACTGCTGTTTTGCATTGCATCAGTGTGCATTTGGGCCTACTGAGGCTTGTTATAAGCACTGATGGTAGCGTACCACGCTGGTCAACAACATTCAGCTGATGAGTTTGGCTGAGCTGAACTGCAGTGCATGAGGCTTACCAGGAGAATTTGGTGCAGGACTGACTGGGGATGCTGGTAGATCATTGGTAGGAGATGGGCTCTGTCCCATAGCGCCTGCAGCATTGAACATCATGGTCAGGGTTCTGCGAACAATATTCAGACCCAAGTGATTTGCCGTGGAACGCATTGCAGTTGACTCAGTCAACAGCGTACACATGCACAAAGAAATGATGAGAACTTGCTTGTCCAGCCTCAGATATGCTGGTAGCGAATTACGATTAGGCGACAGGCTTGCGTGGCAGTGCATCAATATTAAATTGGTTGTGTGCAGCATTGCCCGTGATGATGCATCCATGACTGCTTTGCACTGACATGCAATGAGCAAGTGAGGTGCATATCTTTCCAAAAGCAATGGTAGCTTTCTCAAAGGCATGTACGATAGCAGCTCATCCAAGCTGTTTCAGTACCTGTGCTGATGACCGCTAGCAATACAGCCACCCTCAACAGGCCGCGACCCACCGCCGCCTGTCCCTTGCCGGGCATGCTTGACGTTGCCTTGCCAGCCGCAGCAGCAATGCCGCGGGTACACAACGATAGGCTTTGATCGCGTGAAGCCTACTTCAACCTGAGCGGCACAGAGTAAGATGCAGTCTTGGTCCGTCAGATCGGCGATACGTCCGCCGCTGCTGCCGAGTGCAATGCAGCTGTCACGAGAGCTCAGCGGTCGCCGTTCAAGCATACACTTTCGCAGCAAGCGCCAGGTTGGTCAAAGTAGAGGTGACGCTTTATGACGATGTGCAGTGTTGCCAATACAGCAGCACGGGATAACAGGCAGGACGGGATAACAGGCAGGCTGCTTGATGGCCTGGCTGGTGTGGGTTGTCCGTAAACTTGACAGCAACGTGCTATGATGGGAGTCAGGTGATGAATCATCAGCATCGCATTGACCAGAACTGGGACAGCACGCGCTGATGCAGGTCCGCAGTGCTTTCTTGGACGGAACACGAGATCAGATTTGACGTAAGTTCCCCTCATGTCGGTGATGTAGCTTCTGCACAGCAAATTTGGAACTGCTTATACGCGGTTTGCAGTGCATGCGGTTTCTCGCCTCCTGCATGGCAGTCAGTGCAAAATGACAGGCTGGCCCACTATGTACGTTGTGCAGTAATTGGTTGTGCCTGCTGTGTACAACCTGAACAGCCATTCATGCAGATATTCATTTCTTAAACGGCTTTGCCTTGATGTCATAGGTCAGCAAGAAAGATGTCTGCTGTTGAGCGCTCTAAGGCTCCTCCTGTCTCAATCTCCCACTTGGTTATATTCATATCCTCCAGCATCATGGCGAACCTGCAAGGTAGGTAGAGTGTAAACCCAAAGCAGATCAACATGATGCCTGCACTGCTTGCATACTGCATGCCAACATTGCCTGGCATAGTGCATGCATGCAAACATTGCCTACTCTGCTCTGATGACCAAGTGTCACAATGTTCAGAGCAATGGGACACTAAGATCCTTTCAGGACACACACCTGGTTGGTCGCAGACCAAAACGGCCAGCCTGAAAGGTTGTGCCAAGAGACTTTGCCAACTGGCCCTGTACGTCTGACAGGAACAGAAAATCCTTGCCTGCCCCCAACTGATCTGCCCATGCTTGCATTACAAAGGGCGTGTCCATGGTGATCACTGCTATCAAGTCTATGCCTCTGGCCTTCAGTCTGTCCTGGGCCTGCAAGGCTTCATACACTTCTTCAACACAGTGATACCCTTTGCACACTGCCAAAACATGCTGTTTGGCTGACGCACGAGCACAGCCAGCCTGATGACTGCCATTTGCTCTGCATGCTTCTTGGTGGGAAGTGTTTGTGGAGAACAGGGGTCATCAGCTTATGCTTCTCAGCAGACTCTGCCTTTGCCGATGCATGCTTACTAACCGTGCTGTTGGAAAAGGTGTTCATACCTGCATGTACCCTGGAATATAGGTGTTGCGGCATCCCGGCGAGAAAGCCATTGGAGTGCTCAGCAGCACAGCATGTTTACCTGTAGTGAATGGAGGCAGATCAGATATGACTCACCAGCAGTTGACATTGTACAGGCCTGTTAGCACAGACTCTTTACAGAGATCACAGAGGTTCCTGCAAAAGCAAGTGTTGCATGGCCATCTTACAGGTCACATACTGCAGTATGTCAGACAAGGATTCTATGTGCAGATGACGTGCCCTGAAACAGCTCCTGGGTGGTTACAAATGAGTCTGGTGTGGGGTCCTTTGCAGAAGGGAGTATCAGCTCAACATCTGGCAGCTTGCTTCCAACTTCCACCTGTACCAGATATGCACCCATACTTACAGCAGTCTGCTTGCGTGATTCAATGGATGCGACTCATGCAATGCTGACAAAGTTGTGAAGGGCTTGCATGTCCAAAGAAACTTGAGACCTTCAAGAACATCCTCGTGAAGGGAAACTGTAGACACGTGTACACAGTTGCACGGCATGCCATGAGCAGGACACCCAGACACCAGGACACTGTGATTGCTCTACAACAAATGTACAATGTATGGGTCGTACTCTATGTCGTGCTGCAGGGTCACAGCTGGCATTGGTAAGCACAAAGTATACCTTTTGTACAAACAATGATGGTGCCCTGAAGGTGGCCAACAATCTTGATCTGTTTGGCCAGACTTCTGTTCTCTCCAGAGTTGAGAAGGCAAGTGCCACCACGGCCACCAGAAAGCCTGCACTACACAGGTAGAGAGTCAGTTTCACATTTAGTGATTCAGCTCAACAGGGCACCTTCCTGCTGTATCTCAACCTCTGTGAGATATGCAGGCAACGGCATGCATCAGTACGGTATGCACCTCGTATCAACCAGAAAGGCCCAGCGTCAGCACTGCTCCTTCTTCTTGTTCTGGGTGCTGGTGCAGGAGTGGCAGCACTGAGGCCTGAATTTGCAGTCTTTCTTGAGGACATGTCTTGGTGCTAGATGCAAATTCTGCACTCTTTGAGTTCTGCTGGTTTAAGAGCTGGTTTATGTATCGCTATATAACGCTAACAAGTTGCATGCACATGCATCAGCTTTCAAACAGCGGGACCAAAGCAACAGGAGCAGAGTCAGAATCACTCGCGATATATGATTTGTCCCATATAACGAAACTCGTTTGAAACCGCTGCAGCTCGATCAAACAGCCGGCTCGGACTTGCGACTTGCGAGTTTGACCGAAGACAACTTTGACCTGCCGGCAGCACAACCTGCACAGTCTGCTGAGCCTTACGTTGCCTGACTCACCTCCACAACGCGTATGGAATGCTAGCATGAAGCTCAAAAGACCGTGTGATGTCTTCTGACGCGGCCAGATGCTGACCCGCAAAACTCGAGATGGCCAGCAAGATCAGCTGGTTTGGGGGTCACATGGCAAGAACCGTCCGTGAGCTGCAGGTCAGTCACAATATCGATGTTGTGCACAAGTTATGCATTACTAGCTGAGGTGCCAGCTCATTTGGAACATGTTCTCGTAAAACGAATAGTTGAGAGGAACTCTGTTGCTGGCTTGCTCATGTGATTCAAATTTTGACACTTCAGGACCGGCTTAGGATGGTAGACATGGTCTTGGAGGTTAGGGATGCACGCATACCATTCTCATCTGCGAATCCTGAGCTTGAGAAGCTGGTGCGCCACAAGCGCAGACTGCTGGTGTTGAACAAAGCTGATCTGGCTGCCCCTGACAAACAGCAGGTCACTTCTGGCTACACACGTATATGTACTATACAATCCCTGCTCCTCATAACACTGTGTTGTGACCCTGCAAAAGTTGTGTGATGCCTGATTACAGCTACATGCTTTCAGCAGTTCATCACATCTGCAAGCAAACATTGGTGGCAAGTGGCAATCACTTTGAACAGGCCAACTGCAGCGTCTGAGTTGCACCGGAGCAGAGTTCTGACCAAGACTTTACTTCAGTGCATTTGCTGCCTTCCTAAAGCTGAAAGTCAGACGAGGAATCGGCACGCTCGATCATTGCAAAACAGCTGCCTCACAGCATGATGATAGTTGTTTCATGTAGGCCATACTGCACCGGCTAGAAGAGCAGAAGCTGCAAGCTTTGTTCACCAGCAGCCAGAAGCGTGGCAGCATACAGAAGCTGCTGCAAGCTGTGACAAGCAGGCTGCAACAGGACAAGCCCAAGGCTGACATGCTGATGATCATGGCTGTAGGTGATTAGGCCGCATAGCAGTTGCTTGTGGGGTTCAAGTATGCAAGGGTCTGTTGTCTGCAATGATAGTACCAATGCCTCATCAAATTTGCAGACTTTGACTCTGCCTGGCACAGTTCTACGTGCAGTTCAATGCCAGCTCTGTCAAGTTGACTCATCTTCACCCTCATGACAGCAGTTGCAATGAAGGCTTGCTTGGGACTCAGTTTGCTGCATTTGCAGGTGCATTGAATCGGCATGCATTCCTTTTGATGTGTCCTACTACCCTGGCGTACCAGTCTTAGTTGCAAGCGTTTCTGGAGACTGCTGCATTTGGTTAGTGTTTGCATGCAGGCATCCCAAATAGCGGCAAGTCCACCTTGATCAATGCTCTGCGGCATGCAGCCAAGCTTGGCAAGCACAACAGCAGCGGTGGGAAAGCAGCCACTGGTGCCACCCCCGGACTCACTCGCCATATCGCAGGCTTTCAGGTGATGATCTTGGTACACCAATGGAATATGTGAAAACTTCACTGTGAAAGCTGTGATGCGGTGCTGCAGCAAGCAATGGCATGGTGTTTCAGTATTTTGTGTGCACTAGCCAGCTGATTCCATTGCGTAGACAGCATTCACATCACTCCATTTCTTCAAAAGGGTCCTTGTGTCATGCTTCTTCATGGTTGCTGTTGATCTCCCAACATCTCCCAGGCTCGCCATCCCTCATCTGTGACTGTCAAAGCAGATCAGGACTGCTGTCAGGTAACTCCAGCAGGACCTGTGCGTGAGTGTGGCCTGTCTGGCAGAGCACCAGATTGATGCACAGGCTCGGTGGTTTGCCATCACTGCATTACATACATTTAGAGCGTGGATCTTGGTGCAAGGTAGGAGAGCGCCCAACAGCCTTTTTGATGGATACCCCAGGAGTGATGCTGCCCAATGTGCCTAATGAGCAGACAGGCATGCGCTTGGCTCTGACAGGTATGGCATCTGTCAAGTTTGCACTGATACAGCACTGTCCTGTAGATCATGTAGGATTTGCTGATCTCTGTATGTGCACTTGTGTCTGTGCATCACTAGTGTCTACTGAACTTGACTTGAACATATCATTGGCAGTCACCTGCACGGGTGTGACTGCATAGAAACATGCCGCTTTTGTGAGCTGTGTGTCACCTGCATGGCTCTCAGTTTGTGCAGGTTGGAATGCATCTAGAGGCTTGCTGTGTCACTTTCCTGTAGGTGCTGTGAAGGATTCCATTGTGGGTGAAGAGCGGCTGGTGCAACACTTGCTGCTGGAGCTGGCTCAACAAGCATTACAATCAAAAGGTACCACAATGTAAACTACCATAACACTGTGCGCTGATCCAAGGCAGCCATGCACAAGGTGTGACACAATCTCATGATGGGTAATGATCAAGGCTCATTTGTAAGAGTCAACATAGTTTGGCCTGAATTTTCGCCTGTTCACTGGTCATCAGGAAGCTTTTCAGCAAAGTCAAGCATTGCTTGTTTGCAGGTGCAAACCCAAAAAGGACGCAATGGCCTGGCATGGCAGAGGGTGAGAAGATGTCATTGCTCCAAGAAGCAGTCTTGTCAGCTGTCAATGCTGCAAGCCCAGTAGCAAGAGACAACCATGCATTGAGTTCTGAAGTCCAACATGATGATAGTGTTACAGCTTTGCAGTCGTCACAGTATGGTGTAGATGTGGATGCAGGCATGGCAACGTTTCATCTTGCAATGAAGCAAGACATGCTGGACCAGGACAGACTGAGCGCTGTCTATAGGAAAGTTTTAGTTGCATATCGAACAGGAGACTTTGGTAGGTACACTCTGGACAGTCTGACCTGACCTGCTATTTCAGCACCATGAAATCCAGTTGCCTATCTTTAAGCACAAGCAATTGATTGATTGTGGGTGGTGGACAGGCTGTGTAATTACAGCGCACTAGACCAGACTGCAATGTGAAAGGCACGACAAGTTGCAGTCAGCAATAGAGCCCATGCACACAGGCAAGCAGACTGAAAGGCAAGTGAGCATTGAAGTGGCGCAAGGCTGCGAAAGGCAACTTTCGCAGCACTTACTGTGCCAAGTGTTTCATACTTTGACAGTGAAACGCCGTGAGGTATGTGACGACTTAACCAAAGTCAGCAAGCAACGCCTTGCCTGTCGACATGACCCAGCAAACAATTGCCGAGGCAATACATTTTGCAATAGCGCATGGGCTCCTCATCTATGCCAACAGCTCCCCAACCAGCTTGTTCACTCTGCTTGACTAAGCACCTGAGAGGAAGGTGCAGGTCATTGCTTCTTGTTGTTGCGCCTTCGGAAGCTTGCTGCCAAATCCTTCATGTGTTGCTGAAGCAAGCGAGACACAGACTAATGAGGCCTTGAGCAAAAGCAGAGCAGAACTCTGCAGCAGGCAAGGGCTGACCTCCTCTTCAGGTGACAGCGGAGCAACCTTGGCAGGACCCGACTGTGTGGTGGCAACCGTGGGTGTGGTTGCCTGAGCAGGCTGTTGAGTTGCTGCCTACGGCTCAAAAGCTTGTTTTGCAGATCGGTTCACACAAGGCAACGCTTGTACTATGCAACCCCTACCTGGTCTGAGACTTGAGGCAACATTGTACAGTGGACTGGTCGGTCGTCACTGTTGGCAATCAATGTGTATAGTGTCGCTGTAATGTCGTTTGTGAGCTTGAGCTCGAACTGTCGCCTGTGAACATTCAAGCTTGTAGCTGCTGGCCCAACTCCTCCGATGAGTCACGATATGGTAATCATGGATTGACATCAACAGGCTAGATGCGATGAAATGTTGTGCCTTGAACAGTGAGCGTCAGCTTTGCCATTTATACTACCAAGCTGCATAAAGCCCTGTGGCTACATGTGTCTGGTGCTTACAGCAATGGTGTGGAAAGATAGGTGTTAAGCCCTTGGCCACCATGGAGATGTTCAAGGAGTTCATTCTCCTCTACATAGCTGATCACCTACAAGACGACTAATGCCGTGCAGGACAAATTTGCGCCATTCAGAAAAGTTGCCATGCTGATGGCTCATTACCATGGCCACCTGTCAACCTTGAGAGAGTGTCGTAGATTGCTGCGTATTGTACTATTGTTGCTTGTAGGTGCGTCAGAAGCATTTGCATGAATCCGACCTTACAGCTGTAAGGAAACAGTTGGTCAATATGAACGACTCTGATTTGAGCATTCGACAAGGGAGAGTGATTGTGGGCACTGCAACCAATTCCATGCTGCTCATAGGAGATCAAAAGATTATGGTTCAAAGGCAATAACTTGACAGCCTTTTAGAGTACGCGTAGCCATGGGTGGCACTGACAAAGATCCTTGAAAACTCGTAATACCAAAACTTTTATATCAAAATCTTTGCCAAGCATTTGCCACAGATGTTTTTTCTAATTATGGAAACAACCCCTGTGGATGGTCCAGTCAGATGTGTTCACAAACCCGGGGTATACAGATTGATTGCAAGGTCTACAATGCAGAAGGGTGAACACTGTCTGAACTGTGTATACGAACAGGTGCTACCAGCAATAAGAAAGATTGGCTCTTACTCAATACAGTCAGTTTACAGTTCAGCTACTCTTGCTGCAAAGCAGTGTGCTAGCTTGCTTGACAAGCGCCGGTAAGGCTAGGAGGTAATGAAGCTCAAGAATGCTAGCCTGCAATTTTGGCAGGGCCGTCTAAGACGTTTTCAGAGCGTCTCTGAGACGCCCCGTCTCTGCAGGCGTATAGAGACGCTCGTTCAAGAAGGGGCGTCTAGAGACGCTGGTCGGCGATTGCTCCCTTTGCTTTGAGTCGCTTGAAGAGCACTTTGTCGAATAGCACGCACCTTGCTCACAAGCGTTGTGTTGAGTTATGTGGTCTTATGCTACCATGGCCACTTTTAACACGTCTACCACGCATCCCACTGTCATAGCAAAACTTGCAATTGACGTCAAGTGGTCTATATCCCTGAAAATGGTGAGGTCCATACGTCCAAAGCATGTCTTTTACATTGGCTTGCACGATGAGCTTGAGAAGGCCCGCCACAGGTGACTCTCACCAAGCAAGTTGTTCCTAATCAAACACTACTGGATTTGCTTTTGGTACACAAGTTCTCATGGCCTTTCAGAGATGCATCACGATGACATATAACCAGGCAAACGCAAAGGATGAACTGAGTCTAACACTGTAAGCTATAAATCTTCAGCCATGCATTTCACCCACCTCTGATATGCTGTCCAAAGGGTCCATAGGCCCAAGTTGATACTGAAACTCAGGATCAGCCAAATAATCCTACACAGCGTAGGATCATTTAGTACTCGGCGTTGTTCATGATGCATATGTGAGACATAGCTCATACAGAGCTCACCTTGATTTGTTCTAAATAGTTGCTTTGGCTCCAAGCGCTCCCATCTATCTCTGGCACATCTGATGGACTGATGCGGCCTTGGGACAAAGCAGAATGCCTGCTTTGACTAGCTTGGAAAGCTAAGCAGCGTTTGAACGGGCGTTGGTCCCCTTCAAAGTGGAGTTGCTTGCCTTGCAAGGCTGCAAAGGTTGGAATGTCGCCAAAAGTGTCCTTCAGTACTCTGCAAGAACACTAACTGGCTTGAGCACAGATGCACAATTGCCTCATTTGCTAATGAAACCGATCCACTTTGGTAGCAGCTGCAGCACTCACTGTGTAGCATGTTTCATAACATCTTGTTGCTTGTTGTTGGACAGCTTTTCTTGGCCAACTGGCTTCAGCCATGGGTAATTTTTCATGTCGGTCAACTTGATACTGCGTAGCCTTGTGTCCAACAAGTGAAGGCGGTGTTCACCATCTTGACCAAGAATGAAACACAGAAATCCAGCATCAAAAGCTTCCTCAATAGGCCTATACATCAGAGAAGTAATTGAATGGTATGGCGACACAAAATCAGGACACGATACAACATCATAGCAACGAAGTCACTCACTTTGCAAGCAAGAGACCATTCCTGGTATCGTTGATATTGCTGAAGCCTAAGACCTCTTGGACCGTCATATGCCATTTGAATTTGAAGAGATGTGACCCTGTCACATAGCCTGTTGGCAATGACACATCCAATACCATGCACTTGCAAGTTTTGCAGGGTTTGTTCCCATCTTCATCATAGGAGCTTTGCTGATAAGCCTGCATGAAGATCCTCTGAAACTATTGAACGATGCTGCATTTACGTTTGAGGTTCATGTGCACTGTTGGAGCTGCTACACACCTTGAGCTCCAGCTCCAGCTTAAAATTTGGATCTCGCAGACTTGAAGCATTACTGGGGGTGTAGACAAACTGTGTTGATCTTACAGCCCTGAGTGATGATGCAATTGCTGTACTAAGCTGCAGAACGGCATGAGTCTGCACCTCTGCATAAGCGAGTATGCGTGGAATGCTATGTTAATGGAGCAATACAAGCAAGAGATGCCAGAACTTACCTATGTTGCTAATCATCTTCTGAAAGGTCTGCTCTGCAAGGCCAGTTACCATTCCTACAACACCACCAGCGACATTGCACAGATAGTATGGTCTTGCGACAAAAGGTTACGCTGGTGCAATCTCTTGCTTGATTGTCCGAAAGACTTCAACAATGTAGTGACAGATTGTGCTAGCAGGAGTCTTGCTCATGGTTGAGATTGATGCGGAAAAAACAACCAGGAGTCCACATGCACATAATACATCAGCAACAGACAGAATTCTAGTTTGGCTTACCAGCAGGTTGTCAACAAACAGTTGCTATATGACACCAGCCAAGTGAAATTGCAGCCACAGGTGAAATTGCAGCCAGAAGGGATGTTAACGGACGATGCTTGTAGTGATGGCACTTGCAGATCGGTCATGATGCAAATGGAGAGTCAGAACTGATATGCATGCCTACACAGTCCTACCTTGTGTAATTGACCTCACATGTTGGCTGCCAACACCTGCAAGAAAGGAAGCCAAAGAGTGGCTGAAGCTTCTGTTTTCAAATTGAGCATGGTCTGAACCTAAGATGCAGCACGCCTCAAGGCACAGACAGGGCTGAGAGATTGCATTGATTCCGACAAGTGTGCTCATGATTAGATGTTTCACTGGATATTGCTACTGCGTGCAAAATGACAACATACTTAGCTCACTGTGCTCTACTGTTGTATGCTGCACAAGCAACAGTCATGAGACATCAGATAACAATGCACCTTAGCACTTGCATCTTGATAGTCATGCCCCTCATTGTCTGTCATTGTATGCCTAAAATTATTGTCACCAAGTTGGTTCACTTACCTTGCTTGACGATTCTCAGCTGACGGCGAGCTTGCACAGCAGTGTCCACAGCATCAATGGTGTCCTCTGTTACATCTGTCCAGCCTGGAAGATCGTCCGCTGTATCGTAATAGCTGATGCAATGTCCAGGAAACTGGCGGAGAAGTGCTTGGCACCGCTCTTGCGCAGACCCAGAGCTAGAAAACACAACCTCCCGCTTTGTACCCTGGTTCTCGAGTGGTGTGTCATTGGAAGTGGCAGCCTCATAGACTATGAGCTTGAGCTTCATACTGCCGAATGAACTTGAAGGAGAGTACGGATCTCACTGTGACTTGTGCCAGGAAGTCCTAAGCCAGCCGTTGACTCTTGTGCAGGATCAGTCAGCACCCTGTTTCAAGCAATGACAAGTAGTGGTATGCAGTGAGAGTGCACAAGACCCATTAATTCTCACAGGCTAGCAACTATACGCAGGTGAGGGCCTTGTTCAGGAGACCAACGAAGCAGGAACAGCGTTGCAACACCAGCAGACCTTGAGAGTTCATGAGATTTGCAATGAGCTTCGGTTGCTGCAAAATGCAAGGCTTCCGGAAACCTGAGCTGTACACACCGACGCTGTGGTCGAAGCTGACCACTCGATCGCGACCAAACTGTCTGCAGTCAGCTCATCACCTTGCAGGGAAAACCGACTTGATTGCTGTCGATAGCTAGACGCAAAACACACCTGCCAGCTGCATCGCGAGGGACTCTTCAACGGCAGACAGGCAAACGCAAATCAGCGGAAATTTCATTGTGACGGTTTGACCCAGGACTGGTTACGGTACAGCCATCCGTCACTGAGACTATTTATGGTATAGGAAGAAAAAGCCTAGTATGAAAAATCCAAACATCATAGAGAACGCGCTAGCATAGTAGGGGTATGCCGGCAACAGGAACCTCTCATACTCATCGTGCTTGAATGGTCGGACTGAGACCTGCCATGACTCCTCTATGCTTGTATAAGCAAGGCGGTGATAGCTGATGACAAACTTGAAGACTCCATACACATCTGGCACCTTCATACGGGTCGAAAACTGTCCCTGCACCAGCCACACCATTATCACTGTCACCACAGTCACACCAGCTTTTTATGCGTTGTGCACCTGACATCAGATAATGGAGATTATTGTACCAAGCGGATGCTTCCACGGCCGAAATGGGTTTTGCACCGAGTAGACAATTCCATTACAGTGCACCGCATGCGCTATGCACTGCGTTAAGAAGGAGCATTTGTGCCAAATAGAGCTGGCTGCAGTGTATGACAGCAACATTGGAGAAACAAACGCTTGCAATCCACATGCATGTCCCATACACGCACCTTGTTGTCTGGCTTCAACGTCGCTCTGACATGGGGATCCAGCATGGTGAACTCCACTTGCACATCATTGGCTCTGCAGGGAACATGCATCATCACATGCATGTGGCGTCATACCCAATCAGGTTGAAACAAGGCCACCATCAGCATATGAACAGCAAATTGCTTCACCTAACAAACACCTGCTGCAACACGCCTTGGCTGTTTGTTATCATCTGCATGTTCACATGCTATCAAAGTGCACCAGTGTTGTACAAGCTGTTGTGCTTGGCGCGAGCTTAGCCACAATTGAATGCATGCCACAGCAACAAGTTGTTGGGTTGCTGGTGTGAATGCCTACTTGAAGGGCTGCCATCGGTCGTCCACCAGCTCTTGAATATTGACAGAGAAGTTGATATCGTCGCTGACACGATACCAGGTGAGCTGCTCATGCTCCCCAACCAGGTGATGGCTCATGTTGGTCAGCAGCAAAACTCCCCTCTCATGAAAGCCCCATTTGGTGACTTCAGTGCAGAATGGTTCGTTGCCAGCACTCGCACCACTGCACACAAGGTTGACTTGAAGACAATGTGCAATTCCTGAGCATACGCTTTACAGGCATGTGCATGAGCTCTGCTTGGTGGAGCTGCAACTTGGCAGCCATCAGCGCCATTGGCAGTGTAATGACAGTTTAACACAAGCAGCAACATGACAGCATTGTGCAATGAGATGCACTGGTGCAACAGAATGGTTATGTAAAGACGGCCTACCTGCCAAGCGTCGACTGGAAGAACTCGTTGCTGAACATGTCAATGGAGCCAGCAACAACAGCCCTGGCATTGTTACGTGCCTGCAGTGTAAAGACACAGCATCAGCAAGCAGTCTACATCAAAGTGCATGATAGGAGACTGGCCGAATATTTTGGGACTGCAGAGTGCCTTTGATGAGATTCACCTGAACCAGAGCAACCAATGTGGCATCCTTTCCAGCCAGTGTGCTGCTGTCGGTGATGCCTTTGCTGGGGACTGCTGAGTATGCTGTATCAGCAGCAGTCAGAGCCTTGACAACCTGCAGCAGCAGTCGAGGTCGTGACAGATCAGCACAAACATAGTGCTCTGGGCACAATGTCGTACTGAGCAAGGCATGCAAAGTCCTCAGGGCAACAGGCACTGTACAAGGGCACTCACCAGTGTGCTTTTTGGTGAAATTGAGGCACCAATCCCTCTGTAAACAACTGGAGCCTACAATCACAAAAGGCAATGTGACACATGGTCAACAATGCAGTCTTTGCCTGAGGCCCCAAAAAGGGCTCAAATCATAGAACTCTTACATGCTTGTGACTGTTGCCAAATACAATCTTGGACTCAAGCGCATTACTAGTCATGATGGCTGACTGTTGCTGATCATGTCTGTTGAAGTGGTCAGTGATGACTGAGCCCTTGGTGTCAAAGTTGACTCCCAAGTCTGCTGCAAGCTCCCTTAGTTCGTCTGATGCATCTGGGTCTATTGCCAGAAACAGGTCGTGTCCAGCGTCAACAAAGTCAAGGAGTCCAGTTGCGTCAACTGAACCCCCAAACTCTGCAGCACAACATGGGCAATAATGCAGGCATCCGTAATCCAGCTTGTGACCATTTTTTGCATGTACCACACACGAGCATGATGGGCAGAGGGTGAGTCAAGTACCTGGTGTGCTGGAAGCAAAAACGATGACTTTATCGTAAAGGTAGTTATCCCAGTCTTTGATGGACAAGTCTGGGGCATTCGCGGCAGAGTATGTTAATTGGTACCCGCGAGATGTCAATGAGCTGAAGAACAGACTATGGGTGCTTTTCAACGCAGTGTCGTCGAGCAGTGCTAGTACTCGCTTCCCCTGACCCACAGCTTCTGAGGCTTGAAACAGGAGCAGAGCACAGCAGGCTGCTAGGCAATAGTGCAATAAGCACGACATACAAGAGTCCGCCGGTGACGGCGTACAACGCGCGGACTGTGTGTCAGATCAGCTGATGGCTGGATAACCGATGCACGCAAATCAGGCAGTGTTTGCAAGCTTGATGTGACGGTTAACACGGATGGTAAGACGTTTCTCTGAAAGGTCCTTTGCGAGTTGTATTGCAGATTCGCTTGCAATGATTGCTGCGATGCGCACCTCTCTGATGCTCGGTCTTCATTAGGCAAGCAATTCAGCACTGGCTTCAGCATCCCAATCCTTCTGCAAGCAAGCCCCTGGCTGAGTATCCCCTGGCTGAGTATCTGAGACGCACAATATACAGCTATTCGATCAACTGGCAATTTTGCTGCTCACTCTCAATCCGTCATGGCGTTGTCGCTGATTCAGCACCGTGCTGTGTCGGGGTCCTGTAGTCTGCTTGCAGTGCAGCACTCAGCTCATATGGGTTGTGTCATACGGCCATTTGTGCAAGCACAGCCTTCTGTCCGCACGGCAGTCCCACCGCGCAGAAGGCCTGTGGTGCTACTTGCCAGCTCTCAAAACCTGGAAATTACCCTCAAAGCAGACGAGGTCAGCTTGCTGCAGCTGCTGCCCATGCCTGTGCCATGCACTTGAGACACAGCAGCATCTGCTATACTGCTTTTGTCACACCAAATGTATGGTGTATCTTTTTAAACATGATGAAGAAGGCATTCACTTGGTCCAAACCGCTACCATACTGGATATGCCGTGCTGCAAGAATGACATTCTGTGCACTTCAGGGTGATCAGCCATTGAAGGCGACATGGTCTGTTGAAGAAGGGTTGGAGCTCCACAGCATGCCGTTCTCAAAACCTCTGGGAGCCGTGCTTGCAGGTCACACATGGTACCATAGTTTGTGCTGCATATGTTGACAGCTTGCTTGCTTCATGTGTGCACTATATTGAATGCATCCACCTTGCCAGTTTTAGATGCTTCATGGCAGCAGACTCTGTGTTTGTCCATGCAGAGCAGAAAGGCCGAATAGTAGTTGAGAAGATCCTGGATGGCAGCAATGCTGCTTTGGGTGGTCTGCAGCTTGGTGATGTCATCAGAGGCACAACAGGACGCTCAAAGGTACAGACTTGTGCTGTAAGCATGTATGTGTGCCTTGAGTTGCCAACACAGATTGTCGCAATGTCATCAGCCTGATTGCTAAGCGTACAACAAACTGCATCTTGAACTGAAAAGACATGTTTGCTGCATGGACACATTTCTCAAAAAAAAGTAAGCACTTGTAGTGATGTACGCCTGATGCCAAGCTTGAGTTAGGATTGACATGCAGCAAGCATGCCACCATAAGGTCTGATAGCAGATCACAGCAATCCTGTAGCAGAATGCTCATGAGATAGGTGTATGCCATGGTCCGCTCAAATCACCTGCTCACCTTGTGCGGCTGCCGTCAAGCTACACAATCCAATGTCATTTGCATAGCATGCAAAGGTCTGCATACCATGCATGGTAAACATACGCGATTGTCCAGGGGCCATCCTGCTGAGCTCAATTGTGGTTTGCTGTCTGTGTAGGTAGATGCAAAAGCAACACGGGCTGGAAGTGGGTCCCGGGCCAAGCAGGACTACTGGGGAGCCCAGGTTCTGGTCAATGCTGATGGCCAGTCCTTTGACACTGTCATGGCCGCTATCAACTCCAGCAGATGTGAAACTTGTGATGTCACTCTTGTGGTTGAGAGGAAAAAAGACGGCGAGAACAAGGTAGGGGTTGCAATGTTGTATAGGGACATGAATAAGCCAGATGCATGTCAGCCAATATCCCCACAGTTCCTGTTCTTATAGCCACACGCCATGTTTCTCCTTCAATGTATGCATCTGAGGGCAAACGTCAAGGCTGCTGTGGCAGTCATGAGCTGGCGCTTGTCTGGCGCGTGCTGTATTCAGAGGGAGTTTTGCAATGTGTTACGGTGTAATGCTCACGTGAATTTGTGACATGAGCAAAATGAATGTGCATGCATTGATGCAGGCAAGTCCTCAGAGTCCAGGTGGCAATCCAGACAAGCAGTCATAGTGACACTGCATCAAGATGGTGACTGTCACACCATGAGCTTGCAAGCAAGTCTTGCCTGTTCACAAGCTAATTGTAAGCAATGTCTGAAAGTGTTTCAGCAGCCAAGTGGTGTCAGTATATGATAGCTGCACTGCAAATGAATGTTTCACGCTTATGCAGTGTTTCCTCGATAGATCGGATCTCAAATACACGTGTATAAGGATGCACTGATCTGCAGAGCCTGGTAACATGCTTGGATCATAAAGAATTTTATGCAGTGGTTGTCCTGTTCTAACAGTCTATGATTCAATGTTTACAAGGTGAACTCCCAGCTTGCAATGACCACTCATGATGATTGCAATTCCCATGAACAAGCAGACAGACAAAATCAAAGCAAAGAGGAAAAGCAATGTACTTAAATCCTAACAACTTTTTGAGAACACAATGGTTATATATCTGACAACAGCAATGTGTGTTGTAACACATGGCACATCAGTCATTGCAGGTAAGCTTATGCAGGCTTGCAAGACTACTGGCACAATGATTTCAACTAGGTAGCACTGTTTCAGTGTCATGTGTGCTATACATTTTTTAGCTAGCTAAATCCTTCCATCAGGTTGCAGTGACTTCCAGGTGTGCATCAAAAGTGTTGCAGTAGTTGTCCTCCATGTCACTGATATAATAAGTACCTGCGCAGTAGTGATCACTTTATTGACTCAGAGGTTGAGCCAGAAGCTTTGTGGTAATTGCAACATGTGCAAGACAGCTGTGCAATTGATAGAAAACTGGAATCTGAGGCTACTTGGCCATGGGGAGTGTCACTGGCAGTGCTATCTATGCTAGAGGATGCTACGAGATGTGAATGTGACAGGGCCAATCAGCATATGCATATGCCCACTTTGCTGTATTTTGCTTTGCCACCTCTCGACAAAGAAAGCAGATAGCAACACCGTCTGCAACGGTTGCACATCAGCAAGAATGCAAGAAGGGCGCACCTGGCTTTCCAGGGGTGTACTTGCAAGGGGCAGAAGTGCTGATTACTGAAGCATCCTGAGCGGGACAGATTTGTGTGGTGTAGGCACATGGAGAGCTTCCGACGTACAAGTTGTGGACAGAGCTGTGGTACGAGAAGTCGATGGTGCCGGTGGCAGGGATGGTGATAGGCTGCACCAAAGACACGGAGTCAGCCATCGATCAATCTTGTGTGAGCAGATGTGGGTGCGCATGCAGAGCTCATCTTGAGATCACGACATTCTCGCCGCCAGACTTACGTTGAAGCCGCAAGTCGCGTCTGGTGTAGCTGTGGCACCTGACCCGCAGTTCGTGCAACCGGATGGGATCTCGGTCTTGGATGGGGAGGTTGTCAGCCTGCAGCACAGAGCTTATATCCTGCTGAATATTGCGGTCACAGTCACCGCTTGAGCAGAGACCTGACGGCCGCGCGCGAAGGCCTAAGGCTTGATTTACGTGCATGGGCGGCCCCAATCGAAGGCGGTGTCTCCTGTAGGACAGATTGCAGTTATTGTCACAAAACTGGGCTACCGATAAGCTTCAGCCGACAATACGTAGCTTAACTGTGACACACGCAATGCACACACAAACATGACAGCTTACGGAAACGATCAAATCTAGGACTGTACCTGCTACGCTATTGACAGCTAATGCGACCATCAGAAAGGCCACCAGGGGTGTCATCATGGTGAAGGCCATTGCTGACTGGCTACGGGAAACAAGGAAGTGGTTGCTTGCAAGAGACGCTGTGCAGATAGGCAGTTATCTGGACTTGCACTGAGCGACGCAGCTCGACGTCATATACATCCCCCCAACCGCCAAGATCAGAATATTCCCGCCAGAGCATTTGACTTCGATCCGCACGTTGCGATAGATACCTAGGACGAGCCGAAGGTCTAGTCCCTCATCATCAACAATCTGTGAAGATGAGTCAAACGTTTGGTGTGGTCACCTTCAGGGCAGATGAAAGCAGTCGTCTGCGTCCCCACGATGAAAAACAGTCACCAGGCAAGAGCTGCAAGCTCCGCTAAAGTCTGTCTAGAAAGGTCAGACTCTCAAACTCTGTTCAGGTTACTTTTGCACAGGAAGAATATGGTGCATATATATTTGCTTACATCACTCAGCCAAAGCATGTGTTGGAATCTTGTTTTTGACTGCAGCCATGGCTTCTTCTAGCTGCTTGGCATTTCGACACTCTAGCAGTAGCTTGGCTGTGAAGCGTTTGTCCTGTGCATCAACATTGGGATAAGACCCCATGCGGACATCTGGAAATCGTTTGGCAACATCTCCAAAGATGTTTGCAAGATCTCCTTCTCCCACAGAGGTATATACAGACAACGTCTGGAAGGCTGCACCCCCTGTAAACCTGTCTTTATGTGCATTGATCATGCCGTGAAAGAGCCGTGGAATTCCAGGCAGAATGTAGACACTATTGAGATTGACCAGTGGCACCCACAACCCTTCAGTCACAAGCACCTACATCAGCATAAGGCAGAAAGCATCAGCTGATAGCACCCTTTCACAATCAAGTTACATGGACCAGCAGCCAGCTGTGTGTGTGTGTGTGTGTGTGTGTGTGTGTGTCTGTGTGTGTGTGTGTTGCACATGGCACCTGAGACAGCTGACTTCACATTTGCAGCTCACACCACAGGTGGTAAGCTTCCCCAGGCAAGCTTGTCAGTCTGAGGCAAGCTGCCGTAGCACAATGACATCGCGCAGCAACGTGAGTTGCGCAACTGAGGCGCATTCATGATATGGAAAAAACAATTTCATTAGATGCCCCATGCATTATAAGCTGTTAGGGTGCTTGATGCTATTGAGCATACCTCAGCTCCCTCAGGTAAGGTTGCCATTTTGAGGCGTGCTTCTTTCACCTCCTTTCCAGTCTTGGCGTAGTGTGCCTGCATGAGCTTTACTGTTGGCTCATGCACCTTCAGCTGCACTCCTGCACTGCATACCAGCCACTTTGTCATCTGATGGCTCCATTGCACTGACATCAGATGAAGTGTAAAGCCAAACAACAATCTCTTGCATAACTGTGTTGTGCATAACTTTCATCGGGCTGATGCAAAACGATGGCAACATGCATGTGGCATGCGAAGTCTTGGACCACCGCATTCTATGCTGACGGTAAGGCAGACTTTGCGAATAAGCTACAAACAGATGCAGGTGCAGGCGCAGTGCGGCAATACAGCATTTTGGACTGTGTTGCATCTCAACAGATGCTATAGTCTGTTGACAGCATGCCAAGGCTGCGCCATCTGCGTTGCTGATCACAGGCAACTTTGCTCATTGCATCTGTGCCGCTCCTCATTTGCAGAAATCTCTGAGTGCATTGATCACATGACCTTACCGAAGGCTGATGCAAGAGCTTCATATGTGACATCATCATGGGTGGGCCCGATGCCTCCACTGCTGAAGATGACACCGTCTGGCCCAACTCGCTCCTTCAACCTGAGAACTGTCTGCTTGATGTCATCAATGTCATCTGGTATGTACTCAGCACGTACAAGGTCCACTCCCTGCCTGTATACCATGGGTGTAAGTTCTCAACAGGAGCAGCATAGAGGGTACGGCTTTGTAGCTCATGATACTGTGTAGCGTGATGCTGATGGTTGGTCTCGCAGGACTTGTGTGTCTTTAAGCCCAGAAAGGACATATGCATGACAAGACTTGTCTACACACAGCAAGGCTGATGAAGGGCAAGGGCTCACTTGTACAGCAGCTGGGCCAGCCAAGGTGTGTTTGTGTCTGTAATAGAGCCAGACAGGATCTCATTTCCAATGATGAGGGCAGCAGCCTTTGATGGTCCTGCTTGCTGTGTTGAGCTGGCAGCCAGGACTGTATATAGTCTTGGCGAAATTCTTGCACTACTTCTCATCTGAACAGGAATCTTGACTCAAATTGTCTATATGAGAGGTTCGCAGGTGGCAAATATCAGCATATTCAGCAAGCTCACCAGTGATGTCTGAAAGCATGGCAGCCGTGTCAGGGGGGCACAGCGCCACGCTAGCATGTTTGTTACTTTGCTAGGATCAGACTAAGCTAAGCTAACTATTTGAGGCCCGTTGAGTGCAAGCTTGTATCAAAAGCACGGGATCGCAAGCGTCTCAAGCGGCATGTGTTTGCTTTGACAGACTCATCACTGGCTGCCGAGTGACGCACTCACAGGCTTGTTGCGCCAACAGGCTCTGTACTACTTTGGTTGTCCGACCCCTCATCTGGCTCAAACATGCAAGCGCACCGCACCGGCACAGGCGACTCGTTCATGCATGCAGCGTTGACCAGCCAGGATCTCGAGACTCAAACTGCTGTACGCATGCATGCATATGTGATCGTCAATCTGACATGATACTGCCATTATCTTGATGCAGCAGTCTGTTGGTCGCTGTCCTGGACTGGTATCAGGAGGCAGGCCTATGGTCAGCTGCAGCTCAGCACACACGCATGCCGAGGGTAAAGCCAAGGTATGGAAACTTGCCAGGACTGGCAACATAGCTGGACTTACCTTACAGGAAGATGTTGTACCCAGTGCAAAAGCAGGGCAAGCAATTGTAGCAATCAAGGCGGTGAGTGCTAGCTTGCTTTTGGTTGCAGCTAGCTGAGCGTAGGACAAGCCAAAGCCACTGCTGCAATGCAGATTGGCATCAACTTTGCAGACGTCTTCACATGCTTAGGTCTCTACCAAGCTGCACCAAAAGAGAACGTGATACCAGGTCTTGAGGTACTGACAACACAGCACTAAGTTACCTGCCTGTTGCACAATCTGATGCTTCTGTTCTCCTCAATCCCGCCATGCACTGGTAGTTGATCCCGTGCCAAAATATTTTGTAGCTAGTTTGCAGGTGTGATCACAGACTTGGGACCAGATTCCAACAGTAGCCATGAAACACATCGTCAACCAGCAAACAGCAAATCTCATTCAGGGCATGGCATCCCCAAGACTGAGCTGCAGATTGGGGATCGGGTTTTGGGGGCTTGCAGATTTGGCAGCTATGCGACTTGCCTGAATGTTCCAACACAGCAGGTGCATCACATAGCTGCACGCAGTCAATGCAAAAGGTCTTCAACGGCACATGGTCATGAATGATCTTCTGTCCATTTCCCCTTTGAACACTCCAGCGACTTTTCAATTGCTTCCCCTTTCAGCAGCAGCCCTGATTGTATCGTGCTTGACTGTGTCATGCACTTCACATATCTTGTAACAGCTCACATTGCAGATCTGTACCCGATCAAAAGGTTGTGGTTGCAGCTGTTGAAGATGCCCGAAGGATGGTCTTTTGTGCAAGGTGCCGCATTCCTGGTGCAGAGCCTCACAGCTTATTATGGTCTTAAGAGCCTTGGGGACATCAAGGCACAGCTCCTTCATCTTTTGACATCTTTACACATGGCCATCATCACAATCAGCAGAGACATGCAATGTTTGTGATAGTATGCATATGCGCATGCGTCACCAATGTAGTGTATAAGCACTGCCATACAATGCATGATAAGGAAGCCTGCTTCACACACATGCGCATAGATACGTCAGTACACATCAGAGTCAGCTGCATGTAACATACACCACTACCTACCTGTCGTTACCTACAGGAAAGCCATATGGCATGGTGAATGCAGGCAGACAATGTCATCACCACAAACTTGACTCGTCACACAAGGCATTTATGCAGCACATCACCACTGCTAGACAGTCGTTACACCTGCTGCCCTCTGGCAGCATGTGCACAGCTGTCATAACAGCTTTGTCCTGTCATTGCATGTTAATGAAGTTGTTGACAAGGTACAGATGCCAGTTGCTGTTCTGATGTGCAGGACGGAAGCTGTGTACTGGTCCACTCGGCAGCAGGCGGCTGTGGCATGAATGCATTGGCAATATGCTTAGCTGTAGGAGCAACTCCAGTGGGCACTGTTGGCAGCCCGGACAAGGTCAGTGCATCTGTCTTGGATAGTTCACACTGCTTTGCTAGTGCCTTATACAGCTGCTTACCTCCAACATCTGATGTATAGTATATGGTTCATATGCTGTATGGTGCATATGCGTATGTGGTAACTCATACTGTTCGTGTAGTGTATGTATACGCTCATGGTATATACAAAGTGATGACTAACTACACACAACAAAGGCTGCGCATGATAGCTGACTGCAAATCAGTGCAGACAGTCAGCATGTATCGCTATTGAGCAGGCAGTCATCACCTCAGAATGCGCTTGCAAACATATGTTTGATTCTGGCATCCAATAAAGTTCATCCTTGCAGTCAGCCTCTCGAATGCTTTCTCATGCTATCTTACTAGCTGCACAGTCTGCCTTTCATCATCTGTGGTGAATACATGTTGTTTGCCTGCAAAGTTGCGATCCATACTACAGGTTCAGGTCATCCTGGATTGCTTCCCTGCGCTTCAGCCTGAACAGATCATTGTGCGGAACCTTGGCCAGTACACACAGCAGCTCCAGTCTGCTCTGCAGTCCGTCAGCAAGGAAGGCTTTGACATCGTATTGGACGCAGTCTCTGGAGAATACTTCCAGCCTAGCTATGATGCAATGGCCAGAGGGGGTCGCCATGTCATCTTTGGGGCTGCTAGTTGGACCCCCACAGGTAATACCATAATGCGACATATCATGACACACTATGACATACTATGACAGACTTTGACAAACTATGACATTCTATGACAGTCAGGCTGTCACCATGCAATCTTGCACTAGTGCAGTAGGTCTGTTATTACATGGCTTGGCAGGACCTGCAACAGGCGCTAGGGGACGGGAACAGGGGGGGGAGGGGCGATTTAGGGGGAAAGCCTTGGTGCAAGCCAATGCATCACTTGACTGTGCTTGCAAGGCCTTTCCTTGGCTCCTGCAATTTTGCAGACAATAGCTGTTAAGGAGATTGCTGCTACAAGGTCTTGCATTGAAGTCAGGTCCACATTATACATGTGGTGTGGAGTGCCTCTTCTGTTAGGAGTCTTGATGCTGCATTGATTCTGTGTTGCTCCTTGTCATCACCCTTCAAAATCAGTCATGTACACCTCTTCTTCACCTGTTATGATGACGATCAAACGTGCAGGTGATAAGCCTGGTTGGCTCAGGCTAGCTTGGCAATTTTTGCGGCGCCCTCGGCTTGACCCCATCAGCATGATTGGAGACAATAAGAGCATCATGGCGTTCAACCTCATCTGGATGTTTGACAAGGTATGCAAGTAATGTGAACTCACAACACACCCGTCTCCTTGTGCACTGTCTGAGTTGAAGGGCAGCATGTTTTCCAAGGGCAGTGACATGCACACCGACTGGCACATAGCAGCATCACAGCCTTGCATTGAGCAAATGCAAATGTTAGGGCATATTATGGCATGAGTATAGCACAATGCGTTTGATTGTTTTCCAGGCTCTAGAGCTTGCCAATTTAGCCACTGAGCTTCAAGAACTACATCTGCCACCCCCTCATGTGGGTGAGACATTCAGCTTTGATGATGCACCATCTGCCTTAAGGAGACTTCAAACTGGCAAAACTGTTGGCAAAGTTGTCCTGGAGGTGGGGGACAATTGTACAACAGGTTTATTGTAATTTCTTTGTCAATTGATACATTCAGCCAGGCAGAGTTCACTCTGCTGCAATGCGTTTGAGAGCAGTTGGATCGAAATAGTGCTATGCATACGCACTGTGAGTAAACCATGTCTATTACCACCGTCTAAAATCAGTGAGTGAGGTTGGCCATCAACTGTACTGGCGAGCCTGTGCGCAGCTAGCCACATAAATGCACAATAAAAAAAATGTCCAACTAGCTACAGCTATCTGTGACTCTGGGATTTCAGTGGCAATGTTTATCAGTTACAGTCAATGCCAACAGCGAGCTGATTGTGTTCTTGTGGTTGAAATAGTTCCAGTGCTGAACAAGCTGACAAGTCTGCTGATGCTGCTCTCACATCTGACGTGACACGGAGAAGCTGCAGTGCATTGTCTGGCACGATCACAACTCATTGTGGGGCTGTGCTGCAGCTGACACATCGTAGCGCTGCCTGTAGATTGGCTTCTTGCTGTCTCTGCAAAACACACTTTGAGTGTGCCAACCTGTCTGATTGTGGCAATGCCTGCCTGGACATGGCAAATTCGAAACAACAAAGTGTACAAACACTCTTACAGTGCCTGAAGCCTCAAGCATGCCCGTGCTTGGCACTTTGCATGTCAGTGTTCACATAATATCAACAAGGCACGGCGTGTGTCATTGACATGAGCTGGCAGCATATGGACACTAAATCAACAGCATATCCAGAGTCTGTTATTGCTCAGAGCAGCATGTATTATGGCATTGCATGGTTTCCCACCTGGGGTCAGGTGGTGGAGGAATCTGGGCGAGGATGCGCAGATGCTCCAGCCGCTGCTGCTCCTGCAGCTGGTGGGCATTACTCATGCAGCTGCTCCAGTCGACAGGCTGCCACTTGTCACCCATGATGCTCTTAACAGACTCCACATCAGCATCAGCAGTGCATGTGGGGCCGAAGTAGTCCATCATCTGTGCATGCTGCGTTGCGATGTCCTTCTGCCGCAAACACCTGTAACACAAATTGTGCTGCACTTTTGTACTACTGCCATTGGCATACATGTCAGGGGGAGTGCAACTCAGTGTGTACGAATTCCATGAAGCTGATAAAAGCTGATGGGCAGTCTCAAACACCAGCAAAGCAAGCGCCTCTACTCTGCAGTTGCACAGCCAAAGCAGGTGCGTCTTCAGAGGGTCCAGAGCAACAAGCAGAACTAGTAAGCAAGACAGTAACCTGACAGAAGCTGCAACAATGGCCAAGGGATGACAACAGCAATGCCCACCCAATTTCAGCAGAGACAGGCAGACCCTCTGATGAAAAGGAGGCAAGGCTGCCATCGTTGGACAACTGCAACGTGATCTGTTCCAGCCCTGCAGGATTGTCAAGCAGCTTCTGGGCAGCCTCCTGTTGACTTATGCAGCTTCCTCCACCTTCCCAAACATTGTTGGAATCATCCCAAACACCTTTGACCCGCGCACACCGCTGCAGGTGGAGAGACAGGACGCAAGTGGGCTAGCAAGTGTTTGACATTGAGTGCATTTACTGTACTTGCAACAGACATTTGAAGACATGCATATGGAGACATATATGTACAAAAACCCCCAGCATGCACTGTGAACATTGGGACTGGGTGTAACACTGGTAGAGTACTGGATGCAGTGCAAACAGCAGGTGATCATGCTGCAGTTTACTTAGCATGCATATCACAAAGCATTCATGATAGCAAACCAATCTGAAGCCGCTCTCTCATGTCAACTTGATTGTTGCAACATCTGGACAATGTTAGCATCCTTGAAATCTGCACTGCTGCACCAAATTGGCTGCATTCATTGTCGCTTCCTAAAACAACGGTCCAGCCTCAACACAATGTGTGCATTGCGACTATGTATCTTCTCTACAGACACATGCCTTTTGATGGTTGAGAGAGCATTCACCTGCGGGCTGGGGCTATGGTCGTATAAGCACTTCTTTGTGACATGGTGTACAGTCCAATTGGAGTCGACAAGGTGCTGCGCTAGCACACCATCATAGTTTTCAGCAGGTAGTCCACAAGCCACCGGTGCAAGCTGGCTGAAGCGCTTGTTCTCCTGTATGAGGCGCGGCCAGTTCAGCACATTGGCTCCCAAGTCTGTATTGCACCAGCGAAGCCTGCATCAGGGTGTGCATTGTTTGCGATTTATACCAAATTAGTTGACTTCGTAAGCATATATATATATATATATATATAGGCAGCGCAGCGTCCACACTGATGCTTGCATTTGTTTTGTGCTAAGACAGAAAAGCATGGTGAAAATTGCTTGCAGATGGATAAGTTGTATGCCTGTGTTACAGAGTATGGAATGTCATACTATGGACTTGCAGACATGCACCAGCATATCATTGCTCGGCATAGATACTCACAGGTTCTGCTTGCAGGCTGGCTTCCCTGACTCTGCTGCAAATCTTTCACAGGGCTTTGCAGTGGGGCGCTGGTATCTGCTATAATAGTCCAGTGCCACAACATCAGCATCTGGATGGTGATCTAGCTCCTCAAACAATGTGCTGGAGTATTCATTGTCGCCATTAGTGATGACAACCCATTTTGTTGAGCACGGGCATGCTCTGACAGCTTCATCTGTTAGGTTGTACAGCATGCTGTGATATGTTGGCACCCATTGAGAGCCGCTGCGTGCAGCAAACTCTGGGCCAATCCACTCAGCAAACACCCAGACTCTGTCATCGTCCAGATTTTGCAGAATATGAGCAAGATCTGGAAAGGGACGACTGTCGAGAACTACCAAAACAGCTTCCCACCTGGACGCACACTCTACAACTGAGCTAACAGTCTCGGTAGACAGGGCTAAGAGTGAGTCCGCGTGCAATACAGGCTTGCCAGCAAGCACAGACGTAGCTGCACGCCTACTTCAGATTCTGTTGTCGTTGCAACGAAGAAATCAGCTTGTGCAGACCCGCCTGGCTGCCTCCACCGTGACCCCAATACGTTCTGATCACCACACATATCTCGGCCGAAGTGCTGGCACGAGCTGTATGGCACGTCAACAAAATCAGGATGCAGATGCATGCTTTGGCTGTCGGCGACCAGAACTGATAAGCGAAGCTGTTGGAGCTCTTGATCGCCGGCATGCCAAGAATTGCAAAGGATTACCATGGAAGAACGTCAATAAGCGGTCGAGCAACAGTTTGCGCACCAACCCGGATGAGGTTTGAGGGACTTCAGGGCTACCTGCCTGTCCGTTGAAAGGTGTACAGGCTGGGCTTCGCGCTTCCCTAATACGGTGAAGAGGTATGCTGAGCTCTGTGCTGAGCTTCAGAGGCCGATCCCGAAAATCCCAGACTAATTCCGGTCGTTAGGTCAACTCACGTGCAGTCACGGGCTGACCTGTAATCCTGCTTCTGATCTCATCGTCTTGATCTATACAGCGACATACAGCAACCCTGTGCGACGCAGAGCAACCCTGTGCGCGTTTTGAAGTCGGACTTACGGTCAGACCGCTGTGGTCGAACTTCCTCGGACACCTTGCGTAGACTCCGAAAACGACTAAGCATAGCTGACGCGGCACGCCGCAGTGAGCAATCCCTTCTAAACTGGTGATCCTAGCGCACGGCTTGCAACTTGTTCAAGCTTGTGAAACCAACGCCGGTTACCGGTGACGTGCCTCTGACCAAACGCCTGTCCACCTGAACTTGATCCTCTAGCAATATGGACTGGCTTTGGGCTTATTGGCCCCGAGCCCTAGCCGTCAGGAGCTGCTTCCTGTCATTGAGGCACTCGCCGAAACCTTGTTGCCTGCTGAACCGGATCGAGCTGCCGCTGCGAAGAACAAGGGAAATACTGACTTGGCCAAATTTTACAGTATCAGTGGCAAGCAGCAGAGCGGCCAGATGCAAGAGGTGACCCGTGCAAACCAATGGAAATGTTGACACCAGAGGCAATGTATGCATGCTGCTGACACGTTTGATGTGATGCAGGTTATTGACAGAATTGAAAGAAATCTCACGCCAGAATCCAAGAAGGAGCTTTATTTGTATGTCCCTTTTCCATCATTGACACCAAAAAGCAACGACTTACTGTTTGCTTGATCACATGCAATCATGTATTGCATATTCTGCCACGAAGCAAGCTGTGGTGATATTACTTTTAGCATGATGTTTGAGTGGCAGCTCTGAAGCAAACCGATTCTTGCCTTTTTTTAACATTTAGCCAGCACTTACATTCTCACAGCCAACAGATGCATCTCTGCACCTCACCTCATCCACTCTCAGTCTTGAGTGGCCCCTACAGTTGTGCTGCATCCAGTACCGCAAACAGGACAGGCATGTCTGCATGCTGCAGGGTCCTAACACTGCTGACATGGCGCATTGGGTGTCTGCTTCTGTGTGGTGCCTCGGCGCTTGTGGGCTCCTTCCCCTTTGTCGCACCCTTTGCAGAGCTGCCTCTCACACAGCGCGAGATAGTGCTGCAAAGCTGGGCTACATCCAGCATTGCTTCCTTCCGCAAGGTCTATAGTCAATCCAAATTTGCTGTAGACACAACAGCATGCGGTATATTCAATGTGCACAATGCAGTATGGCTCAGAGTCTGTGATACAATTGCAGTATGCACTGCAAGGCAGGATGCAATAGCTCTGACCGAATGGCCACCAGGACTTTGCTTAGTATTCAACAGATGTGCCAGGCTGCTCATCAAAGGTTTGCAGCTGTCGTGTGACCATCAGCATGTCTTTCAGAATGACTGCACACATAGGCATGAGCAAGGTGATCTGATTCAGCGTATGATGCTGCAGGCCTTCACAGCGCTGAAGGGGCTGATCATGGCTGTTGTCCTGACCTCCTTGGATGACACCCATACCAACCCTCTATGGCCTGCCATGGGCTACCCTGGTAGCACGCCATTCTGGACTCATCGTCATCATGCATACATTGGGCTTCCATCAGCTTGATGGATGTCAACAATCACATGCACAGTGATAGCTGTCTACTTGAGTTGTTGCATGTGGCACAGTGTGACAGATGGATGCACAGACCTGTTGCAAATGCTTGTGTTTGTAAAGATGGGTGTTTCATCTCCTATGCTTCTGCTCACTGCTGACCAAGATAATGCACTGCATTCATTGCAGCACTCTGGGTGAAACTCAAGAGTGCTACTAACACTGTGTGTTTTCATCAGGCTTGGCAGCAGTTCCAGTTCAATTGCCCCAAGTGTTTGAAGCTGTTTGGACGTGCAGGGCCCAGTACAGTTGATCCTGCCAAGGTCAACCGAAAGACCATTGATGCTCACAAAGCCCTTCAGGCAGCACTACTGCCCCTGGGGAAGGCTCGGCAACAGGGCAGCAGCCCTGCTCAGCTGAGAGACATGGCTGCCGCCAAGGGCCTCCTGGTGCAAGATGTTCTCAGGGTATGCACACCTGCCTGCGTCATGTTCCCAGGCTCACTACTGCGCATCCAGGCTCAATCTGAATTGGTTGCTACTAGTTCTGCCATGCCATTGCTTCCTTGTCCTCGCCAATATGTCTTTGGCTCTTGCCCTGTCAGCGCACACCCCTTGGGTGCAACTTGGTGTCTGATGTGAGTAGATGTTGGCGCACAACTAGGTTCAGACACTTTAAAATAGTACCTAGCCACAGCTAGCACACCTGTATTAAACAAGAATAGCAATACATGAATACTAGTTGCTTCCTTTGGCTTTCTGATAGTGCCCACTATGATCTGGTCCTTCCCGTGTGCACTGTCTGCTGCCACTTTGGGTGTCTGACTTCATCATCCTAGCTTGCCAGCAGGATGTTGTGATCATCAAATTGTGACCATGCCTCAGGTGCAATGCATCACAACATAGTAGTCATGCTCCTCTCTGTGTAGCACCACCATTGCTACCACTTGGTGATCACCCAGTGAGCAGATACAAAGCACTGATTCATGCAATGACGCACTAACTCCATTATTGCCAGCATTGCCAGCATCACTAACTGCATGCCAGTCAGCAATGGTGTTTTTCTGTGACATCTGGCCGTATCCTTTCAGCCTGAGGGCAAGGAGCTGGAAGAAGAGGCGGGCGCTGGGCTGGTGGTGAAGTGTGACGCGGTGGTGGTGGGGTCAGGGGCGGGGGCGGGCCCCTGCGCTGCTCAACTGGCTGCAGCAGGCCTCAGGGTGGTCATTCTGGAGAAGGGAGACTTTACACCCAACCATGAGCTCTCGCTCCATGTATGCCCTCTGTCCTTTGGCTTTCAGTGTCCAGCATGCAGTTCCTCACCAAGTCAGCCCTGCATTGTGCCCTTCAATGTGCCCTTCAATGTGCCCTCAATGTGGGCAGTGTTACTCTGCGGCAGCCAGGACAGGCTCCACTTTTGCAATGCGCATGAGCACAATCACTGCATGAAGATGGTAGCTAGCTGGTTTGCACTCCTAGAATGCTTTCAGTGCATGATTGATGTATGTCCAAGCAGGGCTTTCTGGACACTGGACGTACTGCTGTGTATCAGTAACTGGCAAAGAGGCATGATGCGTGATGTGCTGTGTCTGAATGACTGATCAATGACTGTGAACACCATGAGCGGCGTCTACAAGAACAACTTTGCACTCACAACAGTAACAGCAGCAACAGGAGAGACTATAAGCAACAAGTGTCAAAGGCCAAGCGACGCAAGAAACAGTCTCACTGACAAAAGCAACTCCATCGTTCAAAGACTGCAGAAGCTAGGCAGGATTGTCATGATATGTTTTTTGTCAGTTTTTTCCAAAAAAACGTTCAAAAAAGTAAAAATACAGTACAGAGATTGGTAACGCTATTTTGAGCATTCAAGAAGGCAGCAACGCTGTGCGGAGGCTGACTTGTGAAGTGATGCAGGAGGGGGACGCTTTAGGCAGCATGTATGAGAAGGATGGTCTGCTGGCCACTGAAGATGGCAACATCTTCATGTGGGCTGGAGCCACAGTGGGGGGCGGCACCCGGGTCAACTGGTGACTCTCATATTTGTCAGCTCACATGCTGTGCCCTGTGTAAACAGGTTCATGAGCTTCAATTTGTTGTCACCTTAATATAAAAAGGTTGTGGAGAAGAAAAGAGACAAAATCCACTAAATATTGATCCACTGGATGCTTCATAGATGTCATCATCACTTGTCAAATGTAGCCAACCATACCAAACTGCTTGAAGTTTGAGCTTGGTGTTTTATATGTGTTGTGACTCAGTCTATTGTGATCTCTCGTGTATATACATTCTGCAACATGTTCTGGAGTCTAGCCTCAGGATGCTTGCATCACTTGCACCGAGTATGTTCATGCATCTGGCATGAGTGTACTCTGCAGCATTTACGTGTCAAGGCAGCTTTGCGCAAAAGTGTGCAAGCTGTCTTGTGTTCAAATGCTGACACTGACATTTCCTGGTCCAAAGGAGATGTCAGTGCTGCAACAGTCGCCACACGTTTCTGCACAAATGCTGTGGCACGATAGGTCAGACAGGCCTGGGACAAGCTGTTTGTACAATGACATGGTCAGCGTTGCATCAATTCTGGTGTCGATGCTTTGTGGTGTGCAAAAGATAGGCACATCAGCATCTGGCCTGCACATTGCACTTGTAGCATCTTAGCTGCATGCCAAAGCAATGACACAGCAAAGAAGTCCAAGCCCAGACAAGGTCTCGCATATCAGGACTTTAGGCCTAGACAGCACCCAAGGCCAGTGCACTGCATGAAGCAAAGGCTGAAATTTGTTGCACTGATGCACGCAAGCTCTGACCCATGGGTGTCAGGTCTTCAAATGTGGGTTTAGGGTTTTAAACCGCAACTGATGGCTGCTGTTTTGTTTCACATGTGTCATACTGTCACAGTGTCAGAGTGTGTCAATCAGTAGTGCCAAAACTCAGCACACTTGCCAATGGCAGCTGCATTGTTGCAGATGCATGTCAATCAGTAGTGCCAGACCTCGACATGTGTGCTAATGGCAGATGCATTGCTGCAGGTGCGTGTCATTCCGGACCCCAGAGCATGTGAGGAAGGAGTGGGCAGGTGAGCACGGCCTTCCAGTCTTCACTTCCGACACCTACACCCATGCCATGGATGCCATCTGCCAGCGCCTGGGCGTCAGTGAAGGTGTGCGTCCGGACACTCTGCTGTCTTTGCATAATAACAGATCCACTGGGATGATCCTGTAGATTTGCAGCAAGATCATGTAGAATTGCAGCAAGATCATGTACCGTTGCAGCAAGATCATGTAGAACTGCCATGTCTTGCATGCCTTTGCCAATATTTAAACTGGTTTTGTCTGGTTGACTTGATGCAAGCTGCCCTACTCAAGCGTAGGCATGCAGGCATTGCTCTGCTTCCCATCTAGCAGATTTATGGCAGCAATGAGCCCATTCAGGGGTTCTGCTTCTAACTGCCGTGTGTCCTTGCAGACTACCAGCACGGTAAGCAGGCTCAGAAGATGACAGATGGAATGAATCTGCTTGGACTGAAGACCGCCAACATGCCTAGGTAGCCCTCTGACCTCCACTTGCAACGACACCTGCTTGTGCACTTCTTCTGTCTGTGGTACTGAGCTACATATAAATGCTACTGCAGCATCAGTTTTTTGTCACCTACACGACATCAACTCTCTTCTGGGTCATCACAGATGCATGAGCATGGACAACATCTGGCTAGGCATCACAAACAGGATGTCATGCAAAACATCCCTCATTCTATGCTTGCTCATGCACTACAGTTCACCTGCTGCGGCCTTAGTGCAACCTGGCAAGACTTTGAATGTTCCGCTTCGCTTGATTCAGATTTCTCTATAGGCTTCTTGAAGCCTGCAGTCAGCACTTCAGTTTTGGTGGTATAGGAACTGTGTGAGCCATGACTGCGGCCACTGCTGCTTTGGCTGCCCTACTGGAGACAAGCAAGACATGACTACCACCTTCCTGGCAGATGCTGCCAGAAACAGCGCCAAGATTGTCACCGGCATCTATGCCGACCGTATCATCACTGCAGCAACGTCACCAGATTCCCTTTCCAACGGCCATGTCTTACATGACCTGACGAATGGTGTCAGCAGCCAAGGTGGGGACGCAGATTTGGATTCAAGTTCAAACCATGCTGCGCACGCTGAGCATGCCAGAGCACAGCAGGCAGAAGGGGTCGTTGCCTATGTTGGCACAGGCACGGACCGCATCAAATGTGTCTTCAAGGCGCCAATAGTTGTTTCCAGCGCGGGGAGTATCAACTCACCTGCACTTCTGCTTCGCTCTGGCATCACAGTGAACGGCAATGTTGGAAAGCACCTTCACTTGCACCCTGCTGCTGTGGCTCCTTCCATCTTCTCTGAGAAGGAGCATGGAAAGATCAACATGTGGGAGGGGCCAATGATGACGGCCTACAGTCCTGATGCCCCTGACTGGGAGGGGTCAGGCTATGGGCCCATGGTGTCAACCCCACCGGTATTCTCTCCCACCCCTGCTGGTCCTCTGCTGGTTAAGTAAGAGTTGCATGCAGCAAGCCTGGCTTGTGTTGTCTTGGACACCATGCATTCCCTCACTGCAAGAGTTGTGCACACATTATGCACACATTCGTTGATGCTTTCATAGCAGTTTCCATGCCAGACTCGAGTTTGTTGTCGGCTCTGTTACATATGCTGTTCCCTGTGCTCAAGGTGAGGTTACAACTGGCTCAACACCTCATAAATCTGTGCAGAAAAGCTTGGCACTAGCCGACAGATCATGGCTAGCAGGTGCAGCATGCGGTGTGCGTATGTGCATGTATGTTAGGCCATCTGTGCACATGCCAGACGCCACTCCTACCAGGAGATTGACCCTGTATGTGACATGCTCTTTCCCGTGGAGCCGCTTCATCCAAAGCTGTCTAGTGCAACGGTTGCATGACAACATCAAGGCAAATCTAGAGGATCACATCTTACTTGTGTAGCATTTTGTCAACCACAGTGTTGTATACATACAGTCTGCAGCTCAAGCTTTCTGCAGCATCAGTCTCTGTCCTCTGTCTGTGCAGGTACACCCAGGGCTGTTTTCAGCAGGGGCGCCTTGGCTGACTGGGGCTGCGTATAAGGACACTTTGGCCCACTACTCCAACACCGCCCTGCCCTGCACATACGTCAGGGACAAGGGGGAGGGCCGTGTGACCATTGACAAGCAGGGCTACCCCCGAGTGCACTACCAGATCTGCCCCTTTGACCAGAAGTCCCTCTGGAAGGTCATCACCTGCTCCCTTGTCCTCACTGCTGTGCTTGGCTCTGCAGTTTGGGGTCAAGCCTGTGTGACCTGCAAATTGGTCAGAGACTGTATGAGCTGCAAATTGATTTGCGACTGAGTGAGCTGCAGCTGGCTGCAAAGCATGTAGTCGACCTCTGAGTTCATTGTTCAAGATCATGCAATACTGAAAGATGCCTTCCCAGTATGCTGTTCAATACTTTGCACTTTTGTGATTGCCACCTGCCATGTTTCTCAAATCTTCAATGACATGCATTGTATATGACATGTAAGAGCAGTAGCACTTGGTTTGGGTATCTTGTGATGCCCTATATGAGACTCATCACTCATTGATGGATGTGCAGGGGCTAGAAATTGACATCAGAGCCATGGCAGCAGCAGGTGCTGAGAGTGTCAGCAATGGCGGCTGCTCACCAGATGACACACTGTACCTGATTGGGGACCCCGAAGAAGACCGCCCACGGGTCAACAAGTTCATCAACAAACTTCATGAGACAAGTAAGCCTGTTGGTGCTGTTGTGTGTTGTTTGCCAGATTGTTCAGGCCAAGCATCATACAGCCTTTCCATGCACCGTCACAACCAGTGCACAGATCATAACCAAGTTTCGTCAAGACAGGCAAGCTCTCTTGGCACAGCAGCAAAGGCAAACTTGTCATTGGTACGTTGTCGGTACATTCTGTCTGTGCGTAGCTGGGCAGCACCCTGCAGCCTACTACAAAGCGTGTCAGGCATGCGTGAATGAACGAAAGCAATAAACCATAAGCAGACAGGGGTAAGTCAGAAGAAGTGTTTGCAGAGTATGAGCCATACAGGCGCGCGCACTTGAGCATGCACCAGATGGGCAGCTGCCGCATGGGCTCCTCCCCTCCAAACTCTGTCACTGACGGCCAGGGTCACTGCTGGGATGTAGCAGGCCTGTATGTTGCTGATGCAAGCTGCTTCCCCACTGCTTCAGGTACGGTCACAAATATCTGGCTGATCCCTTCCCTTTGCCACTCACACAACAAACAATTGACAGTACGCCAGACATGTGCAGTTGCTCATGGTCAGTGGCACCACTTTTTGGCAGCAATATATGCCTGTATTAGCTCTGTGCTTCTGCTGACTTATGCAACATTGCTGCTATTATGCGGGCTAAAGCATGTCTTGACTGCAGCCTGGTGGGCTGGTGGCTCTGCACCTGAATAACACATGGCTGCTTTGCACATGCTGTTGAGCCTATCGTTTGCTGCACTTTCTCGTCAGGCATGGCTCACAACACATGCTGTTGCTGGTCGCTTTGACATTCATGGCTGTGCATACTTGAGTATATGGATGTTAAGGGGTATGTGGGTAGTGCAGGTGTGAATCCCATGATCACCACAGAGTCTATTGCTTACATGGTTGGCCAGGGTATGGCACGAAAATACAGGCACCTGGCTGGCAAGCGTCGAGGTCCTGTTGACATCAAATACGAAGAAGGAAAACAGTAAGACTGCACTGTTTCGACCAGCTGGTACAGCGGTCTGAGACGGTGTTGGCCTGTATTAAGGGCGTGTCTAAATACTCAGTGCCTCTACTTTGCTTTTCCTTTTGTTATGTACGTTCATCTGTACATACTTCAACACTTTTGCAGCACCAGTCTGGTTATGCTGAGGATGCGTAAGGTCTGTTTGATGTCCATGACCATATTCAGAACAATAT
>JAABUO010001140.1_pt1 | contig 37085 bp, 35 predicted proteins | sample 5559291 | NCBI WGS metagenome assembly JAABUO01 (sample SAMN10711878, study PRJNA513372) | rock metagenome | isolation source: Antarctica rocks | place: Antarctica: Victoria Land, Finger Mt sud
AGTGAAGAACCTACCCCGGTTCGTTCCTCACCGACCCTCCCTAAAGGGAAGGTGAGGAGTAAGAGCGCGATCTGAAGTAGGGGCACTGCTTGCTGCGCCCTCCTGACTTCCTGAACCTCTTTACCTTCCCTTTAGGGAGGGTCGGTGAGGAACGAACCGGGGTAGGTTCCTTCTCAAATGTGCTAAAATAGAGCTATGGCGCAGCAATTTGAACCTACTGCGGAGCAGCCAGGCTACGGCGGCGAGCTTCGGGCGCAGCGAATGACGGCGGATGAGTCCCGCGCCGTGATCGCCCAATGGCAGCAGGAGCGCGTCGAGCAAACGGGCCTGACCGACAAGCCCGCCGTCCCCGATGTCGCCGAAGGCCTGGACATCACAGTGGAAGATGTCCAGCGCTTGCTACAAGACGTTCGCGCCAAACGCCTGAAAGAAGAACGCTCTTTAGCGTTAGAACAAGAACTTGCCGAGATTCGTTTGGCCGAAGAAGAACGCAAACTCGCAGAAATCCGCCGTCAGCGGGCAGAGCTTAGGCGGGAGCAGGCGGAAGTCAGAGCGAATCCGCCGCGTCGAACACCCCGGTTGGAGCCGCATTATCTTCGCGAACAAGAGCTGGGCGAGCGGCATTCCATCCGTAACCAGGAAGCTCTGGACGAATCAAGTTACCTGTCAACCTACTTCTACGCAGGCATTATCATTGTGTTCACTCTGTTTGTCATTCTCAGCAATGTTTTGAAGTGACCCCTTGCCGTGGCTTTCCATGACCTATGCTTCAGCAACGCACGAAAAATTGACGGCAGAAAACTATGACAAATAAACCGATTGGGGAAGTAATTGAAGCGGGAACGACGGCATTTGTGGCGCAGTGCCTGGAAGTGCCGCGCGAGATCGTGCCGCGCCTGTATGACCCGCCGCCATTTGGGTCGTTCGTGAAAATCGGCAAGCCGGCACCTGTTCAGGAGCAGGACGCCGACCCGCCGCCGCTCGGCATCGCGGGGGAAATGAACGAAGAAGAAGACCCGTTTGCGCTGGCCTTTGAACCGCCACCGCTACAGCTCAGTGCGGGACTTGGCCTGCCGCCTGCGGTGTACGCGCTGGTCTACGGAGCGAACACATCGTCGCTGGAGCCGAACCGGCGGCCTTCCGCTTTAGGGTTCGCCGACGAAGACGAGATGCGTCTCCAGCAGCCGCAGATATTCGAATTGCTGCGAACGGAGTTCTCGGGATTATTGATTGCGTACTCGGAAGGCGGCGATAAGCCCCTGCGCCGGCATCTGCCGCCGCTGCCGCCGCGCATTCACAGCCGGGTCTACCCGTGCAGCCCGGAAGAAACCCGGCTGCTGACCGAGGATTTGTCGTTCCTGCGCGGCCTGCTCCTGCCGTCGGGTGGGGCGCTGGCGGGGGTGCCGCCCGATGAGCTGGCGGCGGCGTGTCTGCGGATGGCGCGGGAATGCCACGCCGATGACCAGGCGTTTTTGCTTCGCGCCGGGCGAGCGCTGGCGACGCTGCTGGCGACAGATTACGAGCGCCTTCAGGCGATTTTAAGGAATGTATTATGAAGAAAGCCCCCCCGCCCCAATCCTGGGGAGCCAGACAGAAAAGAACAACGCCGCAGGGATTGAGGACACCGCAGGAACAGAGGGCGCGTCTCGCAGCGCCGCTACGGGTCTTACTCTGGCTCCCCAGAATTGGGGCGGGGGGGCTTTTGTTCCTCCTCGCCCTGCTAATCCCCTCTGTTCACGCCCAGACACCTGCGATTGACCGCGACGCTTTCTACCAAAAAGCGCTGCCGTCGTACCAGTATGAGGCATCCCAGCCGCTGGCCGTCAAGACTATAGGAACGCAGACAATCGGAACCGCCAAGTTCCTGCGTTTCTCGTATGGCAGCACAAATCACCAGCGTGTGCCGGCCCTGCTGTTCACTCCGGCAAGCGCATCGGCCAGTCATCCTGTTCCGTGCCTCATCATCCTGCACGGGCTGGGCGGCAGCAAGGAGATCATGGCGGGCATGGCGCTGGATGCAGCGAAAGCCGGCTATGCGTCACTGGTGATTGACGAATACGGGCAGGGGGAGCGCGGGCCGCTCAAGACCGTGCCGGGCCAGCAGGCACAGGAGCTGGCGACCACGATTTTGCAGACTTCGGTGGATGTCCGGCGGGGCTTGGATTATCTGGCGACCCAGCCGCAGATCAACAGCAGTAAAATCGGGCTGGCCGGAGTCTCGCTGGGTGCGTGTATTGGTACGGTCGTTTCGGGAGTAGAGCCGCGCATCAAAGCGGTCGTGTTGATCTCCGGCGGCGGCGACTGGGGGCTGATACTCAAGACGCTGTCGTCGCGCAGCGCGGTGGTCGGCGGGCGGGACACGTCGCCGTTCAAGAACGTCAACTGGAGGGGGCTGAGCGTCCTGCTCGCGCCGGAGGACCCGCTGACCTTCGCCTCGCACATCGCGCCCCGCCCGATCTTGATGCTGGGCGGGCGCAAAGACACGACAATTGTTCCCAAAGCCCAGCAGGAACTATTTGACGCCGCCAACCAGCCAAAGCAGATTGTCTGGTATCCGCAGTACGGCCATGTCCCGCCGCCGGAAGTGGTGTATCCCGCGATGGAGAAGTTCTTTGGAAAGATGCTGTGAGGACCCCCACCCCCGGTACTTCGTACCGACCCCTGCCCCCACTTCGTGGGAGAGGGGTGAAGAGTAGGATGAGGCTATCTTGGCATTTGTCTTACCCCTCTCCCGGAACGGGGGAGGGGTCGGGACGCAGTACCGGGGGTGGGGGCTACCCTCCTGCCGCCGATTTCGTGTAGCCGGTCGGCACTGCGAAAAGTGAGCTAGACAAAGGCGCTTTAGAAACCGAGACCACCGAAGTTTGCACCGTCGTGTTGCCGAGCGGGCTGCCGGTGACGGTCAGCGACGAGTCCAGCGGGAAGCCTTTGATCTTACGGAACAGGCTTTGCAGCGCGGCGAACGGCCCCGAGCCTGCCGACAGCGCTTCCGGCTGCGGGATGTCCGTGGCGGCCCAAATGTCGCCCTGAATGACCGTGCCGGGCTGGGACGCCAGCGTCGCCGTGGTCAAATAGTGGCGGCACAGATGGCCGGCGATCAGCTTGGTCTGCTTGGTATCCTTCACGGTAACCGAAAGGCCGGCGTTCGGCGCATGGTACGGCTGAACGCTGTAAGTGCGGGTGCGCCGGTTGATGACGTCGGTTTGACGGGAAGCGCTGTTCACTAGGTATGTCACCGGGCCAATATCCAAGCGTGTGTGTACTCCCTGCACATACGCCGCCGTCTGCTGCGGGCCGCTCTGGAACAGCGGGTTGCCGGAGTGCGCCATCTGCGCCTTTTGCTGCGGGGTCATCGTATCTTCATAGGCTTTAAGCTGCGGGTTGTCAATCTTAGACGTTTGAATGACTTTGAGGTCGGCATGAGCCGCGCCGCACACGCCGAGCAGCGCCGTCGCGGTCAGCAATAACTTCTTCTGCATGTTTCAGTATACTCCTGCTAGTTTTACGGTTCTTTATTCCCGCGTGTTCCCAACCCGAACCCCGCCCGGCGGCTTGATGTCGTACAGCCGATCCAGCAAAGACGGCGGCAGCCGCCGAATGGTCCGGGTCAGCAGGGACGCCGCGCGGGGAAACCGAATGACTCGCTTGCCGGCACGCAGATCGTCCAAAATGACTTGCGCCGCGTCCTCGGGTTCCATGAGAAACGGCGTCCACGCCTGCTCTGCCGTCATCGGTGTCCGAATAAAGCCCGGCTCAACCGTTACCAACGAAATACCCTGCGCTGCCCACGGAGCGCGGAGACCGTCGCACAGATGCGACAGCGCCGCTTTGCTGGCGGAATAGCCCGCGCTTCCGCCCGGATACGCCCGGTCCGCCGCAAGGCTCGACAGCACCGCAACTGCTGCGCCTCCGGGCTGCGCCTTCAGGAGCGGCTGCAAAGCCTCCAGCCAGTGCGCGATGCCCAGCACGTTCACTTCCAGCAGCGTTTGCAACGTCTCTGCGGTAAACTCTTCGGCGTCCGTAGAAAGGCCCACGCCCGACGACAGCACGGCCAGCTCAATTCTTAAATGACGCAGCACGATCTGGGCCAGCGCCGCTTGAACAGACACAAGATCGCGCACATCCGACAGCGCGACTAATGGCTCCCCGCCGAACATCACGACTTCCCGCGCCACCTGCGCCAGCCGCGCTTCATGCCGCCCGACAAGCGTCACATGCCGCCGCTCCCGCGCCAGCGCCAGCGCCAAAGACCGCCCAATCCCGCTCGACGCCCCGACAACAATATGCGTAGAAGTTTGCATCAAGTGGGGTTCACGCTTTGTAGCATAATGTCAATTTGCTGCTCAAACGGAGGCAAGTCATCTGTAATGATCTGCCAGATTTGCGCCAAATCCATTCCCATGTAGTTGTGAACTAGAATGTTGCGGAAGGCTGATAAATCGCGCCAGTCTACCTGCGGATAACCGGCTTTGAGACTGTCTGAGAGGCGCTGAGTGGACTCGCCCATTGTTTGCAAGTTTCTCAGAACCGCATCTTGAGTTTTCGTATCCTGCATGAATTCATCTCGCCCGCCGGACGTGTATTCAGCAACACGCGCAAGACATTCGCGGATATGGATCAGATAAAGATTGTCTCGGTTGATTAACATAGTGAACTTAAAGAGGCTGAGACTCGCCCAAAACTCGGTCACGGATAAACCAATGCAGGGCCTCAGACGTGACAACATCCACCGGATACCCAAGCAGATTTTCCAAATCTATTACGAGACCCGCAGGGAACCAGGAAGAACACTTAGGTCCAGCGTCCACTAGAAAATCCACATCACTATCTATCCCTGCTTCACCGCGCGCGACTGAGCCAAAGACGCGCACGTTGAACGCTCCATGCCGCGCGGCGATGTGCAGAATATCTTCGCGCCTTTCCTGTATTAGTTCCGCAAGTTCCATAACTCTATTGTACCCCTACGGCAGCGAAGACCCGTCCCAAAGATGTTCCGGGTCAGGGTAGAAGAAGGCTGCTATTGATTCTCCTCTCCCCATTCGGATAACCATCCGCCAGGAACCTTCGCGCGAATGACATAGGGCGCGGGTAATGAAAAGAAACCCTTCTTGATCCACTCCGACGGTACTTCTTCCCAGATCAGGCTCATGGCTCACTCCTTGTCTGCAAACGCTTCGTAAATGGCATTGATGGCTTTTTCGTAGTCGCCGGTGGGGACGCCGACGATGATGTTCAGCTCGCTGGAACCCTGGTTGATCATGCGGATGTTGACGCCGGCATCCGCCAGCGCCGCGAAGACGCGGGCGGCGATGCCGACTTGATGCACCATGCCCTGGCCCACCACGGCCAGCATCGCCATGTCGCGCTGGACTTCAATCCGGTCCGGCTGGACAATGCGCCGGATGTCGGCGACCACTTCGTCTTCCCTGCCGTCGAGTTCTTCGTCGGTGAGAATGACCGAAAGCGTGTCAATCGAAGTCGGCGAATGCTCATACGAGATGCCGTGCGACTCCAAAATCTCCAAAACTTTGCGTCCGTAGCCGCGCTCCTGGTTCATCATCGCTTTCTCGGTGAACAGGGTCGCAAACCCCTTGCGCCCGGCAATCCCGACAACGCTTGTCGCGCGGGCGTCGCGGGTGGTCACAATGCGCGTGCCGGGATCATTGGGGGCATTGGTGTTCTTGATGTGGATGGGAATGCCGGCCTCGCGCACCGGAAAGACCGCCTCGTCATGCAGCACCGTCGCGCCCATGTACGACAGCTCGCGCTGCTCCCGGTAGGTAATCTCTTCAATCGCCGTGGGATTGGGGACTAAACGGGGGTCAGCCATCAAAAGTCCCGAAACATCGGTCCAGTTCTCGTAAACGGCGGCGTGGACCGCGCGGGCGACAATCGCGCCGGTCACGTCCGAGCCGCCCCGTGAGAAGCACTTGATTTGCCGCCGCGCATCCTGCCCGTAAAAGCCCGGAATGACCGCAATCCTGCCTTCAGGGACCGCAGAAAGCCGCTCGCCGAGTCGCCCGTAGCTTTCGCCGGGGTGGAACCGGCCATCGGCACCGAACCGGATGCCGCTTTCGGCGGCATCCAAGAACTCCGCTCCGAGAAACTCCGCGATAATCCGCGCGGAGAGATACTCGCCGCGCGACGCCACCCAGTCTTTGGCCGCCCCGGCGTTAATCTGCTGCCCGATGTCCCGCAGCCATTCCCACGCGCCCGGCACATCCAGCTCCGCCGCGATGCCCAAGTACCGCTCTTTGATGATCGCAAACGGCGCGGAGGCATCCAAGCCCTGCTCGCCGAGCGAGTGGCACAGATACAATAAATCTGTGATCTTCTTGTCTTTATCGGTGCGCTTGCCCGGCGCGGACACGACGACAAAGCGCCGCCGGGGGTCAGCCTGCACAATCGCCGCAATCTTGCGGATCTGGTCGGCATCGGCGACCGATGACCCGCCGAACTTCGCAACAATCGGGCGCGGGTGCTGATGAGAATGATATGCTGTGTCTGTCATACGCTCTGTTGAGAAGAAGCCGTGCTATCAGGAACCATGTCCTGAAGGACACGTCTATTGGGCGCGGACGCCGAGAACTACCGCTTCGCGGCACTCGGAAATTCCTAATCTTAGCCCCGCGAAGCGGTACTTTCTAGCGTCTGCGCTCAATAGACGTGTCCTTCAGGACATGGTGTTGTTCTTAAAGCTCCGCTAATAACTGCTTTAATTTCCGCACTTGCTCGGCTGCACTAAGTTCCATCCCGCCCATTCGCTTCTTGTGTGATGCAATTAGGCGCTCCGCTTGTTCGGGAGACAAATGATTTTGCTCACAAAGTAGCCGAACAGCACTGTTGCCACTGGCGATCCGATTCGCTAACACAAGTTTTGCCTGGGTGACTTGCTTCTCGGTGCTTTCAGGATTGGCTAGGACAGCACGCAGTTCGTCTCTCGTCGGCGTTGATTTTTCCATGAAGACCCCCATCTATCTCTATAATCAGTGCAGCACTTAGTCGCTGCTGTCCCACTCCTTCAAAGACGGCAAAAGTGAATAGGCGGTCAAATCCAAATGGATCGGCGTGAGGGAAATCTTGCCGTCGGCGACGGCGCGGACATCGGAGCCGGCTTCAGCCCCGGCGGCTTCTTCGGCCAGCGACCCGCCAAGCCAGTAGTAGGGGCGTCCGACGGGGTCCAGGCGCTTCTCCAAACGGTCCACGTACTGCCGCCGGCCCTGCGTGGTGACGGCAACGCCCTGAAGCGCGGACTGCGGCAGGTTGGGGGCGTTGATGTTAAGAATGGTGTGCGGCGGCAGGGGCTGGGTTTGCAGGCGCTTCGCCACTTGCGCGGCGAATTTGGCGACAGGTTCCCAGTGGATGTCTTTGTCCCACGATGCGACCGACACGGCGACGGAGGCGTGGCCGACCATGGCGGCCTCAATCGCCGCCGAAACGGTGCCGGAATAATGCACATCCCAGCCGAGATTGGGGCCGTGGTTGATGCCGGAGACCACTAAGTCTACAGCGCCGCCCATTGCTTCCAAAATGCCCAGCGCCGCGCAGTCTGAGGGCGTGCCGTTCGAGGCGAACGCCGGCGAGCCGTCGCGCAGGCTGACCGGAGACAGGCGCAGGGGCTTGTGCAGGGTGATCGCGTGGCCGGTGGCGCTTTGCTGTCGCTCCGGGGCAACCACGGTCACGTCGCCGACTTCCGAGAGGGCTTGGTACAGGGCGAACAGGCCGTCGGCAAAGACGCCGTCGTCATTGGTGACTAGGATACGCATTGCCATCAATAATAGCCCGAAACAGTCCGAGAAGTCAAGAAAGAGCGCGAAGTCAAGAGGTATACTAAGTGTATTCCAGTTCTGGGAGGTTTCCATGCCTGACCAATCGTACACGCTCGAAGAAGCCGCCGCAAATCTCGGTGTCCGGGAAGACACACTGACGGCTATGCTGCCGGGCATCGGCGTTGACCTTGCGGCGCGTTCGCCGCAGACGCTAACTTCCGAGGAGTTCAGCAAACTCTCCGAAGAACACCGGAGGATCACGGCGATGCATGACACCGAAGGCGGCAACTACTGATTTCACCTGCATCTTTGCACCAGAACGCTTCTTTAGAAAGCAGACCCTTCTTATGCGCTTCCTGTGCGCTCTTGTTCTCCTGTTAGCGCCATTCAGTAAACTGGCTGCCGCTCCGGTGCCCGCCCCGGCGGGACATTTCGGCGTCGCCGCCCACAGCGATGTCAACATTGAATGGTGGTATGTCAACGCCCATGTCACGACTGAAAAAGGCCGGCATCTGGCGCTGATTGGCTCGTTCTTCCGGTTCGGCTCCGGCGTCAACCCGCTGGACGGCTCGCCGATGCCACGCGCCCACTATTTAATTTATGCCGTGACGGATTTAGACGCCAAAATCCAGCGGCCGTATTCGCTAGCCGACGGCACGATGATTAACTTGCTGAAGCAGTTTGGGCCGCTGCTGGCCGCGCAGAACCCCAGCGACAAAAGCATGAAGGCTTTTTTGACGGACATTAACGCCGGCAAGCTGCCGCCGCCGCATCAAAAGATTGCGGGTCAGGCGTCGGTCGTCAATGCCCCGTTCCATCTGGCCTATGGCACGGACAACACGCTGGCGGCGACAAGCAGCGCCAACACGTCGTTTGACCTGAACTTAAACGCAGGCGGGCCGGACAAAATCCATCTGACGCTTGAGTCCCAGAAGCCTCCGATGGCGGTCGGCGGCAAAGGCGAAACGGGCCTCAAATCACCGACCGATATGTACTACTTTTCGCTGACCCGGTGCGCCGTCGGCGGCACGATTGACACCGGCACAGGGCCGGAAAAAATCACGGGCGGGCAGGGCTGGTTTGACCATCAGTGGGGCAACTCCTGGGTGGCGTCGAACGACGGCTGGGACTGGTGGGGCGTGCAGCTTGACGACGGCACGGACATTTTGTTTTTCCGTCAGCGCGACCTCAAAACAGGCCGCATTTTCTACCCGCTGGCGACGTTCATGGACCGCAATGGGAAGCAAAGTGTCACGAAGAACATTGTCTTCACGCCGGACCCGAAGGCGCTTTGGAAGAGTCCGAAAAGCGGCGTGACGTATCCGCTGGGGTGGACGGTGAAGTTTCCCGACCACAATTTGATCCTGCACATCACGGCGGAAGTGCAAAATCAGGAGATGCCGATTTTGGGACCGGGTGCGGGGATTTGGGAAGGGCTGTGTAATGTAGATACAAGCTATCTAGCTACTGACTACTTGCGTCCGGTTTACTTCAACCCAACATTGCCGCCGTCGCCTCACGGTGTTGCATATATGGAGCTGGTGGGGTACAGCAGCCCGGCGGTGAAGGCGAAGCTGGTAGGGAAGGGGAAGTAAGACCCCCACCCCCGGCAGTTCCTGCCGACCCCTCCCCCACTTCGTGGGAGAGGGGTAAAGCAAATTGAAGAGGAAGAACGCTTTCCTAAAGTCTTACCCATCTCCCGGAACGGGGGAGGGGTCGGCAGGAACTGCCGGGGGTGGGGGTCTTACTTCTCTTTACATCCGACAAAAGCTACGGAAGGCGAAAAGAACACGATCATGGAAGAAACAATGCGTCAAATGCTGAGAACGCTTGCGCGGGAGGCGCGGCACACGCCGACACCTGCGGAGAAGGACCTGTGGGAGCGACTGCGGGATCACCGCTGCGGCGGCCTGCACTTCCGGCGTCAAGACAGTGTTGGTCCGTTCCGGCTCGACTTTTACTGCCGCAAGGTAAAGCTCGCCGTGGAAGTGGATGGAAGCATTCACCAAGTCGAAAGCGTTCAGCGCCGGGACACCGACCGGCAGCAAATCCTGGAACAAGAATTCGGCATCCGCTTTTTGCGCGTGACCAACGAAGATGTCCGACGTCGCATAGAAGAAGTTGTCGCCCAAATACAAACACTCGCAGCAAAACTCGTCTCATACTCCGACACACCTACCGATTAACCCTCTTCACCCCTCTCCCACGAAGTGGGGGAGGGGTCGGCAGGAACTGCCGGGGTGGGGGTCTTCCTCTCCTATGTCCTCCTCTCCAACCGAACTCCAAGCCCGGCGCAAGCGCGAAGCCGCTCGCTGGTCCCTCGCCGCCAGCGGGACGCTGCTCGGCCTCAAGATCGTCGTCGGCGCAGTCACCGGCAGCGCCGGCATCTTAGCCGAGGCGGTCAACTCAGCGGCGGACCTGGTCGGCTCGGCGCTGGCCTTGCTGTCAGTGCGGGCCTCCGATGAGCCGCCGGACCATTCGCACGCCTACGGCCACGGCAAGATTGAAAACTTATCGGGCGCGGCGACGGCGGCGCTAATCCTAGTGGGCGGCGTGTTTGCCATCGGTGAGGCGGTGCGGCATTTGCTGCACCCGGACCCGCTGCCGGGGCTGGGCTGGGGGATCGGCGTGATGGGCGCGTCGGCAGTCGTCAATTTTGTGGTCTCCCGGCGGCTGCTGCGAGCCGGGCGCGAAACGGACTCGCCGGCGCTTGCTGCCGATGGGCATCATTTGCAGACAGACGTGGTGACCTCGCTCGGCGTTCTTTTAGGACTGACACTGGTGCATGTCACGGGCAAGCTCTGGTGGGATTCAGTGGCGGCGCTGGCAGTATCGTTCTTGATTTTGCGGGTTGGGTTCGGGCTGGCGGCGGAAGCCGTGCTGACACTGTCGGATGCCGCGCTGCCGCCGGGTGAAGAGGAAGTGCTGACGGCGATTTTGACCGCGCACCCAGAAGTCCGGGGTTTTCATAAGCTGCGGACGCGGAAATCCGGGTCACACCGGCATGTGGATGTCCATGTGCAGATCGCCGACACGCACACGTTCGTGGAAGCGCACCGGCTGACGGAAGATCTGGAAGACCAGTTGCGGCGAGCGCTGCCCAATCTGCATCCAATTATTCACATTGAGCCGTATGAAGATGAAGCCCGGCATCAGAGTCAGCAGCACGATGTTTGAGCCGAGTCGGTTACTGAGGCGGCGCGGTTTCACTGGGCGCGGGGGAAGACGGTGCGGAGGGGCTGCTTTCGTCGTCAAAGGTGCCTTTGGATGGCAGAAACGAGTAGGGCGGCGCGGGGCGATCAGGGCCTGTGGACTTGCCGGACATCCGCGTCAGCAGTCCCGACAAGACCGGCGAGCTGTTGGCGGCGCTGAAGAGGACGCCAGCCCCGGTGGAAAGCAGCAGGAGCAGGGTCAGACTGACTGCCGCGCGGCGTGACCGGCTGCGGGGAACATACGGGGCGGACGGTGCCGGCTGCGGCACGCGCACCGGATGAAACACGGCAGCGGCGAACGCATCATACGCGGCTTTGCGGGCAGGATCAGAAAGAAAAGCATAAGCCGCATTGAGATCGCGCAGCTTTTCTCCCGACTCCGCGCTATGTCCATTGCGGTCAGGGTGGTACTGCTTGGCAAGCTGCCGGTAACGACGCTTGATGTCCGCCTCTGAGTTACCCGGCATCAGGCCGAGGCAGGCATAGGGGTTAGGAGTATAGCGGTTAGGGTCGTTGACCATCACGATTGTTCTGACACGAGCTTTCTAACTTGTTTGTACCATTTTATATACCCGATTTGTTTGTCTGCGCGGCCTTTGCTTGACTTTTTTTGCGGCATGTGCTATATTAATCCTCAAGACACCGGACAGGGGGCGCGACCCCTGTTCATTTTTTTGCCTGTTCTCACCAGCAAAGGCGATATAACTAAGGCGACACAAATGGCGAAAAGCTACGACAACAACCCGGACGCACCGGCGACCGGACCGAAAAAAGCGGCTCCTGCCGGCCCGGCCAAGCCTGCGGCACCGGCAAATGCCCGGCTGACCGATGTGCAGCGCCGCGCTCAGCAGATGGCAAGCAAGCCGCAGGCCAGCCCGACGCAGTTCTTCCAGGAAGCCTGGGTGGAGCTAAAAAAGACGTCGTGGCCGAACCGGGACGTTTTGACCAAGTCCACTTCGGTCGTGCTGGCGCTGGTGGCGGCGGTTGCAATTTGGGTCGGCGGCCTGAACGCTATTCTGAACCAGGTCGCCTACTCACTGTTCGGCGCAGGAAGATAACGCGCGTCGGAAAGATTTAAAAGACAATGCTGAAGCACTGGTACGCGGTCCATACCTACTCGGGCCACGAGAAAAAAGTTAAAACGAACATCGAGCGCCGCGCGGACACGATGGGCCTGAAGAACAAAGTCTTCGACATTCTGGTCCCCACCGAAAAAGAGTCGCGGGTGCGTCAGGGCAAGAAAAGCGAGATTGACCGCAAAGTCTTTCCCGGCTACGTTTTCATTGAAATGGTGCTGGACGACAACACCTGGTACTTGGTCAAAAGCACGACCGGCGTGATTGGCTTTGTCGGCGACGCCAAGCCGACTGTTGTGAAAGACGCCGAAGTCCGGGACATCAAGAAGGCGCTGGAAGAGTCGGAAAACAAGCCGATTATCCGCCCGCGCTGGGAAGTCGGCCAATCGGTGCGCGTCAATGCCGGTCCGTTCGCGGACTTCACCGGCACCATTCAGGAAATCAACGCGCCGAAAGACAAAGTCAAAGTCTTGATTTCCATCTTTGGCCGCGACACGCCGGTTGAGCTGGAATTCGGTCAGGTCGAGAAGATTTCGTAGGAGACCTACCACCTTGCTTCGCAGGGTCCTTCCTAAAGGAAGAATTAGAACAATTAGAGCAACTCTACTGCCCTCTTTATTTGCTGTCTGTATCCTTCCTTTAGGAAGGACCCTGCGAAGCAAGGTGGTAGGTCCGTTCATCGTATAGGATATATTTATGGCAAAGAAAATCACCGGGGTCGTCAAGCTCCAAATCAACGCGGGCAAAGCAACTCCCGCCCCGCCCGTCGGCCCTGCGCTTGGCGGCTACGGCATCAACATGATGGAGTTCATCAAGGGCTACAATGAGCGGACTGCGTCGCAGGTCGGTTCCATTGTCCCTGTCGAGATCACCATCTACGAAGACCGCTCGTTTACGTTCGTTACCAAGACGCCGCCCGCCGCCGACCTTTTGAAGAAAGCCGCCGGTATTCCGAGCGGCTCCGGGACGCCGAACAAGACCAAAGTCGCCAAGATCAGCCCGGAGCAGCTTCGTTCCATCGCCGAAATGAAGGCCCCGGACCTGAACGCGAACGACACCGATGCCGCCATGAAGATCATCGCCGGAACCGCCCGCTCGATGGGCATTGATATTGGGTAGGGGATAGAGACCCCCACCCCCGCCGCTTCGCGTCGACCCCTGCCCCCACTTCGTGGGAGAAGGTTGAAGATTGGGGCATAGGCCATTCACTTTCACTCTTACCCTCTCCCATTCCGATGGGGGAGGGCAGGGTGGGGGCATTATCTGTGGGAGGGCCTCGAACGCCCGTCAGCACCACAAGGAGACAAAATGCGAAAGCAAGATCGTGTGAAGACCGTCGGCAAGCGCTACCAGGAAATTGCCAAGAAGACCGACGTAGATACACTGCTGGACCCGGCCCCGGCGCTTGAGCTGGTGAAAGCCCTCGCCACCGCCAAATTTGACGAAACCGTCGGCGTGGCGTTCAATTTAGGCGTTGACCCCCGCCACGGCGACCAGATGGTGCGCGGCGTCACGACCCTGCCGCATGGCACGGGCAAGAGCCGCAAAGTTTTAGTCTTCGCCAAAGGTCCAAAGGCCGCTGATGCCGAAGCCGCCGGCGCGGATTTAGTCGGCGCGGAAGAACTGATTGAGCAGGTCCAAAAAGGAACGCTGGATTGGAAAAGCTACGACCTGATTTTAGCGACCCCAGACATGATGGGCCAGGTCGGACGTCTCGGCGCGACCTTCAAGCAGAAGATGCCGAACCCGAAGGCCGGCACTGTGTCCCCGAACATCGGCCAGGCCGTTAATGACATCAAGAAAGCCACCCGTGTGGAGTACCGCGTCGAGAAGGCCGGCATTGTCCATGCCCCGCTCGGCAAAGCGTCGTTCACCCAGGAGCAGTTGTTGGAAAACTTCAATGCCTTGATGGACGCGCTGCAAAAAGCAAAGCCGTCGGCGTCAAAAGGCCGCTACTTCAAGAAGATCGCAGTTTCGTCCACGATGGGGCCAAGCGTTCGCATTGACCCGCTCCGCGCCGTTGCTATCGCCGCCGGCAAGGGATAATCTGCCAAACAGCAGCATATAACTAAACACACATAGCCAAATCAATCGCCGCAGACAGCCGGTCTCCTGAACAACAGGAGGTAATGGACCATCGTCCGCCCGCCGAGGCAGTAGGAACGCTCGCGACACGTTTATCCAATTACCACTGGATGACGTGCCGTGCATCATGCGCCCTGCGGCCTGCCTCCTGTCTGAGGCAGCCGTGAGGGCGCATTTTGTTTTTAACACGCCAATTGACTTAAGAGGAGGTGAATATCATCGCAACAGAATACACAATTGAACCCGCCGGCTCCAAAGTGGAAGTCGTCGGAGAACTCAAGGAACTAGTTGGGCAGACCAAAGCCGCGATCTTAACTGATTATAGGGGCCTGTCCGTGGCCGAGCTGACCGAGCTTCGCAAGAAGCTTCGCGACGTGGATGCCGAGTACCGCGTCGTCAAGAACACGCTGTTCAAGCTCGCTGCCGGCGGCATCATGCCGGTGGACGAGATGGGCGAGTTTCTGACTGGCCCCACGGCTATCGGTTTCGCCAAAGGCGACCCAGTCGCCGTCGCCAAGATCATGCTGGACTACGCCCGCGACCACAAAGCGATGTCGGTCAAAGCCGGCGTCATGGATGGCCGCGTGCTGACGACGGCGCAGGTCGAGGCACTGTCCAAGACCCCGCCGCGCGAAGTCCTGCTGTCCCAGATGCTCGGCTCCTTGCAGTCGCCCATCGCCGGCTTTGTCGGGACGCTTGGCGGCATTATCTCAAACTTCGTCTTCACGCTTCAGGCCATTGCCGATAAGCAGGGTGCCCCCGCCGAAGCCGAGACCGCATAACTTTACACATAAATTAACACATCAGGAGAAACAACACTATGGCCGATACAGCCGCAATGATGGAAACCATCAAAGGCATGACCGTTCTCGAACTCAGCGATTTCGTCAAACAGCTTCAGGAAGAGTTCGGCGTTTCCGCCGCCGCTCCCGCCGCTGCCGCTCCCACCACCAGCGATGCTGCACCCGCCGCGCCAGAAGCCCCGACCTCGTTCAACGTCATGCTGATGGCCGCCGGTGACAAGAAGATTAACGTCATCAAAGTCGTCCGCGAGATCACCGCGCTTGGCCTCAAAGAAGCCAAAGACCTGGTAGACAGCGCCCCGAAGGCAGTCAAGGAAGGCCTGAACGCCGAGGACGCTGCCGCCCTCAAGGCCAAGATCGAAGCCGAAGGCGCGACTGTCGAAATCAAGCCTGCTTAAGTCAACGCTTAGAACTCATGCAAACAAGCCTGCTTCTTGCGAAGCAGGCTTGTTTATGTTTTCGTGCTGCCATTGACTATTTCGCCTGAAACGCCTATAATAGCTATCAGAGGTGACGAATGGCAACAGCAACAGAAGTCAAAAATCGTTTTGGGGAGTTCATGGAGAAAGCGCGGCACGAGCCAATCACAGTGGAGAAAACTGGACGGAAGTACGTCGTGATGATGAGCCATGAGGAGTTTGAGCGCCTCCAAGCGCTCGAAGACCAGCATTGGGCGGTGGCTGCTGCCGAAGCGCAAAAAAGCGGATACATTGGGACGGAAGAAAGTATGAAACTGCTGACACGCTTCACGGAGTAACAATCTGTGCGAAAACTGAATATGGATCGGGATGCCGCCAAGTTTCTTCAAGATTTGGATGCCAAACACTATAAGCAAGTCGCTTCCAAAATGCTGTCTTTACTGGCTAATGCCACTCCCGGTGACTACAGCCAACTGAAGGGCAGCCCCTACTACCGGGTGGACAGCGGCGAGTACCGCATCATCTACTATTTCGATGCTGACACTATTTATGTTGACCTGATTGGCAAGCGCAACGGAGACGAAGTCTATAATAAACTTAAGCGCAAAGGCTAACGCTGATCCAAAATAAAACGGATGTTTGGGGAACAAAATCGGTGCGGCAGTCGTTTAACTTGTGTGAGCTGCCGCTTGGCCCCAATGTTGTGGCCGAGCGGCCGCTTCTTCCCGAAGCGAAGCGGCCCCGGCGGGCGCAGATCGGCCTGCCGCATTTTCGCCGGACGGCGGCGGCCCGCGCAGATGTGGGCCGGTTCCGGCGGATCGTCCGCTTCGCGCTGTGAGATTCTCTCTCAAACCCAGATATGGCTCGAAAGCGTGCGTTTACTCTCATAGAACTGCTTGTCGTCATCGCGATAATCGCGATCCTGGCAGCCATATTGTTTCCAGTGTTCCAGAAAGTGCGCGAGAACGCACGGCGGGCGGCCTGCCAGAGCAATTTGAAGCAGATTGGCCTGGCAATGATCCAGTACGAGCAGGACAGCGATGAGCTGCTGCCGGACCGGCGCGACCTCAAGTACCCCTATACGCTGCCGCTGCCGCCTGCCCCGCAGCCGTCTCCGTCACAGTGGAGCGGTTTCCCGAATTCCGATCCGCGCTGCGCTTGGGCGGCGATTGTTCTCAATCCTTACATCAAAGATAATGCGCTCTGGTCGTGCCCGAGCGAGACGGGAACGGCTCTGGGAGAAGACATTCGGGTGAAAGAAGCGCTGCCGGACGGTGGGGTGACCCGCTACTGGCTGTGGCGCTTTGATCGCCGCGAGAATCCCGTCAAGCCGACGGACTGCTGGGGCAAGACGACCACGCAGTGCGTCTCGGACATTGACGCCTTCAACACTCCTATCGTCAGGGAAAAAACGATTGACCCACCTGTCCCGCAGGGGGAATCGGATCTCGAGCTGGCTGTAGACCCTTACGTTCCCAGCACCGCCGCCCAGACGTTCCCGACAACACCGGCAAACCTTTTAGGACTGGCCGTTCATTTTGGCGGGCGCAACCGGGTCTTTTTTGACGGCCATGTCAAGTACCTGCGTGATGTCCGCGAGCGTCAGTAGGCTTTCTCCGACTTCTTCTCTTAATTTCATACTTCTTTTCTTGATTTCCCTTGACAAGCAGGCAAGGCTGTGTTACTCTAAGCATGTCACCCTTTGGGATGCGCCGTTTTGCTGCGAGTCCCCTGCGCTGAAAGAGAAGTATGAAGAACTTATCCCCTCTTAAATTCACTGCCTTGCTGACGGCGTCGTTGGCCTGCCTGACCGCGTCCCTTTAACCAAATCTCAGGCTGCTCCGGCACAGACCACACCGGCACAGACCACACCGGCACAGACCACACCGGCACAGACCACACCGGCACAGGCCGCGCCGGCGCAAATGGCTCCGGCGATGGTGCGTCTGCCGGGGCATGTGTCGCCCAATATCCTGCTCCGCTCGACGCTGCTGGGGCGCAAGACCGGCACGGACAGTGTGCCGCTGGCTCTGGCGCTGCCGCTGCGGGACCCGGCGGGGCTGGAGCGGCTGCTGCTGCGGCAGTACACGCCGGGCGACCCACTGTTCCACCACTTTATCACCCCGGAAGAGTTCACCAGCCGCTTCAGCCCGACGGCGCAAACCTACGCCGCTGTCGCCGCGTTCGCGCGGATGAAAGGGCTGACGGTCACGCAGACCCACCCGAACCGGCTGCTGCTGGAAGTCTCCGGCCCGGCGTCGGCGGTGGAAGCCGCGTTTCAAGTTCACCTGCGAAACTTTGAGTCTCCCGAAGGGCGCGTGTTCCATGCCCCGAACGCCGAGCCAAGCATCCCGGCGGCGCTCATGGGAAAGCTTGCCGGTGTCATCGGCCTGGAGAACTCTGCTGTGTGGCGCTCACACGCAGCCCGCCGGCAGGGGCTGCCTCAAACAGTCGGTACACCCATTGGAACGGGAGTTGAGGGGGGCCTTACTCCAAGCGACATCAAGGCTGCGTATAACCTCAGCGCCACGACGCTGACCGGCAGGGGACAGACTCTTGGACTCTACGAGGCCGACGGCTACTCGCCAAGTGACATCGCGAGCTACGCCTCAAGCTTCGGCCTACCGTTCATTCCCTTGAAAAACGTCTTAGTGAACGGCGCGACCGGTGTTCCCAGCGCCAGTGACGGTCCCGGCGAAGTAACGCTGGATATTGAGTTGATGATGGCTCTTGCTCCCGGCGCGACCGCCATTTATGTGTATGAAACGCCGAACGACGGTCCGGGCATTCTGGCGGGTTACGCCCAGATTGCCAATGACGACATTGCCAAAGAAGTCAGCACGTCCTGGGGGGAAACGGAGAACAATCTACCGGCGGTGTTTTCGCAGGCGGAAAATACGATTTTCCTGCAAATGGCGGCGCAAGGCCAGAGCATTTATGCGGCTGCCGGTGACACCGGTGCTTATGATGACACCGTGAATTTGAGCGTGGACGATCCGGCCTCGCAGCCGTATGTAACCGGTGTCGGCGGCACCTCGCTGAATGTCGTCTCCGCCGGGGGTGCCTACGAATCGGAATCCACTTGGAGCAATCCGACGCCAGAGCTTTTCGGCCCGCCGAAAGGATCCGGCGGGGGCGGCGGCATCAGCGATGTCTGGATGATCTCGGACTACCAGAACACTGTTTCCACTCTCGCCTCCACGACTCAACGCAATGTGCCGGATGTTTCACTGGATTCTGACCCCAACACCGGCTACTCGATTTTCTATAACGGCGGCTTCACCGTTTACGGCGGCACGAGCTGCGCGGCTCCGCTTTGGGCAGCGTTCACGGCGCTGGTTAACGAGCAGCGGGAAGCAAATGGGGAAGCGGATTTGGGGTTCGCGAACCCGACGATCTATCAGATCGCACAGGGGCCGCATTACGGCTCGGCATTCCATGACATTCGCGACCACAGCAGCAACCTGTTCTATGAGGCCCTGCCGGGCTATGACAATGCGACGGGGTGGGGGTCGTTCAACGGTGCCGGGCTTTTGACCCAGATGGCTCCGGCCGTCGTAGCGAATGCGAACCCGGTCGCCTCCTTGACGCTTGCCCCGCCGACAGTGGTCGGCGGCTTGACTTCGACCGCGACGGTGACGCTGACGAACCCGGCCCCGACCGGCGGCGCGAGCGTCAGCGTGACGCTCGGCACCGGACCGGCGACTGTGGCGTCCCCGAATGTTGTCATTGCCGCCGGGTCCACCACGGCAACCTTCGTTGTTTCCACCACGGCAGTCACGGCGTCCACGCCGGTTTCGGTGACGGCTTCGTATCTCGGCGGCAGCCAGACCGCGATTTTGACCGTGACGCCCCCGCCGGCTACGATCACGCCGCTTTCGCTGACGCTGTCCCCGGACACGGTTGGCGGCGGCGCATCGTCTACCGGCACTGTGACTTTGACCGGCCCGGCCCCGGCGGGCGGCCTGTCCGTAACGCTCTCCAGCAGCAGCGGGGCGGCCACCGTGCCGACCAGTGTTGCGGTGCCGGCGGGCGCGGTGTCCGCTACCTTTCCCGTTCAAAGTGCGGCGGTCACGGCGCAGATCGTGGTGACGCTGAGCGCGACGCTGAACGGCGCAACGCAGACGGCAATGCTGACGGTGCAGGCCCCGGAGCTTGAGCCGATTGTACTGACCCCCAGCAGCGTCATCGGCGGCACCGGCGCGGCGGCGGCATTGACCCTGACGTTTCCTGCGCCTGCCGGCGGCGCGATCATCACCTTGACCGGCAGCACCCCGGCCGCCGCAACTCTTCCGGCTTCCGCGACTATTCCTGCCGGGCAAACGACGGTCTCCGTGCCGATTACAACGAATGCGGTCACGGTCACGCAGGCCGTCACGATCACGGCGGCTTACGGCGGCGTGACGAAAACGGCGAAGCTGACCGTTAAAGCCGCTCTGCTGAACGGGCTGTCTTTGGCCCCGGCCAGCGTCATCGGCGGCGCAGCTACCGTCGCAACTCTGTCGCTGGGGTCTAACGCCCCGGCGGACGGTTTGACCGCGACGCTGTCGTCTTCCAATCCGGCGGCCCAGGTGCCGGCGACCCTGATCATCCCGCCGGGCGCGACCTCAGCGTCCGTTGTGGTAACAACGTCGTCCGTCTCCGCGCCGGTGCAAGCAACCCTGACCGCCGACCTCGGTACGGGCAAGCAGACGGTGGTCCTGTCCATTCAGCCGGTCCAAATCACGTCCCTGACGCTTGCCCCGGCTTCGGTCGTCACCGGCACGCCCGCGACCGGCACCGTCAGCCTCAACGCGCCTGCCCCGGCCGGGGGCCTAGCCGTGACGCTGACCAGCAGCGGCGCGGCGGCGACTGTCCCGGCAACCGTGCTTGTTCCCGCCGGGACCGCCCGGGGGACATTCACGGCGGCGACGCCGCATCCGGGCAGCGCGATTTTGTCCGCTTCGCTTGCCGGAGCCGCGCAGACCGCCACGCTGACCGTCACCGGCGCACCGGGAACGACCTATCCGGCTGGGGTGAACCTGCTGTCCGCGCCGTATGACTATTCCGGCATGGGACCGGACAGCTTATTCGGCTACACCGGCGTCGTCCTCGCCACCGAGCAGCCGTCTACCGGGGCGTATGCCTTTTCGCCCGCCGCGCCTGCCGACTCCCTGCATCTCGGGCACGGCTACTGGGTCAACCTGCCCCATGCCGTGACCCTCAGCACGGTCGGCACCCCGGCCCCGGCCGGTCAGGACTTTTCGGTCGCGCTGTCGCCCGGCTGGAACCAGATCGGCCAGCCTTATACTACCAGTGAGACGCTAGGCAGCCTGAACGTCAGCGCGGGCGGCAGTGCCGTATCGTTTGACCAGGCTTCCGCCGCCGCGCCGCTCCTGGTCAGCAGCCTGGTGTACCGCTACGCACCCGGCTCCGGAGCCACCGCCGCCGGCTACGTCTGGGTCCGGGACACCGACACCCTCCAGCCCGGCCTGGGTTACTGGATTTATGCGTACCAGGCCGTCACGCTGGTGTTCCCGCATCACTAGGAGGGAACCTCACCCCGCCGCAAGCGGCGACCCTCTCCTTAAGAAAGGAGAGGGTAGGATTTAGGGACAAGAGTTAAGAAGATTAACGAAAGGCCAGGGATGGCGATGACGAATTACTTTAATCGGCTAGAAGTCAAAGATAAGCGGCGGGCGCTGCGGTCTGAGGAGACTTCAGCAGAGGCTTTGCTGTGGGAACGGCTGCGGGATCGGCGAACAGGTGGGCTGAAGTTCCGCCGCCAGCACAGTGTCGGCGTTTACATCGTGGATTTCTACTGTCCAGCCTGTCAATTAGCCATCGAGCTGGACGGCGAAAGCCATGCGTCACGAGAAGCCCAGGAATACGATGCCGAGCGGACCGAGTTTCTGGCAACGCTCAGCATTCAGGTCCTCCGCTTCCCTAATGCCCTTGTCCACAACAACATTCACCTAGTCATTCACAAAATCCTAACTGTCTCCGCCCTGTGTTCGTCTTAAACTCCTACTCTCTTAACTTCCTACCCTCTCCTTTCTTAAGGAGAGGGTCGCCGCTTGCGGCGGGGTGAGGTCCCGAACAAAACAGCCGGCTCTCGCAAGAGAGCCGGCTGTTCTTATTCGTATCTGCCGAAGGGGGGACTCGAACCCCCACGAGGTTGCCCCCAAAGGTTTTTGAGACCTCCGCGTCTGCCATTCCGCCACTTCGGCCTGCGGGGACAGCGTTATTATACCTGAACCGTGCCGTTTGTCAACAGCCACACGATTTGACAAAGTTCTTGACAAAAAGCGTTCGCTATGCTAGTATGTACAGGTCGCTGGGATTGATTGCTTAATCACAGCGCATTATCACTCTAGGAGAAGGCCATCATGCTTATCACTCGTTCCCGAGGCCGAACCGGCTTCACACTCATTGAACTGCTCGTCGTCATCGCCATTATCGCGATCCTCGCCGCTATTCTGTTCCCCGTCTTCCAGAAAGTGCGTGAGAACGCCCGTCGCGCTTCCTGCCAGTCTAACCTCAAGCAGCTTGGCCTTGCCATCATCCAGTATCAGCAGGACGCCGACGAGAAGTTCCCCAGCGGCTATGCGGATGCTACTCCCCATAAAGCGTTCGGAGCAGGCTGGGCCGGGGAGATTTACGCCTTCACCAAAAGCACCGGCGTTTACAAATGCCCCGACGACCCCACTGGCCTCCACCGGGGTTTTCCCGTCTCTTACGCCTTCAACCAGAACATTTACGGCGGCGGCGCGACCGGAACGCTTTCTGCAATGAACGCGCCGGCCTCCACAGTGATGCTGTGCGAGGTTCAGACCGAAACAGCCCAGATTGACTATCCCGCCAATGACGAAGGCGGAAGCGTCGGCGACCAGTTCCAGTCGGCCTCCGTAGACGGCTTGGATGTCAACGTGTTGACTACGCCGACTGCTCCAAACACCGGCAGTGATTTCATCACGAACTACGATGGTTCTTTCAACACCTTTGAGAACCGGAACAGTAAGTACGTGACTGGGCCAATGGGTAACATTACACCGACTCATGGAACGACGTACTACACCGGGCTGACGGGTATCCACACAGACGGCTCCAACTTCCTGGCAACAGACGGCCATGTGAAGTGGCTGCGCGGCCCGGCGGTCTCTCCGGGTCACACGGCGTCCACTGCGACTGCTGCTCAGGGAACCGACACCGGCGGCCTGAATGCCGGCGGCACGAGCAATCTTAACAGCTTCGCCCTGACCTTCAGCCCCACTTAAGCGGGAACATTGGAAAGCTCCGTTCCGCAAGGAACGGAGCTTTTTTTGTGCCTCAACGCACGTTCTTTGAGCAGAAGCGGAACGGAAGTGCGGCGTTAGGTGTATAATACTATAATAGCAATCAATGCATTGCAACAATTAATGCGCTTTGGCGGAAGATGATTGGCAGGAGATAAAATGAAACGACGTGATTTTCTGAAGACGGGGCTGGCGGCAGCCGGTGGGGTCGCCCTCGGCGCGGCGCTCCCTTCACGCACTCCGGCGGCGTCGCCGGAAGTCAGTATGGTTCCGGTTGCGGCGGGGACTGCCGGGGGCTGGTACACGCCGAACCGAGCGCCGCTGATGCCGTCGGCGTTTCTGAAGCTGCCGCCCGGCAGCGTGAGGCCGGCGGGCTGGCTGAAAGAGCAGCTTGCCTTGCAGGTCAACGGCCTGTGCGGGCGCTACCCGGAAGTCTCCGATTACCTGAAGTACGACGGCAACGGCTGGGTGACGCCCGACACGAATTCCGGCTGGGAAGAAGTTACCTACTGGCTGCGCGGCCTGGCAGATTTAGGCTATGTCTCGGGCGACAAGCCGACCATCGCGCTTGCCGAAAAATGGATTACCGGCATGATCGCTTCTCAGCAGCCCGACGGCTGGTTCGGGCCGAAAAATGCCCGGACGTCGCTGGACGGTGATCCGGACTTCTGGCCGCACATGCCCGCGCTGTATGCGATCCGGTCGTACCACGAAGTCACGGGCGATCCCAATGTCCTGCCGTTTTTGACCAAGTATTTCGGGTTCCAGAACCAGCAGAAGCCGGAAATGTTCGCGAAAAGCTGGGCGGGCTACCGCTGGGGCGACAACATTGACAGCATCTACTGGCTGTACAACCGGACCGGCGATGCGTTCTTGATTGACCTAGTCCAGAAGATCCACGCGAACGCCTACGACTGGACCAACGGCCCGCCGAACCTGCACAACGTCAACTTCGCCCAGGGCTTCCGCGAGCCGGCGCAGTACGGCACTCTGGGCCGCGATCCCAAGTTCATGGCGGCGACGGAGCGGCAGTACCACACGGTCATGGCCGAGTTCGGGCAGATGCCGGGCGGCGGCTTTGCGGGCGACGAGAACGCCCGGCATGGCTACGGCGACCCGCGCCAGGGCTTTGAGACCTGCGGCATCGCCGAATACATGCTGTCATTCCAGATTTTGACCCGGCAGTACGGCGACCCGAAGTGGATGGATAAGTGCGAGGAGCTGGCCTTCAACATGCTGCCGGCGTCCTATGACCCCGAGCAGAAGTCCCTGCACTATATCACGTCCATGAACATCGCCCAGATTGACAACACCGAGAAGGGCAAGGATTTCGACAACCCGTGGCCGATGCAGGCCTATGTGCCGGGCGTCCACAACTACCGCTGCTGCCCGCACAACTACGGCATGGCCTGGCCCTACTACGTCGAAAACCAGTGGCACGCCACCGCCGACAAGGGCCTGGCCGCGAACCTGTACGGGGCGTCGGAAGTCACGGCCAAAGTCGGCACGAATGCCACCCTGGTCACGCTGACCCAGGCGACCGAGTACCCCTTCGGCGACACAATCCAGATGACGCTGGCGTCGCCGAAAGCCGTCTCGTTCCCGCTGTACCTGCGGATTCCCGGCTGGTGCGATGCCGCCACGGTGCGGGTCAACGGCAAGCCGGTCGCGGCCCAGCCCGCCGCCGGCTCCTATTTGATCGTGCACCGGACATGGAACCCCGGCGACAAGATCGCCCTGCACCTGCCGATGACAGTCCGCGTTCGCCGCTGGGCAACAAACCAGAACGCCGTTTCGGTAGACCGCGGCCCGCTGACTTACTCGCTGCTGATTGGCGAAAAGTGGAACCGCTACGCCGGCACCGCCCGGTGGCCGGAATACGCCGTGTATCCTCAGTCCGCCTGGAACTACGGCTTAGTCGTGAATGACGCCAGCCCGGCGCACTCGTTTGATGTCGCCACCAAAGGCGGCCTCGTCGCCGCAAACCCGTGGAAGCACGAGACGACGCCAATCACGCTTCATGCCAAAGCAAAGAAGATCCCGAACTGGCAGATGGACGCAAAGAACGTCGTTTCGCCGCTCCAGCCCAGCCCCGTTCGCTCCGCCGAGGCCACAGAAACCGTCTCGCTTATCCCAATGGGTGCCGCCCGGCTGCGCGTCACGGCATTCCCGACCATCGGCAGTGGCCCGAACGCCCATGACTGGACCGCGCCGGTCCGCCCGGCGATTGCCGCCTCGGCGTCCCATGTTGACGACGATCTTGAAGCCATGAACAATCCGACCGATCCGGCTAAATCGTTCGACACGGGAACGCCCCGCTTTACCTGGTGGGATCATACGGGAACGTCGGAATGGGTGCAGTACGACCTGGCGCACCCAAAGACCGTGTCGGCGGCCTCTGTTTACTGGTACGACGACACCGGCGGCGGCCAGTGCCGCGTTCCGAAATCCTGGCGCTTGACCTACAAAGACAGCAGTGGGGCATGGACGCCGGTTGCCGCGTCCACGGCTTACGGAACGGCCACAGACAAGTACAACACGGTAAAGTTCGCGCCTGTCACCGCGGCGGCATTCCGCGTGGAGGTGCAGCTTCAAGACGGCTTCTCCGGCGGTGTCCTGCGCTGGCGGCTGAGTTAAGAAACTGTATAAAAAGGTTTAGGAAGTACCGCTCAGATTCCCCCTAGCCCCCAATAATGGGGGAACCAGATAAAGATTAGCTTTCTTGTTCTTATCTGGTTCCCCCATTATTGGGGGCTAGGGGGAATTTTTCGGTTTTCTACACGTTCTCCAACCCCTTCTCCCAGAGCATAAACAATGACAATAACCGCCATCCTGCGCCGACAGATCACGCTTTGCCTCGTGGCTCTTTTCTTCTCCAGGCTGCCGGTTTCGGCAGCCGCTCCACTCAAGAAAGTGAACCCTCTGCCGATTGTCACCCAGGCCGTTATCTATGTCACGGCCAAGAACACGGGCCAGCGGATGCAGGCGGGCAGCCGGCTCCGGTTTGAAGACCTGCCGCAGCCGAATGAGAATGACCCCACGATTATGGTGGACCCGGCCCGGCGGTTCCAAACTATCCTCGGCTTTGGCGGGGCTTTCACCGACGCCGCTGCGGAAACCTATGCCAAGCTGCCGGTGGCAAAGCAGCGCGAGATCATCAAAGCGTACTTCTCGCGGACTCAGGGATTGGGCTACACGCTAGGGCGCACCAGCATCAACGGCTGCGACTTTTCCAGCGACACCTACTCCTATGACGACACGCCCGGCGATGTCAAGCTGTCGCACTTCTCCATCGCGCACGACCTCAAGTACCGGGTGCCGTTCCTCAAAGCCGCGCTTGCCGAGGCGCACGCTCCATTTACGCTGTTCGCGTCGCCGTGGAGTCCGCCGGCCTGGATGAAGACCAACGGTGACATGGCGCACGGCGGACAATTAAAACCCGAAGACAAGCAGGCGTGGGCGGACTATTACGTGCGCTTTATTCAGGCTTACAAGCAGCAGGGCATCCCGGTTTGGGGCGTGACTGTGCAGAACGAGCCGATGTCGGTGCAGTCCTGGGAGTCGTGCCTCTACTCCGGCGCGGACGAGCGTGACTTTGTGCGTGACTTCCTGGGGCCGACGCTCCGCAAGTCCGGTCTGGACGCTCATTTGATGATCTGGGACCACAACCGGGGCATCATGTACCAGCGGGCGCAGACGGTCTATGAAGATCCCGCCGCCGCGCAGTATGTCTGGGGCATGGCCTACCACTCGTACAGCGGCAACCATTTGGACAACCCCGAAGCGGTCCATGACGCTTTTCCCGATAAAAACCTGCTGTTTACCGAAGGCAGCCGGGGATTTACGACGGATCCCGACGAGGAATGGCGAAACGGGGAGTGGTACGGCAGGAACATTCTGCTGGATTTAAGCCACTGGGCGATGGGCTGGACCGACTGGAACCTGCTGCTGAACCAGGAAGGCGGTCCCAACAAGGCCGGCAACTACTGCTCGGCCCCGATTATCGCCGACACGGCAGCCGGTACTCTGCACTACCAGCCTTCCTACTACTACTTGGGCCACTTTTCCAAGTTTGTTCGGCCCGGCGCACACCGGATCGCCAGCACGTCCAACAGCGACGAGCTGCAGTGCGTCGCGTTTGTCAACCCGGACAAAACGCTCGCCGTTATCGTGCTGAACCAGACGCGGGAAGATTTGGAGTACCATATCTGGCTTTCCGGCAAAGCCGTCACAGTCACTAGCCCGGCGCACTCTATCGAGACCGCCGTCTTGAAGCCGCAATAATCTCTACACGGGCTGAAGCAGCAACTGCTGCCGGTCCCGGATGAGCGCCGCCAGAAGCTGAAGCCGAGGCGCAAGCGTAGAAGTCAAGTCGTTTGCCTGCCAGTCGTCTACCGTCCACGCCGCAACCACGCGCTCGATGTCCGCTGTCTGCTGCACCAGGCCGTCGTCAAACGCAAGGAGCGCGTTCAGCAGGCTGACTTCCTGGCGCAGACGCCACCAGAACTTGTCCTGCGCGGGTGCGGCCATGCCCCGAATATCCGACTCCAAGTCCCGCAGACGCTCCGCCAGCCGGGTTAGCCCCCGCAGCTTTTCCATCGCTTCCGGCGGCGGAAACGGCTGCTCCCGTGTGGACGGCGGCAGGAAAACACGGCGGTACTCGGCTTCCATCGTTTGCAGATGCCGCGCGGCCTCCGACAGCGAAGATCCGGCCCGCTGACGCACCAGCAGGTCATCCGCCCGCGCGAGATTGGCTTTGTCGTAGAAGTTGTAGCCCCCGCCGGACAGCAGCACTTGCAGGCGCTGGACAACGGGATTTTGGCTAGGATTGTTGCTCATGACTTTTAGAAGAGAACCCGGCACTGGAAGTGCCGGTTCCTGTGCTACAACTGCGGCCGTAAGGGCAGAGGACGCACGCCCTGCGGCTGGGCTGGCTGCTGCGGCGCGGGCGCTTCGGCAGGAGGTGCGGTTGGGCGCAGATACTGCTCGCCGCTGACGGTCGGCGTCGCGTTGCCGACGTTGAATGGCTGCCCGACCGCCATGTTCGGGGCGCTGACCACGCCGCGCTCGGCCATGACCATCGCCGTGTAATAGCGCACGGCGTCCATCTCGCTCAGGCCGAAGGCTTTCAGCGAGATCAGCGCTTTCATGCGCGGGTCGGCGGGATGCACCAGCACTTTGACCGTGTTCAGCGTAATGCCGTAAATCGCTAGGAACTCCTGCAAATGGCTGTAGACCAAGTCCGTCAGGTCGTGGATTCTCTCGTTGACCTGCTCCAGCGGCGTGGCCTGAATAAGCTGATTGATGGCCTGTTCGACTACCGGGCCGGCATATGCATTTAAGTTTTCGGTCAGCAGGGCATGGCCGCTGTACGGCATGTGCTGGACCAGCTTGACGGCGTTCTCGCGGGTATCCACATGGACGTAGTAGTCTACGTCGTAAGTCAGCTCGGCCATTTCGCGCGACAGGGCCAGCCCGGACGCGCTGACCACCAGCTTGGCCCGGTTAATATAGAGGGCCTCGTACTGCCAGGGGCTTTGGCCTCCGTAGAACGCCTGCTGAATCGAGCCGAACAGGACGCTCTGGGGCGTGTCAATTTGGTACTGTCCGGTCTCGTAGACATTGATAATCGCACCGCGCGACTTCAGAACGCAGAAATGGTTGCTTTCCACCGTCAGCAGTGAGCCGTTGACAATGTCGTTGTTGGGGTAGTGCCAGAGCAGAACGTTGGGTCCCATGACCTCCTGCCCCGACGGGTCGAGAGTAGAAATAACGCTTCGGATACCAGCCATAATCGTGCCTCCTCGTTTCTGCCAAGTATCTTCCTAATACGCCATCGCCTGCCCGCTTTCCTGCTTGGCCTAAGTCGCAGTCTCTTCGAACACTGCTGCTTGGAACAATCTGTGCCGGACCGCCAGCCGCCGCAGGATTTGCAGGACAATCTGGCGGAACATGAAGATGTTAATCCATTGCCGTGCTTCCACGCCGTTGAACTTCTGCGTGACGGCTTTGAGGCCGGCGCAGTCGGTAAACGCGCTCAAGTCATACTCGCCAATGTCTGACGACAGATGGTGGGCGTAGCTGTTGCGGAGGCGGCTGACTTGATGCAGGTCATGGTACATCTTCTGGTCTAAGTAGTTTGCAGCCCGGAGCAGGTCCATCTTGACGGAGAACGAGTACGAGCGGCCTTGCAGCAGAACCTCGCCGTGCTTGAACTTTCGGGCGACAACGGCGTCTAAAACTTCTTCTAAATAAAGGCGTCCTCGGAGCACCAGGGCCAGCGGGTCCTGCTGCTCAAACAAGTGGCGCACCAGATCAGCATCCAGCGGCCCTCGCGCCAGTGCTTCTTCCGTGCGCCGGTCTTCCTGCGCGAGATGCCGCGCCAGGTCTTCCTCGCTGTCTATCCGGCGCAGCGCCGCGATAATCGGTTTGAACCAGCGCTGGTTTTCAGTCATTTGGTATAATGGAGTCAGTGAGGAGTGATATGAGACACATTAAGATTGTTCTGCCCCGGCTGCTGGCAGGTGCCCTGATGCTGGGCACGTTTTCGCTTGGCCCCGTTGACGGTCCGCCGGTGGGGGCGCAATCTCCCGCTGCGGCCCTTGCGGTCCTGCCGGCCAATGCAGCCTCCGCGCCGGAAATTAATGCCTTCCTGAAGGCTGACCAGAAGCAGATGCCCCCGGCGGGAGCGGTGCTGTTCATGGGCAGCTCCAGCATTCGGATGTGGGACACGGCCCGCGAATTCCCCGAGATCCCGACAATCAATCGCGGGTTCGGCGGTTCGCAGATCTTCGAGAACACGCTGTATGTAGACCGCATTGCGGTTCCCTACAAACCCAAAATCATTGTCTTCTGCGCGGGCACGAACGATCTGGCGTATGGCAGCAAAACGCCGCAGCAGGTCTTTGGGGAGTACAAAGATTTCGTGGCGAAAGTCCATGCCGCGCTGCCGGACACGCGCATCGTCTACATCTCGATCAATCCCACCGTGGCCCGCTGGAACCTGGAAGCGCAGACGCTGGAAGCAAACCATCTGATCGAAGAATGGACGTTTGCGAACACTGCGCCCGCGCAGAAGCTGAACTTCATCGACTCCCATGCGGTCCTGCTGACCGCCGACGACCAGCCGCCCGCCGATTTGCTGCGGGACGACCATCTGCATTTCAACGCAAAAGGCTACGCGGCCTGGACGGCGATTGTCAAGCCGCGCGTCCTGGCGCTGGCCGCGCTAGACGGCGTGAAGCGGCTGGATGCTCCGCCAGTCGCGCATTAAACCTACACAAGAAGACCTCACCCCGTCGCAATCGCCGATACGCAGTAATCAGAATGATATACGCAGTAATGCGTAGCATACCCTCTCCTTCTTAAGGAGAGGGTGACAGCTTGTTGTCGGGTGAGGTCTCTCTTTGCTGCTTACTGCGGCATCTGCGCCAGCAGCGCCTTGACGGCAGCGGCGTCCAGAGCGGAGTTCCAGATCGCGAAACCGGCAACCCGGCCTCTGATGTGGTAGTTGTTCCACGGGCCGTGGGTGCCGACCTGCACGGTGCTGGCGGCATCGCTGAGTGTGACCGGGGCAGTCTTAATGAGAGCGCCGTTTTTGTAGATCGTCAGCGTCGCGCCGTCAAAGGTCAGTGTGACCATTTGCCACTTGCCGATGTCGAACGGCACATCGGTCCTCACGTCCACATTGCTGCCCCAGAATTGGATGCCGTCGTGGAACTTGATCAGGAACCGCTGCTGACCGGCGTTGTCGGAGCCGTCCCCAAAGCCGCTAATCACCGTCAGCTCTTCCGGCTGTTTATCTAAATAGACGAACTGATTGATCGTCCACGGGTCCGAGCTTTCATACGGCAGGTTGGGAACATCTTTCTGGATGATGCCGATCTGGGTGCCGTCAAAGGCCTGGGAGCCGGCCTGCTGGAACACGATTGTGCTTGGCGGCAGGCGCTTCGCAACTGGCGCGGGTGTGCGGGGCGTAATCGCGGGGAACGGATCCGGCTCGTACAGGACCCCCGCGGGCCGGGTATCGTCCACGGCGTCGCGCACCGCTGTCATCGCCATCACCCGGATGTCGGGGCTGTTCGGCAGCGTCACGCTGGTCGCCCCGGCAGGCAGGTCAATCGCGTACTGGAACAGGTAGCAGAAGCAGTACGGCAGGTCTCCCAAAGCGTCGTGCCGGTGGGTGCCGACCCAGGCGACAGGGTCCCGCTTGACAAAGCCCGGCGTCAGCCGTTCAATATGAGCGACCCGGCCCTGCCGAACATTCTTGACCGACATGCCCGCCAGGATCAAGTTGCCGTCCCAGTTCGGATCAGGATAGCCCGTGCCTGGTCCGAACTGAGCGGGGACGGCAGGGTCGTTGTGGGTGACGCGGGTGTACCACTGACCGACCAGCGCCTGCCAATCCTGCACTTTGAGCGTCGTCTTGTGCGCCGCGCCGCCTGCCCCGTGAACCGTGAACACGCCGGACTTATCACCGTTGGCCGCCGCCGCCAGCAGGTACAGGCGGTTATGAGCGCCTGCCGGGAGCGCAACAGTCTGGCCCTTGCACGACACCATGCGGTGCGTGCCGGTGCCGAGCGTGAAGTCCACGCCGTTCGAGGACACCGATGCCGGCCAAAGCTCGTCGGGGTAGCTGCCGCCGGTCCGGTCAAACGGGCTTGATGCGCGGCTGCTGCGCGGGGTGACGCCGCCGAAGTTCAGCGGCAGGGTCACGGGAGTGCTGACCGGGGCCGCGATTTTGTGCGGCGCGGCGGCAAGCGTCACGGCGAAAGAACGCGGCTGGTAGGCTGCCAAATCGAAAACGAGCTTGCCGCCCGTCGGCGCGTAATGCCCGACGACCTGCTCGGTGGCGTCAATCTCGCGGACGCTGGCAATGGGGGCAGTGAACGTGATGGCCGCGCCGTGTGCCGGCTGCCCGTGCAGCTCCTGCACGCGGACCACCCATTCGTTGCTGTCCTCGGCCTTTTTCATGCCGCGCACGCCTATCTGGTCAGTGCTGAGCTTCAGCAGCGAGAACTCGCGGCCTCCGGTGCCGGCGTGTCTTGCCGTCTGGAACGCCGTCAGCGGCTGGTTGAAGCGGGCGGCCCGCTGGACTATGTTGCCTTCGCGCCAGTCGCCGCTGTGTCCGGCGATCGCATAGGGGAAGTGATGGATGCCGATGTCGTTTGTCTTCTGCCACGGATAGTTGTCGCCGTCGGGCGAGCGCAGCAGAGACAGGCGGAGCGTGTTGTCGTTTGTCTTGTCCCAGCCGTACTTGTACTTTGTCAGGACCGCCATGCCATGTCCGGTACTGGCATCTGAAAGATCGGCCCACTGCTGCCCGTTGACTTCGTAGCGGTTCGGCTCGGCATTAGGCCGCTCAATCGTGCCCAGCCCGAGGTCAAACGTGGCAATCGGATTAGACGCGGTCATCGGGAACGATGCTTTGACCAGCGTTCCCGGCGACTGCCAGTCAACATCGTTGTGGACTTCCACCCAGTCGCCGTCTGGCGTAAGCTGAATATGCTGGATCCAGGTCGTCTCGCCCTGGGTGCGCGAGACTTCCACGGCAACGCGGGCGGGGCCATGCTCGGTCACCCGGATTTTCGCATTGTCCTGGATCACGCCGAGCGGCGGGTTTTTGTCCGTGTCCCAGATCACTTCCCACGCCGGCCAGTTGGGCGAGTAATCGTGCAGGTACTCTAACTGGCTGGCCTGGCTCAGAAGCTGGGTTTTCGTGGCCTTGTCGTACACGCCGCTGATGTCGCCGGAAGCGCTGACGCCGACCCGGTAGCGGCGGCTTTCCAGCGTCGTGGCCGACGCGCTGAGGCCGGTGGATAACGCGCACACGGTGCCCGAGGGCCGGACATCGTAGACGCGGCAGCCGACGGGCGGCACATGGGCGATAAACACGATCTTCGCAGTCAGGCCGTTTTGAGCCAGCGTCTGGCTCGGCACTTCCGCGCCGGAAGTCGTGTCAAAAACCCGCACATGCGGCGCGGCATGAGGCAGCGTGATTGTCGCCTCCACAGCGTCGGTGCGAGGCTGGTCCAGGGCATTGTAAACAACCAGCGGGATCCCCAAAGTGCGCGTGTCCAGATGCCGGGCAATCGCGCTGACGCCCGTGGTCATCACCTGCGAGAACTGGTTGAGACTCAGCAGGCCGTCGTTCCAGGTGAACGTGTACGCCTGCGGAACGCACGTCCCCGGCATGGTGTCATGGAACTGGTTCCATAAAAAGCGGACCCAGGCTTCGCTGAGGGTGCGCTGCGGGTAGGCCGGACCGCCGAGCCAGGCGGCGGCAAGGGACGCCCGCTCGGCGGCGTCCGCCATCTGCTCGTTCATTCGGTTCCACTTTTTGTGGGCCGCCTGGGACGTGTAGCCGCCGACGCCGTGCGTCTTCATGGTCAGCTCGCCCTTATAATGCGGCAGGCCGGCGATCTCATCCGGCGTCAAATCTTTCGCCATCTGGTCCGCGCTGGTGTTCACGACCCGCACCGGGGCAGCCGTGTCATCCACGGAGCGCTGGACCCAGGAGACGGAATTCTCGTCCGGCGCTCCGCCCTGGTCGCCGGTGCCGAAGTAGCGCAGGTCTACCTGCTGGCCGCCGGCATTCGACATGTCCGAGTTCCAGGCGGAGCTGGTGGCGACATTCTCGTTGACATGATGGTCGTAGGCCTTCGGCTTCAAGGCGGAGAGAAGCTGCGAGCCGTCCACGCCTTCCCAGCGTCCGACCGAGAACGGGGCGGGGAACCAGCCGCCCCACAAGTCAAACTTCTGGGTGGAAAACGACTGCAAACCCGAATGCCGCCCGATGGCCGGCAGGGAGTAGGGGAAGCCGAAGCAGTCCGGCAAGTAGATGTCGGAGCTGATTTGCCCGAACTCCTGCCGGAAGAACTGCTGGCCGTACAGTGCCTGCCGGAATAGTGACTCCGGGCTGGGGTTCACGACGTCCACGGCGTTAATCCACGATCCCGACAGCTTCCAGCGCCCTTTTTTGACCCAGGACTGAAGCTGCGGCCAGGCTTCCGGGTGGTACTCTTTGAACCACATATAGTGGATCACGCCCTCGAAGTTGAAGTTGTACGCCGGGTACTTTTCAAACAGCGCCCAGTTCGGCTGCATGGTGTTTGGGATGCAGTGTTCGATCACATGCTGCACCGTCCAGTTCCACTGGGAGTCGATATGCGATGTTGCGACCATGTACAGCGTCGGCTTGCCCGCGCCGCCGGCCGCGGAAATCGCTGGGGCGCCGCCCGTCAGCCGGTAGACTGTGAGGCCGAGGCCCGCGCCGCCGGCAGCAAACAGCGCTCCTTTGACAAACGCCCGCCGGGTCATTCGCTTGCCGGGTGCTTCGCTTTTACTGGGTGCTTCGCTGGAAGCGTCAACGAAAAGGTTGTCTTGGGAAGTAAGGTTGTCTTGGGAAGTCTCGTCCTGTGGATTGTCCTGCATGGTTTTCCTTGAAGGTCGTAGGTAAATTGGGTGAAGGCGCAAGTTCGCTTCGCAACGCTATTATACCTGTGTATACGCAGTATTCGCGAGAGATGTCGCGCAGGTGCCGGCACGGAGCCGGTAACGGATAATCCCAAGCAGTGTTATAACGTTTTCAACAAGGCCCCCCCAGCTTCATTGACAGGCAACACAGTTATTTAGGGGAGACCCGGTATTATCGGTGCTGCAAAAGCCTGTTGGTGGAAGTAACTATCTTCGAAACTAGAACACCAAAACACGATGCCAAAGCTGAAATTCGCCTTTGAGAGATCAAGCAAAGAAATCCCGTGTTACGTCGTGAAAATAAAGAAATGCCTGAAATGAAAAATAACGGAAGGGCAACAGGCCCGGCAGACGCCGCAAGCTTGCTGGACATTCGGGATGCCAGCGGACATTCGGGATGCCAGCCAGCGCGTTTGTCAGCACAGACGACGGGCATGACCTCAAGCCGCGATCAAATAGCTGCACCTAAAAAAGACGAAAAAGCTCCAGGGGGTTGCCCCTGGAGCTTTAAGCTCTTTCAATGACGCTCATGTCATCTGTGAATTGTTATGCCCCCAGTAGGATTCGAACCTACGACACCCTGATTAAGAGTCAGGTGCTCTAACCAGCTGAGCTATGGAGGCATGACCAAGCCGTTCTTCGTCTGAACGCCGGAAGTAGTATACACCAATCTGCCTAAAAATACAACCGGAAACCACTTCTTATTCTACATTCTTCGTATTCCATATCCCTCTCAAAAAGGGCTGCATCCTGGGCGTTGCCGCTGTAATTGGACAAGGAGGCTTCGCCCATGCCGCCGTAGGTTCACAGCATCCCCTCCCGCCGCTGCATGACGATAAGAGGCCACCAGTTGTCGTCATCACCGAAAACAGCAGGATCAACGCGCCGAAACTGCTCTTCTAATGCTCGCGCGGACGCTTCTAGTTCTTCATCACTTGCAAGTGCCGGCAGCGTGATACCCGCGCCGTTTCGGAAAACAAGAAGAAACTCGGCTAACTGCGGAACGCTGGAGTTCATAAACCGCATGGGAATGCCTCCCTCTATGTCTACAGCATAAATGCGGCCATCGTCTTGTTCATCCAAACAAATAGTGGTCGCCGTGTCACCTCAAGAGGCCGGTAGCGGCTGAACTTGGCCGGTAAGTTTTCTTTCAGTGCTTCCGTGAGTGTCGGCAGTTCGTCACCAGCAAGGTCGAACTCCAAGTCGAGACCGGCTTGACAAGGCAAGCCCGCTTCAACGAGGAAGCGCTTGGAGACTTCCGGGATAGGAACGCCTTCCAGGGCAGTCGGTTCATAACGTGAAAGCTGGTCTGCGTCCCACTGAGCCGCAAAGTCGTTTGGTGTAATCCTAGTAATGGTTCTGGTGCAGGCCGGTCTCGGGTTCGTGGTACTGGTCCGGCAGGCGCAAGGGCTGGCGCAGGCGCTCTTTGCCGGGGTGGGCCATGCCGTAGGCGGAGTAGGCTGCGGCCCAGGCCACTTGGCCCGCGTCATCGGTCAGGCGTATTTAACCTTGCTTTCTCACGTCCTGTACGGAGAAAGCCGCGGTATATCTATATCCGCAACACTGAGAACTCTGTAATGCTCGGCACTTCCTTCCTTCAGTTTTAGGTAATCTGCACATACCCTGGACCAAATACGGCTCCCTCTGTATTGCAATCTGAGACTAGGCCCCCGGTGAAGTCGGCGTTGCGAAAGCTCGCTCCCCGTAAGTCGCAATCCATAAAATCCGCGCTCGCGCAGTTAGCCCCATCAAAGTTCGCGCCGCTGAGATTCGCTTCATTGAAAACAGCTTTTGCCAGACCAGCCCCCCGGAAGTCCGCACCGGGGGCCGCCGTACCATCAAAGTCAGCACCATAAAAATCTGTTCCCACGAACCGGCACCGGTGAAAGGTCGTGCGTTGGGCGTGTATCCCATACAACTTCAGGCCGCTAAAGTCGAAGTCGCTGATGATGTACAGGGAAAGCTCTAATTTGGAACTCGCGCCGGGGTGGGTATGGAGGTAGAACAGGTCCTCGTCTACTAAACGCTGAAGTGTTTCATTATCTATGGGTTCTGGGACTTTCCTCACCTCAGTCGGTGTCTCTTCAGTTATTATGTCTGTCATGGTGTTCCGCCCTTGCTAAAAGCCATTTTTTTGTTCCGTCATAGGTGAGTGTTGACTTCGATAATCCGTTGCAAATCCTGGGGCTGCAAAGTGCTGTTCAACTCTTTCCAGAGAGCAGCATGATCGGCAGAGTTCATGTAGGAGCTATCCAGAATGATGCGCCTGGGTTCCGGCACACCGTTGATGCCATTCTCGTATGTACCCGGCGGAGACCCATTTGGGGATGTCTTGTCAAGCAATTCTTTTTTTATACCCTTAACTATAGTTTTGGCATTGAACGACCAAGGTGCGCCGGGACTTGGTGAAGGTGGTGTTTTCACATCCCAAGGTGTGCCTTTGGCGTCATAGAACTCAATTCCCTTTGGTCCTCGTGTGATGGGTCCGGGAACAAGCCCTTGATGTTCTGCTTCCAGGCCCGCCATAGCCTCTGCTCTCGTCTTATCTTCTACATGACCAGCATGATCTGGATCTTCTGCTAACTTTGTAAAGCGTGCTGGATCGGTGCGATAATGGCTCGGAACATCCGCGTCGGCTTGAAGAGTTTTTACTCCTCCTACTCGTCCACCGGGTGCCGCAACACGCCCGTGCGGTACAGGTGTATGCCCCGGACCATGCGAAACCGTCTGCATCATGCCGGACTTGCCTCCGGGCTTGCCGATGGCTTTTGTGCCGCCCCCGCCTCCGCCGCTGACACCTGCCAAAGCCGGCTGGCCCTGACCGCCGCTCCCGCCGCCCTGCTTGTCCCACTTCTCCCGCAGCTTCCCCGGTGCCGCCATCCGCTGCGCGTTCAGTTTATGATCCCGCCGCTTTGCTGCCGCCGCCTGCGCCTTCGCCAGCGTTGCCTTGCTGCCCGCCGACAGCTTGCTGG
>JAABUO010001143.1_pt1 | contig 37030 bp, 30 predicted proteins | sample 5559291 | NCBI WGS metagenome assembly JAABUO01 (sample SAMN10711878, study PRJNA513372) | rock metagenome | isolation source: Antarctica rocks | place: Antarctica: Victoria Land, Finger Mt sud
GTAGAGGCTCCCCCACCCGCGTCGATGGACGGCTTCCTGACTCAGATGGACGGGCGAGAGCACCGGCCCCGCTGTCAGCAAGGCATCCGTGAGCTCCATCAGGGCGTCGGCACGCCGCTCAAAGCACGCATAGAGCGCGTGGCGAAAGGTGCGCAGGGTGGTGCAGGCTGTAGACTCATTCATAGCCTCTCATTCTGCCACCAGCATGCCCACACCGCTATCCACGCATCGTTGGTGGTGATCAACGGTTAAAACGCAAGGTTAGGCGCGCGCCCCACCGTGTCCGGCGCCACTCGCCGCTAATCGCGCGATCTGCCGCCGTTGGAAGGGCATGACGCCGGAGGGGAGCGCGTCGGAGGCGACGTAGGCGCAAGCCGAGACCTCGGCGCTGGGCTGAAACGTCCCCCCGGTGACGCGGCAGCGATAGACGAGGTTGATGTTGCGGTAGACCGGGTCGAGTTCGACCAGCGCGATCCCTTCGACGGCGATGATGAGGCCGGCCTCCTCGCGCAGTTCACGCATCAGGGCCTCCTCGGGCCTCTCGCCGCGCCCGATGTACCCGCCCGGCATACCCCAGGGATGCCGTCGGCGATAGGTGTGCTTGAAGAGCAGGACACGACCATCGTCGTCACGGATGAAGGCGGCGGCCCCGGCCACGAAATGCGTGTTGTAGGCCCACATGATGAGACCACGCGCGCGATCGGGGAACGGCAGGACACGCCACAGGAACAAGAGAGTTCGCACTATCACCCTCGTAGGGTACCGCTTTTAACGATACCGGATGCGCGGGTCGATGAGCGCGTAGCTCAGATCGACGACGATGTTGGAGACGACGATGAGCAGGGCGGCGAAGAGGACGGTGCCCAGGATAATGGGGAGGTCGAGCTGGCCGATGGCGTCGATGGCCTGCTTGCCGATCCCAGGCAACGAGTAGGCCTGCTCGATGATGAAGGCGCCGCCGAGGAAATACCCCAGATCGATCCCGATCTGGGTGACGATCGGCGTGATGGCGTTCGGTATCACGTGGCGGAACAGGATGACGCGCTCGGAGAGCCCCTTGGCGCGCGCCATACGCACGTAGGGCTGATCGAGGACGTCGAGGATGGTCGAGCGGAAGGTCCGCGTGTAGACGGCGGCCCCGCCGATGCCGAGCGTCACGCACGGCAGGATCATGTAGCGGATGGCCGGGTCGCCGTACCCGCCGATGGGGAAGAGCGAGACCGTGAAGGCCAGGTAGTAGAGCAACACGAGTCCCAGCCAGAAGGGCGGCGCGGACAGCCCCCCGAGCGAAAAGAGCGTGGCGGCGCGGTCGATCAGGGAGCCGCGCCGGTACGCCGAGATGATACCGGTGGGCAGGCCGACCAGCAGCTCCACGAAGAGGCCGCCGATCGCGAGCTGGGCCGTGACGGGGAAACGCGCCAGGATGATCGACAGGACCGGCGCGTTCTGTAGATACGAGTAGCCGAAGTCCCCGTGCAGCACGTTGCCCAGGTAGCGCGTGTACTGCACCCAGAACGGCTGGTCGAGGCCGAGCTGGCGGCGGATGTTGCGCACCACGTCGGCGCTGGCGCCCACCCCCGCCAGGCGCCGCGCCGGGTCGCCCGGCATAAGGTACGTCAGCGCGAACGTGATGATAGAGACGCCGGCCAGCACCAACACCATCCAGAGCAGGCGCTTGATCAGGTAACGCAGCACGATTCCTCCAACAGGCTAGGCCGGCGGCCGCGACCACGGCCGCCGGCTTATGGGCTACTGCTTCACGTAGTCGGGGAACACGAGCGTCCACGGGCTCGCCGAGATGGTGAAGTTTTTCAGCGCGGTCGAGGGGAGCGCGTAGAACACCGAGTTGAAAACCGGCGCGACCGGCGCATCCTGCATCATCATCTTGTCGAGGCCCGCATAGAGGCGCAGGCGCGCCGCACGGTCGGTCATGATCTTGAGCTTGTGCGCGTACGCGTCGACCTTGGGGTTGCAGTAGAACGACAGGTTGAAGGTGCCGGGGACGGCCGAGGCGCAACTCAGGATCGGCTCGTACCAGTCGTTGGGGTCCGGGAAGTCCTGGTACCACGCCGTCCACGAGATCGGCGCCTTACCCTTGGCCTGCACGATCGCCTGCCATTGCGGCCCCGGCAGCACCTTGAGTTGGGCCTTGATCCCGATGGCCGCCAACATGGGCACGATGGCCTGTGAGATACGGGGGTCGTCGGCCGCGTTGTCGCTGTAGAACGTCGTGCTGAAGCCGTTGGGATAGCCCGCCTGCTTCAGGAGTACGCGCGCCATGGTCGGATTGTACGAGTACAGGCTGAACTTGCCGTAGCCGGGCATCAGCGGCGGCAGGAACGCGTCGGTCGCCGAGCCGCGCCCGTTGACGAGGCGCACCAGCAGCGGCTTGTTGATCGCCATATTGACGGCGCGGCGCACCAGCACGTTGTCGAACGGCTTTATCTGCGTGTTCATAGCGATGTACTGCGTCGCCACCTGCACCTGTCGCGCGACCCGCTTGCCGAGCTTGGGGTCGCCCAGCACGTTGAGGAACTCGGCCGGCGGGATCGGCGTCGGGAAGTCGCCGTCGAGGTCGGCCTGCCCGCGTTGGATGCGCAGGAACGCCGTCTCGGTCGAGACGCCGATGTCGGCCTCGATCCCGCTGGCGTGCCCTACGCCCGAGAGGAAGTAGTGCGGGTTATGGACGAGGGTCAGCCGCTGCCCCAGCTTATACTCTTTGAACGCGTAGGGACCCGTCCCCATGACGTGCTGCGGGGCGTACAGCTTGCCGTATTTGGCGATCGTGTTGCGGTCCACGACCGAGCCGAACGGCATCGCCAGCACATAGAGGAAGGTGCTGTCGGGACTTTGCAGCGTGATTTGCAGGCCGTCCTTGCCGATGGCCTTGATCCCGGAGACGCTCTTGGCCTTGCCCGCGGCGTACTCTTTGGCGCCGACGATACCCTGCCAGAAGGCGGCCGCGCCGGCCTCGGTCTTGGGGTCGATGATGCGCTGGAACGAGTAGACCCAGTCGTCCGCGGTCACCAGGCGCCCGTTCCAAAAGTGTACGTCGGTGCGCAGCTTGAAGGTATAGGTCTTGCCGCCGTTGCTCAACGTCGGCATGGCGGCCGCCGCGTCGGGGATGAGGTTCAGCCCCGTGCCGTGGGTCGTGTCGTAGCCCACGAGCTGGTCGTACAGCGCGTGCATGAACGGGTAGCATTGATTGTCGTAGCAGCGCGCCGAGTCGAGCGACGAGAAGTCGCTAATGTAGTCCACAATGATCGTACCGCCGCTTGCCTGGTGGACGCGCGCCTGGACGGCCCGCGGCGCCGCCTGCAGCGCGAGGCCGCACACCATAAACGCGCCGAGGGCCGCCGTGAGCCGGGATTGCCAGCGCCTCCGTGTCAACATGCGTCGCTCCTTATAAATAATTGCGATAATCGCGCATCATACAGCGTTATCGGGAGCGTCAGCGCTCCCGGCATGCGGTCCCTCACGCCATCTAGTCGTTCATCTATAATTCTCCTTCAGCCACTACCCATGAGCCGCTCGCCGCTCAACGGGCGTTGCGCTGCACGGGGTCGAGCGTGTCGCGCAGCCAGTCACCCAGCAGATTGAACCCCAGGACGGTGACCAGGATGGCCAGGCCGGGGAAGGCCATCATCCAGGGATCGGAGTGGTAGTAATTCTGCGCCTCGTTGATCATGTTACCCCACGTCGGCGTGGGCAGCGGCACGCTGATGCCCACGTAGCTGAGCGACGCCTCGACGAGGACCGTCGTCGCGACGCCGAGTGTGGTATACACTACGATCACTGAGACCAGGTGCGGCAGGATGTACAGCAGGAGGATGCGCGGCCCGGTCGCCCCCAGCGCGCGCGCCGCCTCGACGAACTCACGCTCCTTGAGCGAGAGCACCATCCCGTGAATCACGCGCGCCGTCGTCGTCCAGTAGAGGATCGCGACGACGAGGATGACGTTGGTCAGGCTGGGCCCTGTGATGGCGATGAGCGCGATGGCGAAGAGCAGCACGGGGAAGGCCATCGTGATGTCGGTGGCGCGCATCAAGAGCGCGCCGACGAGACCGCCGACGTAGGCCGAGATCGCGCCGACGGCCACGCCGATGACCACCGCCAGGGCGTTGGCCAGTACCCCGATGGTCAGCGAGACGCGGGCGCCGTAGATGAGCCGGCTGAGCAGGTCACGGCCCAGGTCGTCGGTCCCGAGGAGAAACGTGCCGCCCGGCGGCAGGGGCGCTCCGACCGTGCTCAGGCCGTCGGGGAACTGCGTCGTGGGGTCGTGCGGGGCGAGAGCCGGCGCGAAGACGGCGATGAACACGAAGGCCAGCACGATGGCGCTGCCGACCAGGGCGAGCTTATCGCGGCGCAGGCTCTCCCAGGCGCGCGTCCACACGCCGCTATCGAGTTCGACGACCTCCTCGTGGCCGCTATCGACGCCGACGAGCGGGGCCGCTATCGGCTGGTCCATCTTTTCCCCTCCTTACGATCTTTACGCCTTTTTCGCCTCTTACCCGCCAGGGTAACACCTCGCCGCACGCCGCACGCCGTTCGTTACGCCTGGGCGACCCGTTCCCCGGCAAAATGGCACGCGACCCAGTGGTCGGGTTTCGCCTCGCGCCACGCGGGAACCTCGCGCGCGCAGCGGTCGCGGGCGATCGGGCAGCGCGTGTGGAAGACACACCCCGAGGGCGGGTCCACCGGCGTCGGCACGTCGCCCGTGAGGATGATACGCCGACGCGTCTCCTCGACGTCCGGGTCCGGGACCGGGACGGCCGAGATGAGCGAGACGGTATACGGGTGCAGCGGTTCGTCGTACAGGTCGCGGTTCGCGGCCAACTCCATGAACTTACCGAGGTACATGACGGCGACGCGGTTGCAGATGTGCCGCACGACGGACAGGTCGTGGGCGATGAACAGGTAGGTCAAGCCGAACTCGCGCTGCAGGTCCTCCAGCAGGTTGATCACCTGCGCGCGGATCGAGACGTCGAGGGCGGAGATCGGTTCGTCGCAGACGATGAACTCGGGGTCCACCGCGAGGGCGCGCGCGATGCCGATGCGCTGGCGCTGCCCCCCCGAGAACTCGTGCGGATAGCGGCGCGCGTAGGCCGGGTCGAGCCCGACCGTGCGCAACAACTCGCGCACGCGCGCCGCCCGCGCCCGACCCGCCGCCAACCCGTGGATGGCGAGCGCGTCCCCGACGATCGCCTCCACCCGCATGCGGCTGTTGAGCGACGCGTAGGGATCCTGAAAAATAATTTGCAGGCGGCGGCGCAGGCGGCGCATCTCGCCGGCCGGGAGCGTACACAGGTCGCGTCCGTCGTAGACGACCTGCCCCGAGGTGGCCCGGACGAGCTGGAGCACCGTGCGCCCTGTCGTGCTCTTCCCGCAGCCGGACTCGCCGACGAGGCCCAACGTTTCACCCTTGTAGACGTCGAAAGAGAGCCCGTCGACCGCCTTGACGTAGGAGGTGGACCCAAAGAGGCCGCGCCGGCCGGTCGGGAAATAGGTGCGCAGGTCGCGCACGCTGAGCAGCGGCTCACCACGCCCCATGCTCTCCGCGCTCCTCAACTCCATCGCGCTACCACCCCGTCATGATTATTAGGGTGAGACGGCGCCCGCTGGATACGAGTTCCAAGCTCCAGTTTTTTCATGCGCTACTCGCCCGCCAGAACAGGGCTCAGAGACGCGACGTCTGGCGCGGCCGCCTCCGGCGTGAGGTTGTAGTGGCAGGCGACGCGATGCCCCACGCCGGGGTCGACCGCGCGCAGCCGCGGCGTCGTCCGGCGGCACAGATCGGTCGCGAAGGGGCAGCGCGGGTGGAAAGGGCAGCCGGACGGCAGGCGTGAGAGATCGGGCGGCAAGCCCTCGATCTGCGGCAAGCGGTCGGCGCGCGGCCGGTCGAGACGCGGGACCGAGGCCAGCAGGCCCATCGTATAGGGGTGGCGCGGGTTGTAGAAAACGTCGCGGCGCGACGCCTCCTCCACGATGGAGCCGGCGTACATCACCAGGATGCGCTCGCACATGCCGGCCACGACCCCCAGGTCGTGCGTGATCAGCATGACAGCCGTCTTGCTCTCGCGTGTCAGCGAGCGCATCAACTCAAGGATTTGCGCCTGGATCGTCACGTCGAGGGCCGTGGTCGGCTCGTCGGCCAGCACGAGCGCGGGATTGCAGGAGAGGGCGATGGCGATCACGACGCGCTGGCGCATCCCGCCGCTGAACTGGTGCGGGTAGTCGCGGATGCGCCGCTCGGCGGAGGGGATGCCGACGAGGCGCAGCATCTCGATCGCCCGGTCGCGCGCCTCGCGCTTGCCCAAACCCAGGTGCAGCCTGACGCCCTCGGTCATCTGCCGCTCCAGGCGCAGCATCGGGTTGAGTGAGGTCATGGGGTCCTGGAAGATCATGGCGATCCGCTTGCCGCGCAGGGCGCGCACCTCCCCGGCGCCCATCGCCAGCACATCCCGTCCCTCGAAGCGGACGGTCCCGCCGACGATCCGACCGGGAGGATCGGGGATAAGGCGCATCAGGGAGAGCGCGGTCACGCTCTTGCCGCATCCGGACTCCCCGACGACGCCGACCGTCTCGCCGGCGTCAATGTGAAAACTGATGTCGTTGACCGCCGCCACGGGACCCCGCGCGCCCCGAAAAACGGTGCGCAGGCCCACGACATCGAGGAGGCGTCCGTCGGGGGAGCCGGATGTCATAGCGCCCTTTCACTTCACTCCAGCGCGTGAATAGATAACGTGGCGCGAAACGCGCTCCCAAGCTGGCCGGACAATGGCCCGTAGTTGGACAGAAGTATAGGGGCCGACTCGATGGGCGTCAAGGCGCCCCTCCAGCGCGCGGACGTCGCGGGGTAGACTGGGACGCGGACGTCTCGTCCGCCCCCGTCGGCTCTGGGACCGCGGATGTCTCGTCCGCCCGGGTGTCCGGTGACGGATGCACCTCTCGTTTATAACGTTCGCGCATTGACGGGTGTAAGATCCGGTGAGGAGGTGCGCCGGTGGTGGGGGTCACGCCACTGGCACTTGGCAACACTGGATGCTTTATCCGTCTACAAGAGCCGTATTTGCTCGGCCGACGCCTTGCTCCCAATGACCACGTCGACCGTCGCGCATTGCGAGGATCACAGCCGCGCGGCGTCATAGACGTTGACGAAGTGGTCGGAGATGACGAAGACGCGCTTGGTGCGCGCATCCGCCACCACACCGGGCTCTCCCGCACTCCCGATGACGCCATTTTGGGCTTATCTGAAGCGAGGACAAAGCATTGTGGTAAGACAACAGCTCTACGCGCACTCAAGCCCCGCAATCACGAAAAAACACGATGGCGCTCATCAATATCCCTAAACGACGGAATGGGAGCGTTGCTTGCACGAAGAGGGGCACGAGAAGTGGACAGCACCATGAGGTTTTCGTCACCCTTACGGCTCACTACGTCGTCAACGGTGTGCAACCGTCAATTTTCTCAGCCTGTGATGTTGTTTTGTCGCTCAACCCGTGTCATCGAGACTGCGGGAGAACCCCACACCGTTGGCGACTCCGGCTCCGCCATAACCCACCGCGTCCGGCGCCGCGACCTTGTGCCGCAGCGCCCCCGTCGTCGCGTCGAGCTGCGCGAGGGCGCCCGGCCCCAGCACGGTGGTCGTGCTCGTGCGCACGTCGATAGAGGCGGGGCTCGACAGCAGGACGAGCGCCTGGCCTGTCCGGGTGAGGGATGGCGCCACGGCGGCGACCGGCGTCGCGACGTCGAACACACGCAACACACGCCCGCTGCGCGCGTCGAGCACGGCCAGCACCCCGTGTGGGGTTCTGGTCTCCATGGGTTTGCGCAGCGGCACGACCACCCGCCCCACCCGGGGATCGACGAACAACCCGTCGACCTCCACGTCCCCGAAGTCGACGGTCCGCACGAGCGCGCCGTTCGCGGCGTCGAACACCTGAACGCCGCTGCCCGCGATGAGGAACACGCGCGCGGCGCGCCCGTCGACGGCGAGCACATTCGCCGTCGGCTGCGGCCCCAGGTTGTGGATCGTCCGGAGCACGTCCCCGGTGCGCGCGTCGAGCGTGACCAGGTCGGCGCCTTCGGCCGGGCGCAGGCTATAGGCGATCACGAAGATGCGCCCCCCGGCGACGTCCGCGGCGATCGCCGTCAGTTGCCTGCCGCGCGGGAAGGGCGCCCGGCGGAGCACGTCTCCGGTGCGCGCGTCGAGCACGCCCACCCATCCTCCCGACGGGGACGGCCCGCCGCTGCCGCGCTCCGCGTTGGCAATGAGCACGAAGATACGGCCGGTCGCGATGTCCGCGACCATTAGGCCGGGGGACCCGCCCACGGGAATCGCGCGCAGGAGGGCGCCGCTGCGCGCGTCGAGCACGCTGACCGTCCCACTCGTGTAGTTGCCGACGAAGACACGCCCGGTGAACGGGTCGAGCGCCAGCGTATATGATTCGATCCCCACCTGGGCTCTGCGCAGCAGTCGCCCGTCGCGCGCGTCGAGCGTCGCCACGTACCCGGCTGTGACCGGGCCGCCCCCCGCCACGAAGGCCCGCCCGGCCTGCTCGTCTATAGCGAACGCGGCTGGATCAGGGACGGGGATGCGGCGCAAGAGCGGCGCGCCGGGCGCAGGCCCCGGCGGCCCGCCCGCGGAGCGTCCCCCCGCCACTAGCGTCCCCACCAGGAGGCCCAACGCGATGACAACTCTCATGGATACGCCTCCATCCTCATCTCCCTCATCTCTCGATCCCTAGAACAGTCGACGCGTTCCATGCCAGAGATCCGGGGCTGACGCCGGCCCCGGACCCTGACCGCAACTGTAGGTGACGGCGTTGCTGTGGATCTGGCGTCCGTCGCGGCTTCTAAAATCCCCGTTGACCATCTATACATAGCAGGGCTTACAGTCGCGCGGCACCGTAGACATCGACGAAGCTATCGGTGAGCACGAACACGCGGCTCGTGCGCACGTCCACTGCCACCCCATAAGGCTTACCGCCCGCGTCACCCGCATAGTCCGGTAAGGTCACCTTCCTCCGCAGAGCCCCCGTTGTGTCGAGGACAGCGAGGACGGCGTGCCCGGTCACCCGGCCCGTGCGCGCATCGATCGGGCTGGCTACGAGCACGTAGACTCGCTCCGCTCGCTCGTTGAGGGCGGGAGCGGCGATAGTCCCACCCACTTGTACGGTGCGCAGCACAGACCCGCTTCGCGCATCAAGCGTCGAAACGTAGCCGTCCTGTCCAGAGGTAAGCGTTACGAAGACCCGGTTCGTCAGCACGTCCACTACGATCGCGCGGGGCAGCGTGCCCACCGCCACTGTACGTAGCACCGTCCCACTCTGGGCGTCGAGCATATAGACGTGGCCAGCGCCTACACCTTCGCCTCCCCCCACGAAGACGCGGCCGGTCTGCTCGTCAACGGCGAGCACGTCAGGATTTAGAAGAGGTATACGGCGGAGCAGTGGCGCCTCTGTAGACGGTAGAGGCACGGCAGGGCGCGCGGTTGGGTGTGGTAGCGCTCCCCCCCCAAAGAGGCGCCCCCCCTCTACCGCCACCCCAATCAGCAGACCGAGCACCATGGCGATTCTCATGGATGCGGTTTCCTTTCCCGTCGCCCGTTCATGGCACAACTAGGCGACCGCCGCTCCCAATACGATATAACAAGTGCATGATGTGGGAGTAGCGTCGAGACATGAGCGCGATAACGCGATAATAGGAGAGACGCGATGAGCACTACGACCGTTCCCGCCAGGGAGGGCCGCATCCCGTTCCATGGCTACCACACGTGGTATCGCGTCGTGGGGGACCACGAGGAGCCGGGCAAGCTCCCGCTGCTGGCGCTGCACGGGGGTCCAGGCGTGCCGCACGACTACCTGGAGCCGCTCGAGGCGCTGGCGGCGACGGGACGGCGCGTCGTCTTCTACGACCAACTCGGCTGCGGCAATTCGGATCAGCCGCACGACCCGTCGTTGTGGACGGTCGACCTGTTCGTCGAGGAGGTCGACGCCGTGCGGCAGGCCCTCGGGCTCACGGACATCCACCTGTGGGGCTCGTCATGGGGCGGAATGCTGGCGATGCAATACGCGCTGACGCAGCCGGTCGGATTAGCCAGCCTGACGACCGCGAGCTCGCCGGCCAGCGTCCCACGCTGGCTGGTCGAGGTCAACCGCCTGCGCGACGAACTGCCGCCGGAGACGCAACAGACGCTCCTGCGCCACGAGCAGGCCGGCACGACCGACGACCCGGAGTACGAAGAGGCCATGCTCGTGTTCTACCATCGCTACGTCTGCCGCCTGGACCCATGGCCCGACTACGTGGACCGCGCTTTCGCTAAAACGGGCCAGGAGGTCTACAACACCATGAACGGCCCGAGCGAGTTCCACGTCATCGGCACGATCAAAGACTTCGATATCCTGGACCGGCTCGGCGAGATCCGCGTCCCCACGCTCGTGACCGGGGGCCGCTACGACGAGGTGACCCCGGCCGTCACCGCGTCGGTCCACCGCGCCATCCCCGGCTCGGAGTGGGTCATCTTCGAGCAGAGCGCGCACCTGGCCCACGCCGAGGAGCAGGAGCGCTACATGGCGGTGCTCGACGCCTTCCTCAGCCGCGTCGAAAAGGCCCGCGCCTGACCCGTCCCCGCGCCCGTCGATCCCCAGCGCCTGTGTGTGGCGGGGGGCTGGGGGGAGCCATCTCCCCAGGTTCCCCCGGAGGGGGCGGAGGGGCGAACCAGACGTCCCCCGGAGGCGCGCTGGCCCCGCCGGCCGCAGCCGGGGGGGCCAGTCAGCCAGGGGCGGAGGGGGCGAACGGGGGAGCGGTAGCGGCCGCGCGTCACGCCGAGGCCCACGCACTGCCGCGCAGCCAGCGCCGCAGCTTGGGACCCGGGAGCGGGCGGCACACATAATATCCCTGCGCCAGGTCGCAGCCCATCTCGGCGAGTAGATCCCATGCCTCCTCGTCCTCGACCCCTTCGGCCACCACGCGCAGCCCCAGGGCATGGCCCAGCGCCACCGTCGAGCGCACGATCGCCGCGTCCGCCTCGTCGTCGCCCAGGTCGCGCACGAAGGTCCGATCGATCTTGAGTTCGTCGACCGGCAGGCGCTTGAGATAGGCCAGCGAGGAGTAGCCCGTCCCGTAGTCGTCGACCGACACGCGCACGCCGAGCGCGACAAGCTCCGCGAGGACCTCCCCGGCCCGATCCACGTCCGCCATGAGCGCGCTCTCGGTCACCTCGAGACGCAACCACGTCGGCGGTACGCCGTACGTCCGCAACAGCCCGGCGATCGTGCGCGCCAACCCCGGATCGCGCAGGCTCTCGGCCGAGAGGTTGACCGATACGGGCGCCGACAGCCCGCCGCGCTTCCAGGAGCGGCACTGGCGCAGCGCCTCGTTCAACACCCACTCGGTCAGCGGCTTGATCAAGCCCGTCATCTCGGCGAGGGGGATAAACTCGTCGGGGACGATCACGCCGTGGCGCGGGTGGCGCCAGCGGACGAGCGCCTCGACGCCGACGAGGCGCTCGCGCTCCGTATGGGACGACAGCGGCGAGAACGCCACCTGCGGTTGGTAAGACAGGCTCAGTGTCCCGTCGGCGATGGCGTTGCGCAGATCGCCCACGAGGGTCAGGCGCTGCGGGGTATAGGTGTCTTGCGCGGTCGCGTAGACGGCGTAGCCGGTCTTGCCGCGCTTGGCCGTATACATGGCCACGTCGGCGTGACGCAACAGGTCTTGCGCCCCGTCCCCGTGCGCCGGGGCGACGGCGACGCCGATGCTGCACACGGCGGGCAGCGTCCGCCCCTCGACGGACACCGGGATGTCCAGGGCCGCCTGAATCTGCTCGGCGACGCGCACGGCGCCGACCTCGTCGCTGCCGATGAGCAGGAGGGCGAACTCGTCGCCGCCGAGGCGCGCCACGGTGTCGGTCGCGCGCAGCAGACCGACGAGGCGCGCGCTGACCTCGCGCAAGAGCAGGTCGCCGTGGTGGTGGCCGAAGGTGTCGTTGACCTCCTTGAAGCGGTCCAGATCCATCAGGAGTAGGGCCAGAGGCTCCCGCGTGCGTCGCGCCGACAGCAACGCTTGCTCCAGGCGATCGTAGAGCAAGCGCCGGTTTGGCAGGCCGGTCAGCGCGTCGTGCAGCGCCTGGTGCGTCAGCGCCTCCTGGGCGCGCGCGTTCGTGGTAATATCGATAGCCACGCAGATAAAACCATCGGGCCGCCCCTCGGCGTCGCGCAGCGGCGTGTAGCGTATGTCGAAGACAAGCCCGCGTATCGAACGCTGCGCCGCCAACGTCTCGCCGGCCAGCGCGCGCCGCACGTCGTCTCGCATCTCCGGTATGTGGCCCACGATGTCCCATATCGACGCGCCGTTCGCCTGGGGCGCCGCGAAACCGATACTGGTAAGGGCCGCGCCTTCGAAGAGGGTGTAGCGGCCGTCGCGGTCGACGGCGAAGATGATGACGGGCGCGTTGGTCACGACAGCGCGCACATGGGCCTCGCTGCGCCGCAGCGCATCCTCGGCCCGCGCCCGCTCGGCGCGCGTCCGCAGGGACACAAGACCGTAGGCGAGGTCCTCGGCGAGCTCCGCGAGCAGACGCTGCTCTTCGTCGTCGAAGGCGTCCGGCTCGGCCGCGTAGATGTTGAGCGCCCCGACCGTCTCGCCGTCGTTGCGGAGCGGGAGTGCGATCCCCGAGGCGTAGCCGCGCGTGCGCGCGGCCAGGCACCAGGGCGCGAACGACTGATCGGCCGCCATGTTTTGCAGCATGCACAGGCGCCCGGTACGGATCGCCGTGCCCGTAGGGCCTTGCCCCGCCGGGGTGTCGGCCCACGATATCGCGATGTCGTCGAGGTAGCCCGCGTGGTAGCCGGCCTGGGCCACCGGGCGCACCGTTTTGTCGGCGTCACGCATGGCGAAGCCGACCCAGGCGAAGCGGTACCCGCCCACCGCGACCATGATCTCACAGACCCGCCGCACCAACTCGTCCTCGGCGACGGCGCGCACCATCGCGTGCGTACAGGCGCTGACGGCCGCGCGGGCGCGATTGGCCTAGCGCAGCTTCTCCGCGGCCCGCTTGCGCTCCGTAATATCGGCCATCGCCGAGAGGGCGCCGACGTACCGCCCCTGCTCGTCGAAAAGCGGTGTGGACGACGACAGCACCCAGATGTCCGCGCCATCCTTGCGCCGGTATTTGGATTCGCTCTGGCCAATCTGTCCCCGGCGCCGCGCGGCCAGCCGCGTCTCCAGGCGCGCGCGCTCGTCGTCATCCTTGAAGTCGAGCGGCGACGCGCCCAGCAGCTCGTCCACGCTATAGCCGAGCATCTCGGCCATCCTGCCGTTCACATACGTCGTCACACCGTCCGCATCGATCTGCCAGATGCCCTCCTGGACCGTTTCGACGATGCGGCGATAGCGCGCTTCGCGCGCGTCGAACAGGCCCTTGTGGACCTGTAGCGCCCGCTGGGAGAACGCCAACGCGCGCATCAGCGCCTCGGCCTTCGCCCGCGCCTCGGATTCGACGCGGCGCCCACGCAGGGTCGCGACGGTCTGGGCCAGCACACCGGCGAACACCGCGAGGGGCTCGGCCAGCGCGGGCGCGAGGGGACGGCCGCTCGGCAGGTTATCGACGGAGAGGAGTCCGACGATACGGCCGTCGAGGCGCAGCGCGGCGGCGATGTTCTCGCCGGTGGGCCCATCGAGGTGCGCGTTGCGCCGGGGTGACGACGGCCACGAGATCGGGCGTGTACGTGACGGCGCGCCCGTCGGCGAAGCGGTCTAGGTTGATGGCAACAGCGAACGAGGCGAGAGGATAGTGACGCCGGGCGGGATCACGGAACGGACGCCCGCTCTCGTCGCAGTTAAGAACCCAGGCCCACACGCCCCGGCTCTCGTCGGTCAAAGCAAGGCCGACGCGATCGACGCCGCGCCCACGCCGCGCCTCATCGTCGACAACGGACACAAGCTCGTCCTCGTCCCGGCAGGTGAGCAGGCGCGCGGCGGCTGCGCCGAGCCAGGATAGCGCGGACGGCGACGACGTGTCACTCACGAACGGACATGGCTCTCTTTCGCGGAGGGTAAAGCTCGGACGACAGACAATAGGGGTATCACCCCGCAAAACCGGAACAGGGCGCTACTAGCCTAGTGTAGATGAGCGGAAGAGGTGGGCGCAATAGGATATAGGATTATTGGATCAAGCGTGCGCCGCTCACGCGTCACGTGCGCCGAACGCAGCCGTAAGCGCGTATCGGCAAAGCGGCATAGGTCTTGCCCTGTGTTAAGCTACTGTTCGCGCGCGGCGCCGCGACTCGGTTCGCGCGCCCGCGCACAACCTTATAACGCGGCTACATGGTGGGTACATAGCGCGCAATGATGGGTACGTAGCGCGAGACACGCGGCATGTGGCAACGCGGGCGGGCATAGTATTACGTAGACGAACGGATAGAAGAACACGCCATGGACGAGATCGCTTCGAGCATCGCCAGGCTACAGCGTGAGAACGCGGAACTACGCGCGGCGGCCGTCCACAACGCCGAGCGCGCGCGGCGCGCGGGACGCCTGCGCGCCCTGACCGCCAAGCTGGCCGCCTCGCTCGACCGGGCGGCCCTGTTCGACGAGATTGTGCGCGCGGCGGCGGATCTCCTGAGCGTCCGCGCGGCGGGCCTCCTGCTGCTGGACGAGGAACCGCGGACCCTGTACGCCGAGGCGGGATTGGGCCTGGAAGACTCCGCCGGCGCTCCTCTCGCGGTCGACCGTACGGTCGCGGGCCGGGCGTTACGGACCCGCACGGCGATCGCGCTCGAGGATACGGCGTCCGAACCCGACACGCTTTTCCCGACGTTGCGTCACGGGACACGCCCCGGAGCCCTCATCACGGCGCCGATCCGCATCGAGGGCAAGCCGTTCGGCGTCGTCGAGATCTACTACGACGAGCCGCGGGCCGTCTCGCCCGAGGACGTCGAACTCCTCGACGCCCTCTCCGACACCGCCGCGATCGCCCTGCGCAACGCCACCACCTACGCGCGCATCCTCGACCAGAGCGCCCAACTGGCGCGGCGCGCTACCGAGTTGACGCGCCAGCAGGAGAAAATGGCGCGCCTCAACGACGAACTGCGCCGGGCCAACGTGCTCAAGAGCCAGTTCCTCTCCAACGTCAGCCACGAACTGCGCACCCCGCTGACGAGCATCATCGGCTTCAGCTCCATCCTCCTGCGCGGCCGGCGCGGCGAGGAACTCAGCGAGCGCCAGCGCGATAATACCGAGCGCATCCTCTCGGCGGCGCGCCGCTTGGTAACGATCGTCAACGATGTCCTCGACCTCTCGCGCATCGAGGCCGGCTGGCTCGACGTTTTCCGGCGCGAGGTCGATCTGCGCGCGCTGCTGGAGGGTTTACGCGACGAGCTCGAGCCACAGGCGCGCGCCAGAGGGCTCGAGCTCCGGGTCGAGATCGCCGACGACGCCGCGACGGTCGTGACGGACGGAGACCGGCTGCGCCAGGTGCTGGTCAACCTGGCGGGCAACGCCGTCAAGTTCACCCCGCGCGGGCATGTGACGCTGCGCGCCGCCCGGACGGGCGACCTCTTCTCCGTGGCGGTCGAGGACACCGGCGTGGGCATCCCACTCGATCAACAGGAGCGCATCTTCGAGGACTTCTATCAAGCCGACGGGTCCAGCACGCGCACGAGCGGGGGGGCCGGGCTCGGCCTGGCCATCTCGCGGCGCCTGGCGCGGTTGCTGGAGGGCCGCCTGACGGTCTATAGCGTCCCCGAGGAGGGCAGCACGTTCACCATCGTGTTGCAGGCCGGCGCGACGCCCCATGCCGCCGCCGGGACGGCGCGGGTCACGTCGGGCTCCAGCGCGGGCCCGACGCGGCACGGGACGGCCCGCGTGCTCGTCATCGACGACGATCCCGAGATGATCTTGCTGGTGGAAGGCGCCCTTGAGGGAAGCCGCTACGATGTCGTCGGCGCGCTGTCGGCGAACGAGGGGCTGCAGAAAGCGCGCATGCTGCGTCCCGACGCCATCTTGCTCGACGTCATGATGTCCGAGATCGACGGCTGGCGTACGCTGCACCATCTCAAGCAGGACCCCGAAACCGCCTCGATCCCGGTCGTCATGCACACGATCGTGGCCGATCAGGCCCTGGGCTTCAGCCTCGGCGCCACGGATTACCTCGTCAAGCCGGTAGAGCGCGAGCAACTCCTGGCGACGCTGCGGCGTCTGCGCCCCGTCGGGGCCGGCCCGGTCCTCGTCGTCGACGACGACGAGGACATCCGCGTCCTGCTGACGAGCCTCCTCTCCGACGCGCGGATCCCTGTCGTCGGAGCCTCGGGGGGCGAGGAGGCGCTGGAACTCGTCGCCCGGCACGAGCCCCGCCTCGTCCTGCTCGACCTCATGATGCCCCGCATGGACGGCTTCGCGGTGCTGCAACGCCTGCGCTCCGCCGAAGCGACGCGCCACCTCCCCGTCATCGTCGTCACCGCCAAAACCCTCACCCCCGAGGAGGAACAATTGCTCAACAGCGAGGCGTCGATGGTCGTGACGAAAAGTGGGCTGCCACTCGGCGGGCTGCTCGACGACATCCGCAACGCGGTAGACGCGGCCGCCACCCCATGACGACGACGAGCGACACGCGCGTACTGCTGGTCGAGGACGCCGACGACATCATCGAACTCGTCAGGCTCGTCCTCGACGACGCGGGGTACAGCCTCGCCGTCGCGACCGACGGAGAGGCCGGGCGGGCGGCGTGCGCCGCCGCGCCCGACGTCATCCTGCTCGACATGTCCCTGCCCAAGATCAGCGGGTGGGACCTCGTCCCCCTGCTGCGCGCTGACGGGGTCACCGCGCCGATCGTCGCCCTCACCGCGCACGCCATGCGCGGCGACCGCGAGCGCGCCCTCTCCCTGGGCTGCTCCGCCTACCTCAGCAAGCCCTTCGAGATCGCGGCGCTACTGGAGGTCCTGGACAAAGCGCGTCCATAAGCCCCGCAAGCCCCGCGGCCATCACGGGTCACAGGCCCTATTGCTCTATAGTCCCAAGTCAGCGGCATGTGCCTGTAGCGCGGCGATGACGAAGGCGATGTGGTCGTCGAGGTCGACGCCGAGTTCGGACGCCCCGTCGACGATATCCTGCCGGTTGACGTTGCGCGCGAAGGCTTTATCCCTCATCTTCTTGCGCACCGCCGCCACGTCGACGTCGGCGACGCGGCGCGAGGGGCGCACGTAGGTCGCCGCCGTGATCAGGCCGACGAGCTCGTCGCAGGCGAAGAGCGCCCTGTCCATCGGGTGCGTACGCGGGATGCCCAGGTAGGTCGCGTGCCCCTGGATCGCGTAGATGACGTCTTCGGGCACGCCGTGTTCGCGCAGGATCGGCGCGCCGGCGGCGGGGTGGCGCTCGGCGTCGGGATGTACCTCCCAGTCGAAGTCGTGCAGCAACCCCGTCAGCCCCCACGTCTCGGGGTCGCCGTCGTAGCGCGGGGCGTAGGCGCGCATGGCCGCCTCGACCCCCAGACAGTGGTTGATCAGGGCCGGGTTCTTGATGTACTTACGCAGGAGCGTCAGGGCCTCATCGCGGGTCATTGTCACCTCTTCTCGCTTGTCCTTGCCTGTCAGGGTAGCATATTGGGGCCGTTTGGAGCCGTTTGGGGCCGTGTATTTGACGCGAGGGGGTCCGACCCGGTAGAACACGTCTTGTTGGGACGTATCGGTAGCGCCCACGGGACCCGTGCGGCAAGAGACGCAGGAGATAGAAGAGGGCTATGGCGACAGGGTATCTCTTCGACGAGCGCTTCCTGAATCACGATACCGGCGAGAAGCTGATCCCGCTCCCGGCCGGCGGGACGCTGGAGGCGGTCGAGCATCCCTCGGCCGTGCGCATTACACGACGGACCAACGCGTTGATCGCCGGTTCGGGGCTGCTCAACCACCTGACCCTGCTGCCGGCCCGCTTCGCCACGCCCGACGACGTGGCCCTCTACCATACGCGCGAGCACATAACGCGCATCCGCGACCTCTGCGCCGCAGGCGGGGGCGAGGCCAGCCTGGAAGCCGGCGAGACCACGCCCGTGACGCCCGCCTCGTACGACGCGGCGCTGCTGGCCGTCGGCGGCGGGATGGCCGCCGTCGACGCCGTGGTGACCGGCGCGGTGGATAACGCCTACGCCTTGCTGCGCCCGCCAGGACACCACGCCATGGCCAACGCCGCGCTGGGCTTCTGTCTCTTCAACAACGTCGTCATCGCGGCGCGCCACGCCCAGCGCCGGCACGGGCTGCGGCGCGTGCTGATCGTCGATTGGGACGTCCACGACGGCAACGGCACGCAAGCCGCCTTCTACGACGACCCGGACGTGCTCTTCGTGTCGCTGCACCAGGAGGACTGGTATCCCCTCGGGTGGGGCGCCGTCGGCGACGTGGGGGACGGCGCGGCGGCCGGCCGCACGGTCAACATCCCGCTCCCGCCGGCGACGGGCGACCAGGGCTACCTGGATGCGTTCGAGCGCGTCATCCGCCCCATCGCGCGGCAGTTCAGCCCTGAGCTCGTGCTGATCTCGGCGGGACAGGACCCCAGCATGATGGACCCGCTGGGCCGTATGCTGGTGACGATGGACGGCTTTCGGGCGCTGGCCGACGTGATGGTCGAGATCGCGTCCGAGGTCTGCGGCGGCCGGTTGGTGGGGCTGCAGGAAGGCGGCTACAGCGCATCTTACGTCCCCTTCTGCACCCTGGCCGTCGTCGAGGCGTTCCTGGGCCGCCGCTCCGGCGTCCGGGACCCCTACACGGACTCCTCCGAGCTCGACCGCGCCAAACGCGAGGACCGCCCGCAACAACACGCGGCCGTCGACGCGGTCATCGCCGCGCAGCGCGCCTATTGGGATCTGTAGCCGGGGCTAGTGTTTCGTCAAAGGGGGCGCCGTGCGGCGAGCCGTACCCCCTGGGACCGCCGGCGTCCAGCCGGCTAAGCGCGTGCCGCCCCCTCGGCGGTCCCCGTGAGCGTCACATCAAAAGAAGCCCCCTGAGTCTGCATTAGTCGTGGGTCGCTCCGACCCGCGACCGTGCCACGTCGCGCGTGATGAACGGCGAGAGTGAATAGAGTGAAAGGACACCCATGCGCGACGTTATTCAACAAGGGGTACAGACCCTCGCGTCTCAGAACGCCCTGACGCGGGACGTCGCCATCGCCTGCGCCACCGCGGTCCTCTATCTCCTGGGCGCGGCGTGGCTCGTCGCCGTCGTGTGGCAGCGCGCGCGGCTGACCGTGGCCGTGGTCGCGCGCGTCGCGCTGCTGGCCGTGCTGGCCTATGGCGCGTCGCTCGTGCTCACGGGCATCGTGAGCGACCCGCGCCCCTACATCGTCGCGCGCACGCGGGCGCTCACGCCCGTGGGGCACGACAACGGCTTCCCCTCCGACCACACGCTTTTAGCCGCCGCGCTCACGGCCAGCCTGTGGTGGATCGACCGCCGGCTGCTGGCGGCCTTCGCCGTCGGAACGCTGCTGATCGCGCTCGGACGGCTGGGCATCGGCGCGCACCACACCCTCGACGTGCTCGGCAGCCTGGCCATCGCCGCCGTCGCGGCCCGCATCGTCGGCGCGCTTCCCCTCCCCGCCGCGTGGCGCCGCCCGCTCCCGCTCCCGCCCTCGCCCCCATTCGCCGCACGACGCCCCTAAGCCCGGCCGGCGATGGGCGATCACGCTAGAGCGCGGCCGGCGCGTCACGCGCGCACGGAGACCCTTATCCCGCGCGGCGCGTGATCGCCGCCCCGAATGATAACATTAGCGGACATACTAGCGATGGCTTCCGAACAGCGTTAGAAGACATCGGGCGCTTGTTTCAGGTCGCCTACAGGTACGCGGAGGCTTGTCATGGACCTACAGATCCGGCCCTTTTCCGACGATGATAGTGAGGGCGTAATCCAGTTATCACTACGAGCGTGGGCTCCAGTCTTTAGCTCGTTTGAGCAGGTGCTCGGTGCCCGCATCTATACAGCCATCTATTCGGATTGGCAAAGACAGCAAAGAGGAGTGGTCGAAAGAGTATGCAAAGACGCTGACGGGTTCACTGTCTATGTCGCACAGGTGGGTGAGACCGTCGCCGGATTTGGGCTCTCCCGCACTCTCGATGACAGAGGTTGAGCGACAAAAGAACGCTGAAGGCTCAGAGGATGAACGACGACGCCGTCGTCACGGCCGAGCGTCCCGGCGCAGCACTGAAAACGTCAACGCGCTGCTCACATCTCGTGCCACGGCCCGGACGACAAACGATCCACTGATGCACGCCGAGACGTTGAACAGCTACGTTGTACTTTTTCGTGATTGCCGTGCATAAGCGAACGTATTCGCCATCATCCACCCTTGATGGGTCGTCCTCGCTTTAGATGAGCGCAAAAACCGCATCATCGAGAGTGCGGGAGAGCCCGGATTTGTGGCCTATACATTGAACGGCGAAGACCAAACCGGGGAAGTCGAACTGCTCGCCGTGCATCCCGACTATCAAAACCACGGCATAGGCACAGAACTGAACAACTTCGTCCTCGAGAAGATGAGGGGAAGCGGGGCAAGATTGGCCGTCGTCGGGACGGGCGGAGATCCGGGACACGCACCAGCTAGACGATCCTACGAGAAGGCTGGGTATACTGCGCTACCTTTAGTCCGGTATTACAAGGCTCTGTAGGGGCCACGTACAGCACGCGCTCGGGCACGCTCACTTGTGCGCGGGAGTGCCACGACGGCGTAGACATCCGGCTTCGCGGGGAACAGCTGGCCGCGCTCATGCCCCAGCGATGAGAAACTTGCGCCCACGGAACACGCGCCAGGTGGAAAATCGCATTCCCATCGTGCCGCACGTCCTCACACCGCCTCTTTCTCGATCTAGCTTGCCACGTCCACGGTGTTTCGATGGCGCCATGAGGAGCGGCTTCCCGCGCCCGCTCGTCGTCGCGTTGCCGCCCGCGTCCACTCTAGAGCTATCCCCTCGCCTGGTCGCGCTGACGGCGGATCTCGTAGAGCACGATCGCGCCGGCGACGGCCGCGTTGAGCGAGCCGACACGGCCGCGCATGGGCAGGCGCACGGTCACGTCACACGCCTCGCGCACCAGGCGGGTGAGTCCCTTGCCCTCGCCGCCGATCACGACGACGAGGGGGCCGCCGGCGTCGATCCTGTCGTACGGGGTCGTCCCCTCCTCGTCGAGCCCGATCGCCCAGTAGCCCCCCCGCTTGAACCACTCCAGCGTGCGCGTCAAGTTGGCCTCCTGGGCGATCGGCAGGTGCTCGGCCGCCCCGGCCGAGGCGCGTACGACGGCCGGGGTGACGCCCGCCGCGCGGTGACGCGGCAGCACCACGCCGTGCGCGCCGGCGCCCTCGGCGCTGCGCAGGAGCGAGCCGACGTTGCCGGGGTCCTGCACCCCGTCGAGCGCCAGCACGAGACCCGGCTCGGCCGCGGCGTCGGCCGCCGCCATGATGTCGTCGAGAGTGGCGTATGGGTGCTGGTGGTAGGCCGCGGCGACGCCCTGGTGGTTGCGGTTGGCCAGCGCGCGGTCGAGTTCCGCGCGCAATACCCTCTGCACTGGCACATTCGCCGCGCGCGCGGCCTCGTCGATCTCCCGCAACACGGGGGCCTCACGCACCTCGCGCGCCAGGTAGACCCGCTCGACGTGACCCGCGCGCAACGCCTCTACCACGGGCCGCCGCCCGTATACGTCCGGTTCGAACTTAGCCATTAGCCACGCGCCCTCCGTACCTTAGTCATGCGTCCCCCGTACCTTTCTCCCTAGAACCAGCAGCCGCGTCCCCGTGTGACGCAGCGAGAGGATCGCGAACCCGTGCGCGCGGCACTGCGCGTGCAGGTCGCGCGCGTCGATCACGGCCCGGTAGCGATAGCGCCGACGCCCATCACGATCGACGAACTCGCCGGGCACGACCGGCCGCCGCCAGACGTACCGCGCGAGCATGTAGCGGCGCCAAACGAGCCCACGGGGCGCGGTGTCGGCGGCGAGGAACAGCACGCCGTCGGGGCGCAGCACGCGGTTGACCTGGCGGAAGAACACGGTGCGGCGGTCCGGCCGCACCCCCGCGAAGGCCGTGGCGCACCAGACGCCGTCGACCGACGCGGACGCGAACGGCATCTCCAGCGCGCGCGCCTCCACAAGCTGAGCGGCCGCTCCAACGCGCGCGGCGGCGCGCCGCAAGGCCGCCGCGTCGGACTCGACCCCGGCGGCGCGCAGGCCGCGCGCGGCGAGCCGCGCCGTCCACGCGCCGTCGCCACATCCCACATCGAGCACGGCGCCCCGCGCGGGGAGCAACCCCGCGAAACGATCGAACATGGCGCCGAGTTCGTCGTCCCGGAGGTCGTCGGCCCGCGCGGCCGGCGCAACGGACGGCGCGCGCTGTAGCGATGAGGGCCGGGCGCCCGCGGGCGCGGGGCGCGGGCCGTCGACGGCGGAGCCTACGGTCTCCGCCAGAAAAGCCTCGCGCCGTTGCACCTTCGCGACGTAGCGGAGGCGGTCAAGGCGCGTCGATTCAGGGTCATCCTGATACACGACGAGGTCCTGCGCCAGGGTCGCCAGCGCGTCGGCGCGCTTGAGCCGCGGGATAAGCGCGGCGTCGGAGCTGTCGCCCCCCCTCCATAGCGGGTACGCGCGCCCGCACTCGTCGCAGCGGAGAAAGCCCTCATCCCCCATCCCCTTCTCTCCGTGCGCGGGCGAGGATAGATAGCCCTCGCCCGCGTTACGCGGCCCCGTGGAGGGATCGGGCTGTTGGGCTGCCGACCCGCGGTCCGGGAGACGGTCCCGCGGCGCGGCGTGGTCCTGGCGCCGAGGGGCCGAGAGGCGGGACATGCAGTGCGGACAGCGCGCCACCTCCAGGCCGGCAAAAGAATCCCCCTGATCGCGCACTAATCGCCGAGCAAACGAATGATCGCGGGGCCGGCGCCGACGAGGCTGGGCAGCACGAGATCGGCGCCCGCGAAGTCGTGACCCGCCGTCTCGGCGCTGGGGACGGAGACCGCGTACATGCCGGCGGCCTTCGCCGCGGCCGTACCAGGGCCCGAATCCTCCAGGGCGACGCAACGCGCCGGCGCCACGCCCAACCGCTCGGCCGCCAGCAGGTAGACGTCGGGAGAGGGCTTGCCGCGCGCCACCTCCTCGCCCGAGGCCCACGCACGGATGACGCCCCGCCAGTTGAAGCGCGCGATCACGGTCTCTATCTGCCATAATGGACTCGACGACGCGATGGCCAATGGATACCCCCGCGCGTGCAGGGCCGCGACGAGGTCGAACGCCCCCGGCATCGGCTCGGCCTGCTCGCGCAGCATCGGAGCGTAGTAAGCGGCCTGCGCCGCCTCGAGCTCCTCGTTGCCCTGACGCAAGCCGTAGAGCTCGCGCATGCGATCCCAGCACTCGTCCGAGCGCCGCCCGATGAGCGAGATCATTACCTCGTGCGTGATCGTCACGCCCGCGACATCTTGCAGCACGCGGTCCGAGGCCCCGAACTGCAGCCGTTCGGTGTCGACGAGCAGCCCATCCATATCAAAGACTATCGCCGACGTCGCCATACCGTCCCCTGTGGGTGATCCTCGACGGTCACGCCAAGCGCCTCGATCCTATCGCGCACCTCGTCGGCCCCCGCGAAGTCGCGCGCCTCGCGCAAGCGTCGGCGCTCGTTCAAGAGCCGCTCCACCTCGGCCGTCAGGTCGGGGTCGGCCATCAGGCCAGGGACGCCGAGGATGTGGCCGGCCTCGGGCCTGGGCAGGCCGAGCACGCCCATAATCTCCTCGACCGTCGCGAACGCCTCCTCCATCAGCCCCTTGGCCGACGGCGTCACCGCGTGCGGCGCGGAGAGCGCGTCTTTGAAGCGGTTGAGGTCGCTGACGAGATTGAACAGGGCCGCGACCGCCTGCGACGTGTTGAAGTCGTCGTCCATCCCGGCGCGAAAGGCCGCGCGCGCCGCCGCGACAGCGGGACGCAGCCGTTTGCCCGCCCGGTTCAATTCGACGTCGGTCGGCTCGGCCGCCTCGACATCGCGGTACGGGGCCCAGGCGCGCAGCAGCGCCACGTTGGTGTAGGCCGCGCGCAGACGGTCCCAGCTCGTGTTGGTGTCGTCGAGCACCGAGGGGTCGTAGGTGGCGGGGGTGCGGTAGTGTTGCGAGAGCAGATAGAGGCGCAGCACGGCCGGCTCGTAGCGCGCCAGGATGTCACGAATCGTCGTGAAGTTGCCGAGTGAGTGCGCCATCTTCTCGGTCTTGCCCTCGAGCGTCGTCGTATTGAGCAGCGCGATGTGGACCCAGAAGTTGACGAACGGCGCCAGCCCGCTGGCGGCCTCGCTCTGCGCGATCTCATTCTCGTGGTGCGGGAAGATCAAGTCGCGGCCGCCGCCGTGGATGTCGATACGCTCGCCGAGCTCCTCGAAGATCATCGTCGAGCACTCGATGTGCCAGGCCGGCCGGCCCGGTCCCCACGGACTCTCCCACGACGGCTCGTCCGGCTTGGCCGCCTTCCAGAGCGCGAAGTCACGTGGGTCCCCTTTCTCGACCGCCGCCGTCGCCTCGTCGACCGCGTCGGCGGCCACCGAGAGCAGGTAGCGCTCGTCGAGCTCGAGTTCCGTCGCCACGTCCTCGCCGTCCGCGATGGCGGCGGCCTCTATACCGGCCGCGACCGCGGGCTTGCGCGTCCGCAAGCCCGCCCCGGCCTGGTTGTCGCCCGCCTGGCGCTTCGAAAGCTGGCCGTAGGCAGGGAAGCGCCCGACGCGATAGTAGACGTTCCCGCCGACGGCGTAGCCATAGCCCTTGTCGATCAAGCCCCGCACGACACGGATGATGCCGGGGACCGCGTCGGTGGCGCGGGGGTAACGGTCGGCGCGCTCGACGTTCAGGGCGTCCATGTTCTCGAAATAGGCGTCCGTGTAGCGGCGCGCGACCTCGTCGAAAGAGACGCCTTCTTGCTGGGCCTTGGCGATCGTCTTATCGTCGACGTCGGTGAAGTTCTGCACGTAGAGGACGTCGTAGCCCTGGTAGCGCAGGTAGCGCCGCATCACGTCGGCCGTCACGAAAAGCTTGGCGTGGCCGATGTGGGGGTAGTTCTTGGGCGTGAGGCCGCAGAAATATATCTTGACCGGCGAGCCCAACGGCTCGAACGGCTTCTTCGTGGCGCTCAGCGTGTCGTAGATGCGCAGCAAACTCTCTGTACCCTCTAATCTCTCGTCGGCGGCGCCGCCGCCCTCGTCTCACCCACGCGTCGGCAACGCTACGGCGCCCTCATCTCACCCACGTGTCGGCGCCGCCCACCGCGCCCTCGTCTCACCCGCGCGTCAACAACGCCACCGCGAGGGCGGCGATACCCTCCTCGCGGCCGAGCGCGCCCAGGCGCTCGTTCGTGGTCGCCTTGACCCCCACGGCCCCCGTCGCCAGATCCAGGGCCGCCGCGATGCGCTCGCGCATCAGGTGTACGTGCGGCGCGATCTTCGGGCGCTCGGCGATCACCGTCGCGTCGACGTTGACGACCCGCCAGCCCTCGTCGCGGACCAACGAGGAGACGCGGGCCAGCAGATCGAGGCTCGACGCGTCGCGCCAGCGCTGGTCGGAGGGCGGGAAGTGCGTCCCGATGTCGCCCAATCCGGCCGCGCCGAGCACGGCGTCCGCGATCGCGTGCAGCAGCGCGTCGGCGTCCGAGTGCCCGTCGAGCCCGCGATCGTGCGCGAGATCCACGCCGCCCAGCACGAGCCGCCGGCCCGCCCGCAGCGGGTGTACGTCGTAGCCCTGCCCGATGCGCAACTCCACACCGTTAAGGATACAGTATTGCGCCAGCCTATCCCCACATGGAGGCGTATGTCGGATCAGGCAGCGGCCTTATCAGGCGAAAGCGCGGGTCGTATTGACGTGGGCGAGGCGTATCGGCAAGGCCACCACGACGCGTTCCAGCAGTGTCGCGCCGACGCCGTTTGTCGCGTCAGCCGAGTAGGTGAGAAGCCGGGTGTCGTCGCCGTCGCCGGCGTCCCATAGCTCAACCATCACCCGCCCCACATACGTGTCGCCGGACGTCTCGACGCTGATGGTTGGCCGGCCCTGAAATCCGGCCAGCGGATCGGGGGCGCTATTGAGCGCCAGGCGACGCGGCAGGGCTGCCGCAACGCGCTCGATCAACGTCGCGTGGTCGCCATCGACAGCCCCGGAGGAGAGCGCCAACTGATGCGCGTCGCTTCTTGCCGTGGGGGACTCCAACAGTTCCACCACCACCCGGCCCACGTAGATAGCCGTGCCTTTCCCACCGCCGAGGATGGGCCGGTGGTACATGCCGGCAAAGGCGTCCGGCGCTATACTCACCGCCGTTATCCGCTGTGTCCTGGACATCGTACGCGTCCTCCATCTCTGTACAGACCGTGGGCGAGACGCCGGGTCGCCACCCTGCTACCTATCGCGTCCCTCACGCAGGCGCCGCACCTCCTCCTCGAGCTCGGCGGCGCGGCGGGTCGCCTCGGCATGGGCGCGCTCCATCTCGGCCACCTGCCCTTCCAGGTACTCCGCGCGCGCCCGCACCACCTCGGGGAGCCCAATCGCTCGGCCGTCGCGGTCGCGGATGTTCATGTAGGGCCGCGTCGGCTCGAACGCCACGTCGAGGACACCGCTCCGCCACGAGCCGTCGGCCTCCGCTCGCCATGGCGCGTAGACTCCCTCCCGCAAACGCCAGCCCCGCGCCGGCACGGGCAGCCCTCCTCCGCCCGGATCGAAGACAAGATATTCCGGCACGCCGATGGCCGCGTAGGCCGCCCGTTTGTCCCCCACGTCGTTCCTGACCGTCGACTCGCTCGCCACTTCGGCGATGAAGAGCGGGGCGCCTGCCTCGGCGATGGGGATGGACGCCATGCCGCCGGACGGCAGGGGCCGCGCGAGCACCATAATGTCGGGGCGCGGGTCGTAGTCGCTGCCGTCCTCGTGTCGCAGCCCCATGAGAGCGATAGTGACGCACACGCCCCACGCGGCGCCGCGCCGCCGCGCGACCTCCCGCAGCATGTCGGCGAGCGCGCTGATCGCGTCCTGATGCCACTCCGTGCCCAAGACGCTCTCCTCCGTGTCGCTCATCAGCGTGTCTGGGACGCGATATGCCGTCATCCATGTCGTCGCCGTCGCCATCGCTCGCCCTCCCGCGCCGCGTATCCCCGTCCGCCGCCCGCCTGTCCGCCGCCTGTCCGACGCCTCTTCTCGACAGCATATCACGAGGCTAGCGCGCCGTGTCGGGCCAGCCCGTTGTGGGGATTGCGGGGACGACGGCGGCCGCCGATAATACGCCGACGGTACGGCTGTATCTCCTTAAAACACCTGGGGCACAACGTGGAGGACGCCCTCGTGCAACGCGGTCTCGTCTTTGGCTTCGTCCTCGTCATGGCGGCCCTGTTCTGGCTGCCCCTACTGGGGATTGTCACGGGGAGTATGGCGCGCATGTACCACGCGCGCGGCCTCGCCTATCAGAACGCGGGCGACGATCGGGACGCCGCCGCCGCGTACCACGCCGAACTGCGCTTCGATCCGCGCTCGGCCAAGGCGTACAACGATCTCGGGACGATCCAGGAGAATCGGGGCGACCACCGGGGCGCGATCGCCTTCTACGACCAGGCCCTGCGCATCGATCCCTCGTATGCCCACGCCTACAGCAACCGCGCCTGGGAGCGCCTCGTCTTGGGCGACAATGGCGACGCCGTGGCCGACGACACGCGGGCGCTCCGCCTCGATCCAGGTCAGGCGGCCGCCTATACCAATCGCTGCCTGGCCCTGCATCACCTCGGCCGCGACGGGGACGCGGTCGCCGACTGTACCCGCGCGATACGGTTGCGGCCCGACCTCGGCGAAGCGTACGTCGACCGCGGGCTCGCCTACGACGCCCTGGGCGCGCACAGACAAGCCATCGCCGACGACGACCGGGCGCTCGGCCTCAACCCCGACGACGCCACGGCGCTCAACAATCGCGGCCTCGCCCACTATAACCTGCGGGAGTACGCTAGCGCCCAGGCCGACTACGATCGCGCCCTGCGCCTGGAGCCCACCCTCGCCGTCGGGTACTACAACCGCGGCCTGTGCCGCCGGGCGCGCGGCGACATCGCGGGGGCGATCGCCGACGAGCGGGAGGCCGAGAGCCTCTACAGGGGACAGGGCAACAGAGCTGCCGCGATCCGCGCGCACGACATCCTCGCCGCGCTCGGGGCAGCCGCCCCGGACACGACCCCGCGGCCGCTCTAACACTCCCCCAAACATGGGCACGGATACGACGACGCGGGACTATTCTCAAGCTCTGTCCTGCCCTGTCGTTGGCACGGGTCATGCCTCCCGATGATGACAAGCGGTAAGCGGCGCGCCCCACACGGGACAACGGGCGAGGAGAGATACGATGAGCGATCGAGACGACACCACGGGTAGGGGCGGACACCGGGACGACGAGAGCGGGCTCGGCGAGTTGGCGACCGGCGGCGAGGGCGGCGTCGGCGGCGAGGGCGCTGGGACCAAAGAGGGCGCGCGCGGCGGGACCTTCGACCCTAACAACACCTTCACCGACGCCGGCGGCCCGCCCCGTGAGAGCGGACAGCCCGCGGATTACGGCGCGGGGACGCCCGAGGCCGGCCAGGCGCCGCGCGCGAACGCGCCCGAGGCCGGCCAGGCGCCCAACTATGGCGCGGGGACGCCCGAGGCCGGCGAGCCGACGGATGACCGCTTCGACCCCCAGGCCGCCGACATCCTGGCGACCGGCTCGACGCCGTCTAACGCCGCCCCCACCGACCGCACGCAGGCGCTGTAGCCCCCCTCACGCCTATCGGGGGCTCTCAGTTTGGGGACTCATCCTCCACTCCGTGCCTCGTATCGCCTGTAATACGGGTAATACATAGTATAATGGAGGTGTGCGTATATAGTGCGGAGGGAGCACATCATGATCGCAAGTAAGATCCGCAAGCACGGCAACAGCTACGTCATCACAATCCCGCGTGAGGAGATGGAGTCGCGAGGATTGGCCGAGGGACAACTCGTCGGTTTTGATCCACAACCGGTCGAACTGCGCCCGGTGGAGCGGGCGCGCGAGGCGCTTCGTCCCGAGGTGCGCGCCGCGGCAGAGCGTGTGTGGGCCAAAAATGAAGCGGGGCTACGCTACTTAGCTGAGGCCTGGTCATAATTCGTCAGGCACCGTTTCCGAGCGGGGTGAACGGGGTATTTGGGTCACTTAAAGGGTAGCCGTGCCGCACCGTCGCAATGCGGGCGTTGTTACAGCCCGCGTTGAGCCCCTCGTCGGGTCTTATCAAGGGCGTGAAAGACATCCCTTGATGCCCGATTTAAGCGCCCGAATTGAATTATGACCAGGCCTCACTTAGCTGGTCGATGACGAATTATCTAGCCCTGGACGACGTGCGCGGCCTGCATGCGGACGTCATGGAGCGGACAGGATTTCTTCCCGCCCCTATCCGGGATCGAGGGGCGCTGGAGAGCGCCATTATGCGCCCGCAAACTGTAGCGCATTATGAAGACGCCGACCTACTAACACAAGCGGTGACGCTTATGCTGGCGATCTCACAGGCGCAAGCGTTTGTGGACGGGAACAAGCGCACGGCCATGTACGTAAGCCTCGTGTTTTTGGAACTCAATGGCGCGACGTTCGATGGGGATGATGAACTTCTCGCGGTCTTGCTTGAAGAGTCCGCGTCCCGGCCACACGATGAAGCGCGCGAGACACTTGTAGCCTGGCTACGCCCGCGTATCGCGTCTGAAATCGGTGAACGCTGAGTCTACTCCACACGCGGCCGTACCCGTTCGGGCTATTGCCCCCCCGTACCCGTCGCTCTATCGTGGTTCTCGACGGCGCGCGATGGCGCTCACGGTGGTCGGCGATAGCGCGGTAGCCGGCGTAGACAGGGCTACCGGCGATGGGGGCGCGGATGGGTATAGACCGGGACGTTTTCGCGGCGTCGGGCGGCGACAGCGCCGTCGACAGCACGGCGTCGGGCGACGCTGATAGTATCGACAGCGCGTCGGGTAACGATGATAGCGTCGACGGCGCGTCGCCGGGCGACATCTGGGCCCTGGCCGGAGGGATCGACGACCTCGACGCCGATATGGACTTCACCTGCCCGGTCGCCGTGCGCCTCAGTCCCGACCGCGTCCACCTGCAGCTCCTCCTCGAACCCGACGCCCGCGACGCGGGACTGGACCTGCTCGTCTCCCTCGTCCGCGAACAGTGTCATGATCTGAAGGTAGAGATCCCCCTGGCGACGGCCGACGTGGACGCGTACCTGCGGGCCTGCCGCGAGGGCGCCTGGACGACGGTCGTGTCCGGCACGCCCCCAACGCCGCCCGTCGACGGCGGCGTCGATCTTCTGACGCCGATCTCCCCTTCGACCGACGCCGCCGCGAGCGGGCGCGGGCGACGCCCCGTGCGGGCGCACGAGCCCCTCGCCCGCCTGCGCTATGGGTCGCCAGGCGCGCCGGGCCGCGACGTTTCCGGCACAGAACTCCCCGTGCGCCCGCCTCGCGCCCCACGCCTACCATGCGGCGAGAACACCTACGCGAGCGACGATGGGACAACCTTGCTGGCCGCTTGCGACGGCGAGGCCGCGCTGCGCAACCTCCTCGTCCAGGTGACGCCCATGCGCATCCTCGACGGCGACGAGATCGCGCCCGGCCCCGCCCTCGATCTTCCCGAAGAGACCTTCGTGCGCGGCTCGATCGGCGCGGGTTGCACGGTCAGGGCGGCGGGCAACGTCCATGTCGAGGGCGACGTCCAGAGCGCCCACCTCGTGAGCCTCGGCGGCAGCATCCTCGTCGGCGGGAGCGTCACCGGCGACGCGGGCCAACCCTGTGTCGTCGAGGCGCACGCGCACATCTCCTGCGGGACGGCCCTGCACGCCACGTTGCGCGCGGGGGCCGATATCCGGCTCCGCGAGGCGCGGTTCGGCGCCCTCGAGTGCGGCGGGAACGTCCATATCCGCCGCGGCGTCGCCGATAGCCTGCACGACGTCGACCTCCATGTCGGCAGCGTTATGTCTAGCGCCCCCTTGCCTCCCCCCCCGGACCCGGCCCCGACGGTCCGGCAGCACTTCCGCGTACCCACGACCCTGTCCAGCCGCGTCGCGCCTTACGGCAAGCAGCCCAACACGTTCGCGCGGTGTACGATCGAGGACCTGAGCGCGGGCGGCGCGCGGTGCAGAGTGGAGGGCCGCGACGCCCCGACGCTCCGGCACGGCGCCCCTGTCCACCTCGCGTTCGCGTTGCCCGACGGGGCCCCTCCCGTCGTCCTCATCGGGCGCGTGGCGCGCGTCATCGTACGCCACGTCGTCGGGGTCGCGTTCGTCGACCTGATGGGGCGCGACGCGGCGCGCCTCTCGGAGTATTGCCACGAACTCGCGCGCCTCCACCCGGCCGCCCTCCTCTGTGCGCCCGCCGACCGCCGGGTGTACCCGACCACCCTCGTGGACGTGTAGCCCGTTGCCGTTACACTAGTCTGTGTCACGACAAACTATACCCAACGGAGGAGGCGTGCGCGGCGTGAGGACGGTCGAAGAGGAGGCGAGGCTCTCGCTGACGCGGATCAGGCCGCGCCTGGAGGCGACGTTCCATGACTATGTCGGGACGGACGCATGGGACGCCTTTGCGGCGCGGCTCGATCGCGTCTTCCTCGACCTGTTCCGTCCGCTTCTGCGTCTCTACGGCGATCACTACGACTTCTTCTGGCACCTGGAGACCGTCCTGACCACCGTGGCGCGCGCGTGGATCGAGCGGCCCGCGTACCTCAAACGGCTCGACGCCGCGCGCGCGGCCGGCGAGACGACCGACCCCTGGTTCCAATCCCAACGCATGCTCGGCGGGATGTGCTATGTCGATCTCTTCGCCGGGGACCTCTCCGGCGTCCGCGACAAGATCCCCTACTTCAAAGGGTTGGGCCTGACCTACCTGCACCTGATGCCCCTGTTCCTCGCCCCGGCGGGGAACAGCGACGGCGGCTACGCCGTCAGCAGCTACCGCCACGTCGACCCCGCCCTGGGGACGATGGACGAGTTGGCGCTCCTGGCGCGGGAACTGCACGACAACGGGATCGCCCTCGTCCTCGACTTCGTGCTCAACCACACCTCCGACGAGCACCCTTGGGCGCGACGGGCCCTCGCCGGCGAGCGGGACTACCAGGACTACTACTATATGTTCCCCGACCGCGCCCTACCCGACGCCTACGAGCGGACCTTGCGGCCGATCTTCCCCGACCAGCGCCCCGGCAGCTTCACGTACCGCCCCGAGGTCGACCGCTGGGTGTGGACGACCTTCAACAGTTTCCAGTGGGATCTCAACTACACTAACCCGGCCGTGTTCGACCGCATGGTCGGGGAACTGCTCTTCCTGGCTAACCAGGGCGCGCAGGCGCTGCGGTTTGACGCGCTGGCCTTCATCTGGAAGCGGCTGGGGACCTCGTGCGAGAACTTGCCCGAGGCGCACCTCGTCATCCAGGCCTTCAACGCGGCCGCGCGCCTGGCCGCCCCGGCCCTGCTCTTCAAGTCCGAGGCGATCGTCCACCCGGACGAGGTTGCGCGCTATATCTCCCCCCGTGAGTGCCGCCTCTCGTACAATCCCCTGCTCATGGCGCTGCTGTGGGAGGCACTGGCCACGCGCGAGGTCCGCCTGCTGGAACTCTCCCTGCGTGAGCGTTTCGCCATCGACCCGCGCTGTGCCTGGGTCGACTACGTGCGCTCGCACGACGACATCGGCTGGACCTTCGACGACGGTGACGCGGCGCGCCTGGGCATCGACGGCTTCGACCACCGGCGGTTCCTCAACGCGTTCTACACCGGTCGCTTCCCCGGCAGCTTCGCGCGCGGACTCCCGTTCCAGGAAAACCCACACAGCGGCGACGCGCGCGTCGCGGGGACCTGCGCCTCGCTGGCCGGCCTCGAAGCGGCCCTCCACGACAACCCCGACGCCACGATGAAGACCGTGGAGACCGACGACAACTCCGACGCCGTAGTGAAGACGGTGAAGACCGACGACAGCTCCGACGCCGCGATGAAGACCGTGGAGACCGACCACGGCGTCCAGCGCATCCTGCTGCTCTACGACGTCATCCTCTCGATCGGCGGGATCCCGCTGCTCTACCTGGGCGACGAGGTCGGAACCCTCAACGACTACAGCTACCGCGACGACGAGGCCAAGGCCGGGGATAGCCGCTGGGTCCACCGTCCTATAGCGGACTGGGACAGGGCGGCGCGGCACGCCGATCCCGAGAGCGTCTCGGGCCGCGTCTATGACGGCCTGGCGCGCTTGATCGGACTGCGCAAGGGGCGCCAGGCCTTCGCGGGCGGCGCGACCGATATCATCGGCACGGGAAACGGCCACGTCTTCGGGTACGTCCGCCATCACGACGACGACCGCGTGCTCGTCCTCGCCAACTTCAGTGAACGCGCGCAGCCGATCGCAGGCCAACGGCCTGCGCCTGCACGGGCTGGGCTACACCTTCACGGACCTCATCACGAGCGAGGACATCTCAGTGGAGCACGACGACGGCGACCTCTCCCTTGCCCCCTATCGCCTGCTATGGCTTACGGCAGGAGGATAGGATAGGATATGGCGACAGCACAATCGCCCGGATTTGCCGGAGAGGAGACGTTCGGCGATCAACTCAAGCGCTACCGCAAGCGGGCGCGGCTGACGCAGGAGGCGCTGGCCGAGCGGGCCGAACTGTCGGTCAACACGATCGGCAACCTTGAGCGCGGCGTCAGCCAGGCCCCCTTCCGGGATACCGTCCGCTACCTGGCCACGAGCCTGGAACTCTCCGCGCAGGAGCGGGCCGCGTTCGTCGCCGCCGCCCGCCGGCTCGACGCCCGGTCCAACGCGGCGTCGGCGCAGCGTCAGGCGCACAGTGAGCGCACGGAGCGCGCCGCGCATAGCCCCCTCACGCTCCCGGCCTCGACGGTCTGCCCGTATCGCGGCCTGCAAACCTTCGACGAGGCGGACAGCGCGTTCTTCGTGGGGCGCGAGGACGAGGTCGCGCTCCTCGTCGAGAGCCTGAAGACAACGCGCTTCCTAGCCGTGCTCGGGCCCTCGGGCAGCGGCAAGTCCTCGCTCGTGCGGGCCGGCCTGATCCCCGCGCTGCGTCGGGACAACGCGCCGGAAGGGACAGGGGAGACGGAGACGGGGGAGACGGAGTGGGAAACCCATGTCCTCACGCCCGGCGCGCGCCCCCTGTCCGCGTTGGCGGGAGTCCTAGCGCGGGTAGGGCCACGCGGGGGCGTGGACCCGCGCATGACCCTCCGCGCGTTGCGGGGCGATCCGGGCGCGCTGGGCGCGGCCGTCGCGGGCGCGCTGGCCGATCGCGCACCGGGCGCGCGTCTGGCGTTGGTGGTCGACCAGGGCGAGGAGCTTTTCACCGTGTGTCGCGACGACGGTGAGCGGGCCGCCTTCCTGACCGCTCTGCTCGCCGCCGCAGACAGCCCTGGCGGGCGCTGCGTCGTGATCCTGGCGATGCGGGCCGACTTCTACCACCGCTGTGCGGACTATCCCGCGCTGGCCGCGCGCGTCGCGGCGCGCCAGTACCTCGTCAGCCCGCTAGGGATCGAGGGCGTGCGGCGCGCCATCGTGGAACCAGCGCGCCGGGTAGGGCTGACCGTCGAGGACGGGCTGGTCGACACGATCCTGTCCGATTACGACGTGGCGCGCCAGGCGGGGGCGCTGCCGCTGTTGGAGTTGGCCCTCCTCGAGGTGTGGGAACGGCGGCAGGGCGACATGCTCACGCTGGAGGCGTACCGCGCGGGAGGGGGAGTGCAAGGGGCCATCGCGGGTCGCGCCGAGACGGTATACGAGGCGTTCACCCCCGCGGAGCAGGCTACCGCGCGGCGCATTCTGCTGCGGCTCACGCAGCCCGGCGAGAACGCCGAGGATACGAGGCGGCGCGTGGCGCTGGACGAGCTCGTCACACGGGACGCCGAGCGGGCCGCGGTCGTGGAGGTGGCGCAAGCACTGGTCGACGCGCGCCTGCTGGCGACCAGGGCGACGGGCGAGGACGAGACGGACGGCGCGGATTGGATCGAGGTCTCGCACGAGGCGCTGATCCGTGGCTGGCCGCGGCTGCGCTCGTGGATCGACGACGACCGCGCCGGTCTCCTCATCCACCGCGCGCTGACCAAGGCTGCCCGCGAGTGGGAGCGCCTGGAGCGCGATGAGGGCGCGCTCTACCGCGGCGCACGCCTGACGACGGCGCGGGAGTGGGCGGAGGGGCGCGACGACGCCCTCAACGCGGGGGAGCATGCCTTTCTCACCGCCAGCCTCGCGTTGGAGGAACGCGAGCGGATGACCGAGCGGGAACAGGAGCGGCGCGAACTGGAGGCCGCGCGGCGGCTGGCCGCGGCCGAGGGGCAACGGGCCGACGCCGCTCGCGCGCTCACGCGCTCCGAACGCCGCCGCGTCCGCGTCGCGCGGCTCCTCACGGCGGGGCTGGCGATCGCGCTCGTCGCCGCGCTCGCCACCGCGGGCGTCGCGGTCCAACAACGCGGCGACGCGCGGGCGCAGCAGCGCGTCGCCGTCTCCCGTGAACTGGCCGTGAGCGCCCTCTCGCGGTTGTCGGACGACCCCGAACTGAGCGTGCTGCTGGCGGCGCGGGCCGTCCGCGCCGCCGATACCCCGCAAGCCGCGGACGCCCTGCGGCAGGCGCTGGTCGCGTCCCACGTGCGCGTGACGCTGCGTGGCCATACAAAAGGCGTCCTCACCGCGCTATTCAGTCCCAACGGCGCGCGCGTGTTGACGACGAGCCAGGACAACACGGCGCGCGTGTGGGACGCCAGGACGGGGCGCGCGCTCGCGACGCTGGGGGGCGCGCGCGCCGCGGTGAGCAGCGCGGCCTTCAGCCCCGATGGCCGGCGGGTGGTCACGGGCGACGCCGACAATACCGCGCGCGTCTGGGACGCCGCGACCGGCGCGTTGCTGCAAACACTGAGCGGACACACCGACATCGTCGTCGCCGCCGCGTTCAGCCCCGACGGCCGGCGCGTCATCACGGGGAGCTGGGACCACACGGCGCGGCTGTGGGACGCCGCGAGCGGCCGAACCCTCGCCGTCCTGCGCGGCCACAGGTCGTGGGTCACAGCCGTCGCGTTCAGCCCCGACGGGCGCGCGGCGTTGACGGCCGGCGACGACGGCGCCGCGCGCCTGTGGGACGCGGGCTCCGGACGTCTCACCGCCGTCCTACGCGGGCACACGGCCGCGCTGACCGCCGCGGCCTTCAACCCCGACGGCCGCCTCGTCGTCACGGCGAGCGAGGACGGGACGGCCCGGACCTGGGACGCGCGCACGGGCCGCCCCCTCGCCGTGCTGCGCGGCCACAGGGGATCGGTGAACGACGCGGTGTTCGACACGACGGGCTGCTACGTGCTCACCGGGGGGTACGACGCGACCGTGAGAGCCTGGGACGCCCGCACCGGCCGGAGCGTGTTCGTACTCCAGGGCCACACCAGCGCCGTGAAGACCGTCGCCATCAGCCGCGACGACGCCTACATAGCCAGCGCGAGCGACGACGGGACCGCGCGCGTCTGGGATGTCGCGACCGGCGCCGTCATCGCGATCTTGAGCGGGCATACCGGCCCCGTCGCCGACGCCCAATTCAGTTCCGACGGCGCGGACGTGGTCACGGCGAGCGATGACGGGACCGCGCGCGTCTGGCAGACGATCGACATGCTCGTCACGACCCTGCGGGGTCACACCGGAGCGATCAACGACGCCGCGTTCAGCCCCGCTGGCCGGCGCGTCATCACGGCCAGCGGCGACCGCACGGCGCGGCTGTGGGATGCGCGCACGGGCAAAACCCTGTTTGTCTTGCGCGGCCATACGGCCATCGTCGAGAGCGCGACCTTCGATCCCGCCGGACACTATGCGCTCACGACGGCGGCGGACCACACCGCCCGGCTGTGGGACACGCGCGCCGGCCGGCTCGTGGCCGTCCTCCGCGCCGACGTCAACTCGACCGGCGACGGGATGTTCAGCCCCGACGGACGCGCGCTGATCCTGCCGGGCGCCACCGACACAGCGCGCGTCTACGACACGCGCTCCGGCCGGGTCGTCGGC
>JAABUO010001144.1_pt1 | contig 37028 bp, 51 predicted proteins | sample 5559291 | NCBI WGS metagenome assembly JAABUO01 (sample SAMN10711878, study PRJNA513372) | rock metagenome | isolation source: Antarctica rocks | place: Antarctica: Victoria Land, Finger Mt sud
AGGGATGGTGCTTTCATTCATGGTCTGACTCTCGAGGGTGCACGATGGGATGAGAAGGCAGGAACTCTGGATGACTCAAGGCCAAAGGAGCTGTTCTGCCCTATGCCTGTCATGCTTGTGAGGGCTGTCACTGTTGACAAGGCGGAAATGAAGGACGCCTACCAGTGTCCTGTTTACACCACCGAGGCGCGATTTAGGCAGGAAGTGTTTACTGCACAGCTCAAGTCAAAGCACTCTTGGATCAAGTGGACATTGGCAGGAGTTTGCCTGTTTTTGGATGTGGTCTAGACCCTGTCCAGATGTACATTATTTGTGTCACTTCCTGGTACTGTAACACTAATAATGACAAATATTTGCAAGTCAACTAATAGATCAGATTGTAAATGCTATGCATCTGCATTCGCAAAACAGTCGTGTTTGTGCACTAGCTTTCCTAGACACACAGTTGCAGATTGCAAGCAGGGCAAGCTGTTGCAGATAGTGGCAGAGCTGACGATGACTCATCCACTGCTGTGGCGAAGATCAATCGCCAGCATCAAAGCCTGTTACATTGTGATTGCGCTGGTCGAATGCAGGTGCAAAACCTTGCCAGACGTCACAATGCTGACCTTGACAGCATGCGGCAAGCCATCACCAGGCATTCAGGTGGCGAAGGGACCGGGACTTCTCACTGATCAGTTCACAAAGGGAGCGCTTGCGCGCCATGCTCCTTTCGGCAGCAGGCAGCCCTTGTACGCCTCTCATTCTAGAGTCAACATCTGCTCGGTGCAAAATCTGCATTCACCTACCTTGACAGAGTTTGCGAAAGGGTCCCTCAAGCGGTGCTGCAACTTGCTTGCGGCATGCTTGTTGACTGGTCTGTTATCGGCCTGTCCGGTCCAGGCGGTTGCCACAATCACAGATACCATTCAGGCCTCCAATTTAGTGGTAGGTCGGCAGCCTGACAGCACGCAAAGTGCCCAGACCTGCGTCTGTAAGGTGCTTTGGTTGTGGGAATTGCTGAACCTTGGTTTGTCACTTGCAGCTGGACACAGCAAAGATACTCCCAGATGAAGAGGAGCTGCAACTAGAACAGACACTTGAGGAGCTTGAGCAGTAAGCAAGCATAACAAGGTGTTTGTAAGCTGCTGCACTTGCTAGCATGCAGATATCGCTCTGGGCAGTGAGACCTGCAGTTGTAATATCGGTGACAGACTACGTGTCTAGGCATTCTGCAATGTGAGCGTTGATTCAGGCGGACAGACTGGCGGATGCGTGTCTTGACACGGTTTGGTCCAAAAGCTGGACCCACAGAGAATGAAGTCAAAGCTGCTTGGGCTCCAGATGACAGGACTGTCATCATTATAGTTGACCCATCATCACCAAATATACTAGACTTCAACACAGGTCAAGCTGTAGAGCAGCTATTGCGCAGGACGTTCTTTGTGGAGCTGCAAAGTAGATATGGAAACGTGTTCTTTGTGAGAGATGAGGTATACCTTCACTCAATAACTGTGTTTCTTGTCAGGCATGTTCAAGTCAAGCTGCATATCCTGTCCTCTGCAAGCATGTTCTATGCCGGACCACAATAGCCAACTACTGTCATGTGCTGGGTCACTCAACCATGCTGCAACATAATCTGCCTGGATAGTAAATGCCAGCTCCATCACGCTGCATAGCACGAGTAATCACATAAGCCTGCGATGCACAGGGCGAAGATGCAGCAATCCTTGGGACTGTAGGCGCCCTGTCAGAATGCCTGCAAAGGCCTGGGGGTTGTGCTGTGGTTCCTGGGATCCCCTCAGATCAGTACACACTTACCTTGATCACTTCTTTAGTCGGAGGTGTCGTCTTTGGCTACTCACTACGCTTGGAGCCTTCTGGTATGCTAACAAAGGGCCCACTCATTACTTGACAGAAGCTGTCTCATTGGTTGCATGTATCTGTTAAAGCAAGCTTGCAAAGCATACCATCTTGCTTTTGCTGGCACCTACTGCATCATTTGTTGCTGAAAGCAATCGCATCATTGCTTTGCCTTCATATGGATTGCATTCAGCATGATGATGATTCTAATTTGGCACAGATCAGCCATGAGGTGTAGACAAATCCAAGTGTATGTCAGACATAGCTGATGCCTCTGTTGCAGGTCCTGTACGCAGAAAGTGGGTCTGGTCATTGCTGTTTGCGCCGCTGTGGGGCTCACTGTTTATCAACTTTGGCATTGGGCCCATTGTCAGCAGAACATCTGACCCTTGGCCTATAGTAGGCAATGCTGCTGGCTTTGTGGCAGCAGCTGCACTAGTGCAACTTTCACCGCTGTTTGCCAAGAGCGCTGTGGAAGGACCCCTGTGGAAGAAAAAAGACCCCTAAGTGCAACATGAACGTGTGCAGCGCCCTGTAGGATCAAACATGCAGAAAAGCTTCGAAGCATGAAACGTCATGTGTGCATGGTCCAAAACGGTCGTTCGTGTACTGTAGCAAGCGGGATGTGACTGTCAAGCAACTTTTGCTATCGTGCTATTGTGGCATGACAACAACCAGCGCTGTATCAAGGGAGCAATAAGTTGGCACGTTCATGTGCGATGGATGATTGGGAGATTACGTGCTTGTCGCTGTATGTTTCATAGTATCCATGCATGGGAGAGCCATGTTGCTCAGCACAGCATGACACGGGCCCAGTCTGATGAGTAATGGACTCAGTTGCCGCTCAAGCAGAATTACATCTATCTTGTAGTGTACCTTGTACGTCTGCTTGCACGTCGGAGAGGCAGACAGCGAGCAGCTATTGGCCCCAAGAGCGTAATATCACGTATACGATACCCTCGGTCCGTTTGCTGGCAGACGCACTTGACCTGTTGATCAGCCTGTTTGATCTCAGCTCTTATACCGTAGCGGTATCTTTGCAACTTAGCCACTTCTTTGCAATCTACACGTCGGCCAGATAGCAGCATTGACCCCTCAAGCATTTTTTGGGCATCATGGGGGGGCCCAAAACTAGGATTACACAGGTGTGTGGAGCGGCCCTGGGCACCCAGCCAGCTGTTGCCCGACAATGGGTCAACCTGCTGCTTCTTGCTTGCAGGAATCGTTTGATGCAGCTGTAAAGGAAAACCAGGAGGAATTTGGCATGGAGGTACTTACCTTTCAAAGTGCTGGAAAAGTGCATTGTGTTCATCGAGTCAAAAGCTCTGAGCATATGATACTACAGCAGAACAAAGCACAGCTCAAAATGTTAAGACACACCAGCCTGGCTGATCATTTGACTGGCATTTGCTCATTGTGCAGGCTGAAGAAGCCTTGCAGAGTGCCATGGAGGAGTTCAGGCTTCAGGTGTGTGTCCGACCGCCAGAAGCTTTTGCTTACTGTCATAGCAAGTTTCAAGAATATCATGCAAGTCTCCACCAATCTCTGTTGCTCAAGCTGCCATTGGGCCTGCAGGGAGTAGATCTGAGCAACATTGCCACAAACCCAATGGAAGGCAAGCAAGCCATGTAAGTGTGTGTATGTTTGAGTGTTTGTGACAGGAATGTCAAGGTTGTCTTGTCCAATTTTTCAACTGCTGCAGAGATGCAATGAAGAAAGCTGTAGAGGCGCTGAAAGTGGCAAGCCAGACTACAGGGGAACAATTTAGCAGTCCCAGTCTGCTCAAGAGCATGCTTCACATTCAGGATCAGATACAGGCTGCAACACCAGACAGTTTGCCTCTGATACTGGAAGGTGGGACAGCCTTTGACCATACAGTTGTGAAAGCTTTTCTTGAGATGTCCAGAGTTGTGACTTAATTGCTGGCAAAGCTGCATGACTTGTACTGACTGCTCACATTAGCACTGCAGCACATGCCAGTAATCGTAAGTCCCAAACTGACTTGCGCAGACAATGCTGAGCTGGCTGCTTTGCTGCTATGCATGGCGTTAGGCATGTTGTTGACTGCTTCTGTCGACTGCAGCTGCTAATCAAGCTGATGCAGTTCCAGCACTGCTAACCTCCATCAAAGCAGCGTCAAACAAGAAGGATGTGATTTTGCCAAGCCTGTCTGTACTGCAAAGTCTCCTGAGCATTGATGCGAGCAAAGATGCCTTCATGCGAGCCAATGGTGCTGTAGAACTGCAACACCTTGCACAGACTGTGACAGGTAGTTTCTGCTGCCATGCTTCTTTGATGCAAGCATTTGCAAGGAAAGACCAGTGCAACTGTGGTCGCAAGGAGCCAGCATGCATGTGATTAGCAATGTATGGCTGTGTATCAGCACATGCTTTATCCTCTTGCAAAGGATCGATCAGTCGATCATTTTCTGTTCTCAACCCAGTTTCTGATGCCACCCACTCCTCTGCTATCATGCATCCCATTGAACACAAGCATATTGAATGCATCCTTTGGCCACAGGATCCTTGTGACACACCTTGTGCATTCCTGATTGATTGCTTTCTTAATCTCAGTGTTGAATTTGTTGAAGTATTGACCTTGCAGTAGATGCACAGTTAATAGAACATGTGGCCCTGGTAGCTGAGGCAGCAGCCAAGAAGCATGAGGACAACAAATGCAGCCTGGTGGACTCTGGCTGTGCCAGTCAGCTGGTGGAGGGACTAAGGTTTGGGGCTGTCTCCAGCAGCCCCGCTGCTGTTCAAGCTGTGTGTGGCTGCCTGAGAAGCCTGACTACTGCTGATGACCCGCGCCCGGCGGCCTCCAGGTGATCCACCTTGCCAACATAGGCATAGATTTTTTTTTGCCTCTTGTTTGTGTGCCTCTGTTTGGCGATCAGATTTTTTGCCTCTTATCTATGTGCCTCTGTTTGGCGCTAAGTTTCTGAGCAGACTGACAAGTGCTGGTCAAACTGACAGGACTGTCATATTGCTGCTGCTCAGCAGAGAGATTGTGGTGCTGACTCTGCCGTATTAAGGCCAGGCCAATGTCCTGCATGTTGTTGAGAGCACCACCTGTTGTACGTCGTGTTGAACGTTATGAGGAGACTTCAGTATCTGCCGCAGTGAGCACACTTGCCTCTGCTCTCTGTGTCCAACGAGCTCTGGTCTTGCTCTTTGTACCACATGCCCGGCAGTACAGGCCAAGCCACCCCATGCTCTGCACTGCTGCACACTGATGACAGCAAAACTCATGCATTTGTATACACTGTCTTTACATGACTCTCACTGTCTGGTAGTGCACACACAGCTCTGCAGAATAGCTGGGAGATTGCAAACAAAGCCGGCTGCTCTTGATACAAGCTGCCTGTCTACGCTGCAACATCTGAATTGCTGTTTGCAGAGCCTTCCAGAATAGCAGAACCTTGGCTCAGCAAGGTGCACCTCTGCTGCTATTGTCCATCTTGAAGCAGGGTGATATCACAGAGCCAGTCACAGTGGCAGCTGTGTGTGGAGCTGCTAAGAAGCTGGCAGCGAATGAGGAGATCTGCAAGGAGTTGGCTGACGATGGTGCTGTGCAAGTCACCATGAAGGTAAGACTGATTTGACCGCTTTCAGTCTGTCTGTATGTGCACCTTGGGTGCTGGGTGCCGTTTAGCACATATGCGTGGCCTCACCCATAGCTCATTCATGCGCGCATGCTTGCATGCATGCATACATTCATGCATGCATCTGTTTGTTCATTGAATACACATTTCTTCCCCTAGGGTCAGGTACATACAACTCTGAGTAGCTCCCTGTATGAGGTCCTGTTTTGGCAGTCAGCCTAACAACGTGTGGCTGACCCTTAGCCGCTCATCTTGTATTCTGTTTCAGGTGCACATGTTACTGGCTCTGGCAGCTCATCAACAGAGCTGGCTCATTCACTTGTCTGCTCCAATGATTGACTTTGTGACTGGCACAGCTTCATACAGCTGAAGTTGCTGGGTGACGTTGTGACGTTTCCTGACGTAGTGTCAGGCAACTTGTAAACATAGGTGCCGGCGCGCCTCCTACATGCTGTTTGCGCTATGCCAAGCACTGCATTGACAAGACCAGGTTCTCCAGACAGGAATTTGTTACAGGTGTTAACATTAGGCTTGGGCAATGCAACGCTGGTGCGATCGGCGTGCTCACTGCTGCGGCAGCTGGCCAACAGCGATGCCATCAAGGCTGAGATTGTGGATGCTGGTGGCCTGGAGCTGCTTTGCAGAGCTGTGGATGCCCACACCACACATGCAGGCAAGACTGTTACTATGTGCAATGGCCACTGTCTGCTCATGAGCGCATTACTCATGGTGTACGCTCAGTCATTCCATAAAGCTGTGATGCAGCTGCGTACCATGCTTCCAAGTTCATCATCCCACTTTCAGATGTGGTGTCTGCGGTAGTGACACCCCTGTGCAGAACATTGCTGCAAGTTGTACAACCCCAGCAGTAACAATGTGCTGTCAAAGTCAATGCCAACATGTTGTTACAGCAGTCTTGAAATGCATAGTGAGCAATGCAGCCATTTTGTACCAAGCATGTGATGCAGCCAGACACATGTGATGCAGGGGCAATGGAGCAAGCCCTTGGGTTGCTTGTGGCATTAACGCTCAGGAATCCTTCTGCTGCCACACGTGCTGTGGAAGTGGGCTGCATTGACACAGTTCTGGAAGTGATGAACGTGTGTCAGACCGGTGTGCATGGCAAGCTGGGGCAGTGGGTGCAGCGACAGGCGTGCATGAGCATCAGGAATGTGGTTGCTCGGAATCCAGAGTTGAGGCCAATTGTACTGGACAAAGGGGCTGAGCCTTTATTGCGGTCTGCAAAGAAGATGTTTCCTCAGTCTTGTGGCGATGTTGGTAGCGCAGCACTGCGAGACTTGGACATTCAAGACTATAATACATGATCACCTGCTCGGATTTCTTGCATGAGCCAGTGTTTCGATTCATGTACATGAAGACGAAGATCCACAGGTTAAAACAGAAAATATAAATGGCACCAGACTGCATGGCATGGCAGCTTCTCCTCTTGTGTACAGGGCAATAGCAGCAGCCCAAAGCTGGGCTGCAAAGTTGTCTGTGCCAGTATTGCGCAACGTATTGCTGTGCATGCTGACATGCTCGAGACACTGCAGTGAGATGCAGAGTCCAGATTACTGATCAGGCGTCTGATTTCCGTGATGCAGTCTGGTCAACACATTCACGACGTTGCCACCTCAAGGCGCTCGTCCGGCAGTCTGTTCTGTCTCTGGTGCCCTGACTGATTGACAGTCTTGCTGCAAAATCTCAGACCGGCTGAACTTGGTTGGACTCGTTGTGAGTGTAACGATCTGCATGTCTGCAGCGTCGGCCTTTGTTGCTGCCAGACCTCAGGTGGTCTTCAGCAGCAATGGTGCTTTATCTTGCCGACAGACGCTGAGGCAGCCGATGCGGCCATTGCGGCAACATCGTGCGTGTTCCTGTGAGGCCGCTAAAGGCTTTGCTCCGTCTGGCAAAACCGGCAGTAAAGTGAGTCTCCGGCAGCTGCTTTACCTCTCTGTATGCGAGGCTCACGTGACCCGCCACAGATTGATACGTGTATCTGGTCATTGGGCTTGCCAGTCGACAGCGTACTTCGTTGCAGAAAAATAAGCGCAAGCTTGATGCAAACTGGATAAGTGTTGGAAGCCTAGCAGAGTTTCCGGTAACGCTTTGTGTGCTAAGTGCTTTGAAGTCATTCAAGACTTGTGGACATAGAGGCAGGTATCCCATCTGTATGTGACAATGTTGCTGAGAGACTTGTGTTGCATGCAGGAAGACCGTCCCACTAGAGCTGTTGTGCTTAAAGACAAGTCTGTTGTAATGCTGTACAATGTTGACGGGGATGTTTACTGCTCAGATGCAAACTCAACCGCATTCAAGTTTCCTCTTACTCATGCCAAAATTGTGAAAGGCAAGCAACATGATCTGCGTCTGTTGCAGTTTTTTGTGCAATGCTAAGAAAGTAGGGCAATCATGTTTACAGTGTATGCAAACTTTAGGTGAGACAGGTCCAGCTGTTGAGGTTCCTCTTGATGGAACAGTATATGATCTACAGACCGGCAAGGTGAGTTTGGCATGCAGATAATGTCTCAGCGCATGATTGTGCCCTGCGCGCACTATCACAGCCAAGTTTTTTTTGTGTACTCACTCTGTAGTAATATACACCGATGCAGAACCATTACGACAGTTCATCAGTCTCATGGTCCTGTAGGTCCTGGAGTGGTGTCCAAAGAACAATTTGATACGGAAAGTCCTTGGCTCCATCAAGGTATGACAAAGCAGCAGCTGTGATTGTACTGCTGTGCATGCACAGGCTTCACATCACTTTTGTCAAGGACATGTACCAACTCATTGGACACTGAATCAAGTGCAAAATCTTGTGCATTCCTGGTCAACATGCAGTGCAGCCATTTCCAGCTCTTGCACGTTCTGTTTACGTGCATATCAGCAAGCACTTCACGGCAGTTGTTATTGTTTGCAGTCCAACCAGAATCCCAGGAAGCTTAAAGTGTATCCAGCACAAGTGGACGACGACGGGAACATCTCTGTCAAGTTTTTCAGTCCTGGTGCAACCACATAGTGTATTGTGGGTCTGGCCTTGTCATGCCAGACAATGTTAATTTCAACTACTACAGAGGCCCAGCATTGCATGTACTATGAGTGCATGTATGTACAAGGTCCTGGGCAATTTTTGGTGCAATGTGCACTTGTTGATGTTTCAGCTTTGAGCTACTCATGCTGCCAATACATGTCTGTTTACAGCCATGCAATATGGTGGTTGGGAGATGATCACTGTGCAGCAAGCCACGCACCAGTTGGCAAGTATGGCAGTTTGATACAACAAAATATGTTTTGAAAGCGCTTCGGCACATAGCTCAATGGCTTGCAAGCTTACAATTGTATACGCAACAAACCATGCGCCTGTTGCATGTATGGCAGTCTGATAAAATGAATTGTGATTGTGATGCGCTTTGTCACATGGCCTAATAAGAATTCCCTCATTATTAGTAGCAGATTATCAACGGATCCATTCAGTGTTGGCAGCGTATTGTATCTAGCTGTTCTACCTCTTCTGAGCTGTTGCAAGTCTAGGCAATAATAGTTGCCCTGAACAACAATGTCACTGCAATGTTCACAAAGTGTATGAATCTCCTGTGATCATCATCTTGTTGAGCAGACACTTGCTTGCATCATGCAGCTTGTGAGGTCCTTCTCTTAGTTGGCACTGTGGGAATAAAGGTTACAAATGGTGTCTGGCAGGTTACAACATTGCTGTCAGGAGTCATTTGTTCAGAACCAGATTGAGTTCCGCAGCAAGCAAGGCTGCAAAGAATGAGGTGAAGCCTAGCAAGAAACTACTTGAGCAAAACCAGAGCAATTGATTGATTCAAAAATTCTATCTGTTTGTCCTGAGCATGTCATTGTGTGTAAGCTCCTATACACTACAAGCTATGAACCACACATGAGGCATTCATCCTTGTTCTCCAGACTGCATACCATAGCAGCCATCTTCCTTTCTGCCTCCATGTCAGGGTCTGCAACCACTGCCTTGGCCACCGCAGCCTTTGCACTGGCTGAGTCTGTAGCAATGATTTGTGTGTTGGGGCTCTGCTGCTCCTGCATTACCACATAGCTTCACTGTAAACACACATGCAGGCAAAGATGAGTTTTCTCTGCATCCATTGCTGGGTTGATCAACAACACACAAGGTTCAAGAAGCAATGTGACACGACACACTGCGTTGTGTGTCTCATACTCACATACAGTATTGATTGTTGTTTGGCAGAGCAGCAGATGTGACAAAGCTGAATGCCAATCGGCTGACAAGAAGCATGCAAGAGAAGCCTAACAGTGACATGCTTGTGAGGCTTGCCAGGTCGCAAATGCACATGTGACCCCATAGTGTCCCCACACACACATGGACAGACTCAAGCAGACAACATCCTCAGATGGTGTCAGAAGGGGTCGTAAGTTCACCTTGAGAGGCTCAGTCGCCGCTGTTGCTGCCAAGCCCTTGGGGGCAGCAGCAGCACGCGCAGCCTTGTTCTTGGCCAGCGCCTGCTGGTCCACTGTGAACTTGATGGCATCGGCTGCTGCCCGCGTCCTCAGGTAGTACATGCCTGTCTTCAGGCCAGCCTGCATCCATTCATTCATGAGTTCATTCCTTCAAAACGTGACTTTCCTTGGAGTCAGGTACGTACGGTCATGAGTAGCTCCTTCTGCCAACTTGCATGGACATGCTGATTCCATTTCATGCATGATCATGCTCCCTGATGCGATGTGTGCAGTGTTGGGGTGAAAAACATGAGCTCAGCTGTATGCAGATGATGATGCAGCATGTGGTAGCAGGTGATAAGTAAGTACGATCATGTGCTTGATGTGCCTATGGATTGCCTATGGTGTGGTGGGGGACACAGCTGCAATGGTGCATTGAGCCTTGTCTGCTTGTTCCACACGCCAACAAAACTTTGTAAGCTGGATGCTAGAGTCTACCCAGGATGTCAGCTGGGGCACATAACGGCAGGCACGCTAAGACTGATCCAACAAAGATGATCATTCAAAAAGCAGGCAGGCTAAGACTGACCCAACCAAGGTGAACAATCGAAAGGAGTAAATGGCAATGCAGCAAGGCAGATTGCAATACTACACACAGTCTCTCAGCAAGTCTGTGGCAAAAGATCACCTTCCATCCATAGAAGTGCAATGAGGTGAGTTTGCCAAAGTTGGGATCTGACATATGCACATTGAAGGACTGGGACTGATCAATGTAGGCACCCCGGTCTGCTGCCATGTCAACAAGTACCCTCTGCTTGATCTCCCACACCGTCTTGTACAACCCCTTCAGACTCTCAGGCAAGTCTAGGTCCTGCATGAGCATAGACATAATAGTTAGCATATATATTTAAGGTATAAAGACGTACATATCCATGGCCTACCTGGACATGGGACTTGTCGACAAGAGGGCTGATTGACACAGCAACAGCGCAGATGGTGCCGACGTGTCAGCAACATAATGAGTGCCGCTGTTTTCCTGAAAGAAAAGCTTGGCTAAACAAAGAAGTGGCATGAGATGACAATCAGGTGTGAGGTCATTCTGTAGTCCACCAAGCTGTCAGCTTGCTACCCTCTGGCTTCAACACTGTCGCTGTACATCAGAGCAACATGCTTATGCCAAAGCTTGATGAGATTACGCAACACTGGCAAGCAGCAAACCTGTATGGAACCATTTGCAGCAACCAGCTCATTCTTGAGGTCTGGAGACCATAGGCCCAGGCGAGTGAGGTCCATGAGCAGGTGCTGGTTCACCACCGTGAACTCCCCGCTGAGCACCCGCCTCACGTATATGTTGCTGGTGTATGGCTCAAAGCACTCGTTGTTGCCCAGAATCTGCACACCACCAGAGCATACACGGTCAGCATGAGACCACGTCTAGCTCAGTGTAGCATGGCAGTGGCTGTTAGCATGTGTGAAGCAAGTTTGAGCTGCCAATGCTGACACAGCAGCAGCAGAGGTTAAGAGCCAACCTAAGCAGCTCAGACAAACATTGCATCGTGTGCATTGTCAAACAGGACATAGCAAGGAATCAGGAGTGGACTCATGCAAGCAGCTTTGTGCTGAGCAAAGTGGTTCATTGGAGGGGCTCATTGCAGGAGACAGTCATGCAGACCACAATAGGTGATACAAGACAACAGCGTGGGCAGCAGCCCTGCATACCTGTGAGGTTGAGGCAGTGGGCATGGGGGCGACCAATAGGGAGTTGCGTACTCCATGCTGGGCAACGCTCTGTCTCACCCCAGGCCAGTCCCACCGGTCTGAGGGGGTCACCCCCCACATGTCTGGCTGCAGGACCCCCTTGCTCACTGGGCTGCCCTCATAGCTGGCGTAGGGACCTGCAGGGCATTAGGGGCTGTGATTATGGGATCGACACCCTCCCAAGCATGGTGCCTGTACCACTGTCTAGACAGTGGATGCTGCTGGTCAAGCATGACCTGAATGTGGGCAGCAAAACAGCAGGATAAAGCCTTGGATGGCATATCCAACACCATTCAGATCCACCCTGTGCACTCATGAGGCAGACACACACCCCTGTACTCCTGCTTGGAAAAAGCTACAGTGTATGCACACAAGACTGCTGCCTCAGCAGGCTCTACTCAGATTCGCTGAACATCTTACACTCTTTTCATGTATAACATATGCATTGCAGCATTTTCAAGAACACGGCTTTGTCAAAGGCCAGGATAGCTCCTTGCAATAAACATAACAAACATCCTGTAGCACCATACTAGACAACAGGTGATCAGACAGCACTCAAGCTCAAAAGCTGGCACACATTACTGTGGGCTTGCTGTGCAGCGCACTGTTGACCAGACGCAGCGAGTTGAGCCCAAGGATGCGCATGGCTCTTGCAGATGCACTACAGCGAGTTGACCAGATGCAGCGAGTTGACCAGACGCAGACACACTGTTGACCAGACACAGCAAGTTGACCAGATGCAGCAAATCGACCAGACGCAGCAAGTTGACCAGATGCAGCGAGTTTACCAGACGCAGCAAGTTGACCAGATGCAGCAAGTTGACCTGACGCAGCGCACTGTGACCAGATGCAGCAAGTTACCCAGCTGCAGCGAGTTGATCAGATGCAGCGATTTGACCAGATGCAGAAAGCTCACCATCAACCTTGGCCAGGGCAGAGGAAGTGGTGAGAGCGTGATAGTAGATGCACTCAAAGATGTCCTTGTTCAGCTGCTTGGCCTCGGGACTGTCGAACGCCATTCCCAGTATGATGAAGGTGTCAGCTAGCCCCTGCATCAGCACACACATCCACCTGTGCCTCAGAAGTCATGTTGGGTAAGACAGGTATGCACATCAAATTCCTGTATCAAGTGCATGTATTCATGACTTTTAGTTTTGGGAGGTTTTCTGATTTGATGATAAGACTGGCAAATAATGTTGAGTATCTCCAGCTCAGTCTATATGGGTTCAAGGAGCTGTTGCTGCCCCTTCTCAAAACAAAATTCAACCACCTGCATAGTCTGACAGGCTTCAAAGTACAACTAGATCCATATTGCACCCACAATGCAGGTGTCTTCATTTCACACATGCTAGAGAAGGAAGAAGTATGCTCAGTTGCGCAAAAGATTTGTCAAGCAGGATAGTCAATAGAGCATGCACTGACTGTGCATGACAAGGTGGAACTGCTGATCATTGCTTAGCACCAAAGAACGCGTGATGATAAACACAAAGAGCACATTGGTGACGCCTCACAGTGGGACTAAAACACAACAGACTGCAGTGACAGTGCACCAGACTGTCATGAGATACAAACACAACATCAGCAGAAAATAGTGAACAGGTGCTGCCATGCAGTCAAGGTGTGGTGCTAGGCGAGCAACAGCACATATAGATATGGGGTATATCATACTCTGACATTGTTCAGCTACAAACGTGGTCAGCTGCATAGGCCATATGATTTACTGGGCAGATTGTATACTGTTATTACTTATGTGAATATATGATCAATACAGTTTGTACAGTATGAGTGCCATATGATTGCGATTTGACTGGATAAAAGTCTGCTGACCTGCACGCCGATGCCAATGGGCCGGTTGCGCGTGTTGGATCTGCGTGCTGTCTCCACTGGGTAGTAGTTGATGTCAATTATCTTGTTCAGGTTCTTGGTCACCTGCTGTGTGATCTCCCCCAGCTTGGCAAAGTCAAAATACCTGCATCAGCAGCAGATGGGGTTACGGTGGTGTTCACCAGCTCTTCTCAATCCTGAAACGTTTATCGACTCTACAGTGGAAAGTTAAACTCAGAACAGCCTGGGGACAGTAAAACCGGACTTGATATTGGCGAGATGTTGTAGAATTCTGTGCGTTCTATGCTGTAATGATGCTGTTACGCCATGTGTTGTGTTGTGCTGCAAAAAGCCCACATAGTGTTGTCAATTCACTCTTGGTACACCTGAAGCTGCAGATGATGTTAGTCTCTTGGGGATACACAAATGTTACGATGATGTCTCAATTTCATAGTGGATATACTCAGAGCTGTCTATGACATCAGGCGTGTTGCAAAGACCTGCATGTATGCATGACAGCCAATGCAGACAGTAGCAACACATGAATGCCTCAGACGCACGCATGTATTTACCAGCAGCAAGGGTTCAGATGGAAGCATGATGTTTGCTGCAACTCACCACACGACACGGATGCAATGATGAAAGCAATGCATACAGGGTGGGACCAGAAGGAATCTCAACACCAGTGCAAAGTACTGGCTTCAAGATTTGGGGCAGTCTCTTGTTCAAGTTTGGCAGACAGGCAGGCAGCACAACGCCTGAATGCCTCCTGAAAGCATGAACAAGAGTTTGACAGGGGACAATACCTGTTCTTGGCATCTAAGCTTCCTGTGGTCTTCACCACCTTGCCACCTTTGCCATCTTTATCCTTCACAAACCTTCATGACAAAACAAGCACATGTGAGCAGTCTGGTCTTGCATCATTTGGCACAAATGATGGCTGACAATTCGGGGCCAGTTGGGCTGCTCTGGAAAAAAGCATGCATGTACTTCAAGAAGGGCATTGTAGCCAGCCAACAAGTCTGATCTGGTGTGAGGGACAAAGAAGGGCATGGTTTTTGCAAACAGACAGAGATATTGGTGTATGCAAATAGACAGAAACATATGGTGGCTATGTGCTGGCTATAATATACCTGGGGAGGGCAATGGAGGCCAGGTTGCAGACAGCAGACTCTTCAGGGCTGGTGTACTCGATGATCTCAGTGCACAGGTTGCTGCACTTGATGGTGCCCAGGTTCTGCTGGTTGGACTTGCGGTTGCAGCTGTCCTTGTACAGCATGTATGGGTTGCCAGTCTCAACCTGCAGCCACCCTAAACCCTAAATATGGAAGCTTCAGCCAGCACTGCTGCTCCACATGGTGTGTGGACTAGCACACACACACACACACACACACACACACGCGCAGCATATGCAGAGCACAGAGAGGCATCTGCTTCTCATGCTAGTCTGTACATTAGTGCAGACATAATGTCACAAGCTATGCTGCTGCATGGCACGCTGACACTCCAGGAGGAGTCGTGATGAATGCTTGGCCAGAGGCCTGCTGAGCAACTTGGGCATGACATCTTGGAGAGCAAACGCACACCAGACCGCATGTACGCATCACCATGTACAAGTCAATCACCCGATTGGAAATGACCAGTGGGGTGGTCAGAGACAAGACTTGTCTTGCACCTACCTAGCTCATCATGAGCCGAAAAGCGCAAAAGTTTCTTGTAGTTATTATGAGCAGTGTGGTCAGCGCAGCCACACCTATCGCTTACAAAGGAGCCTTATGAGCTGGAGTTCTAATTTTGTTGACATCATTGTATTCCCATTGGGATATGCAAAAAGGCAAAATGTGGTCTGCATCATTGAGATGGCAGACCAGAGCTGCTGGGCCCTGGGAGTGCAGACAAGTTCTACTACGATACACCCACACGTCAAGCAGAGCAAAGTTTGGTTTTGTGCTTGTTTTTCCTTCTGTTTTATTTGTTCACTTGAGCCTTTGAAACAGAGCTGCTGGATCCTAATGAAACAGTGCACCAGAGCAATTGCTCTTTGGGACACAAAAATGTGCCCTAAACCCTATTTGTTAAGGAATGCCCATTTCATAGTGTAACTCCAAATTCAGAAACGCCTGGGGACTAGTGCAGGTGTTTCTGGCGAAGGCGGGAATTCTGAGACAGATTCGCATGAGGAAGCAAAGTTCACTGACCTGTGCCTCTAAGATGGCGAACCAGAGCTGCTGAGCCTTGATCACACGCTTGGCACGGCCCTCCCTTTCAAACTTCTGGTACAGGGCATCGAAGGCTTCTCCCCAGCACTCAGCCAGCCCGGGGGCCTCGTTGGGGCAGAAGAGGGACCACTCTGCATTTGCCTCCACTCGCCGCATGAACAGGTCATTCACCCACAGCCCGTAGAATAGGTCCCTTGCCCTCACCTGTGACAGTAAAGGGCAAGATATACAGCGCCTATCTACACTTTGGCCCTGTTGCGTTGAGCCAGCCCCATGAGGTGGCAGCGGGACCAGTCGGCATTGGCATCCTACCTATCACGATGTAAGTAGACTGCTTACTCATGAGCCCTCACAGTCTATGAGGGGGTTAACTCATAAGCTGTGGAGCAGATGTGATGTTCATTTGAGTGAGTGACAGCAGCTCCACAGTTGCTGAGACAAAGCCTCTGGTCTGGCTATGCTGGATCTTCTGTGAGGGCCCTGCTTACGATAGGGCAGTGTGTTACGCAAAGACGGTTTGTAACAACAGTCAGCTGCATGGCTAATGTGGTGCCACTGTGCAGCATACAGAGCTTTGAGGCCATGATGTGAGTTTCTGACTGACAAACTCTGCAGTGAAGCTGTGGAAATGGACAGGGAACCAGTCAAACACATACCCTGGCCACATGCATACCGCAAGAATCCCTAAAGAAGGCTACATGCGCACAACAGCTGCAGCTTACATATGACAGCAAGCCTCATTACACATGAATCAAATCAAACGCTGACCTCTTCTTTGCCATGGTTCTTGCGCAGGTCCAGCCACTCGAAGATGTCACTATGCCATGGTTCCAGGTACACAGCAAAAGCGCCCTTACGCTTCCCTCCACCCTGGTCTACATACCTGCACCACTACCAGTTTGAGCACAAGCAGCACATCTCCATTGTCAAACACGCTTGTTGCGACCCCTCCACCCTGGTCTACACACCTGCATGGCTACCGGTACAAGCACAAGTGGTGCATGTGTCCTTTGCAAATTGTTTTTGTTGCGAGGCTGCTGCAGAACGTCTAAACAGGAACGAATCATGTGCCTGCCGCTGCAGGTCTGAAAGCTGCTGTCTGTTGCTACACTGAAGCTTGACAAAGAGTCATTGCAGCAGCAGCACCCACGATGCTGCTGCTGCTGTGGATCTGCGAAAAAGTAGCCAAAACAGCAGAAAGCAGCCAGAAAAGTGAAGACAAGGGCAGCAGATGGAGGTGCACAGATGGTTCACCTTGCAGTGTCGTTGAAGACACGTAACATGGGCACAATGCCATTGGAGTTGCCATTGGTGCCTCTGATGTAGCTGCCCGTGGATCTGATGTTGTGCATGGACAGCCCAATGCCACCCGCACTCTTGGAGATGCAAGCACACTCTTTCAGTGTGTCATAAATGCCCTGCAAGAGCACAGAGCCCTTGTCCAACCCTGACTTGCTGTTCTGATAAGTCCTAACAACTTCTTACAATTGCCTGTTGCTGGCGTGAGCACGATGGATCTGCAAAACGCAGTTTTGCAAACTGACCAACCACATCTTCCTGCTTCCCTGGCCGTAGGCTCCCTAATAATCAGGCGTGAAACTCATTCAGCTTGTCTTCAGTCACAAAGTGGTTGCATGTGAAAGACATGTGGGACATGTTTCAAAATTGATTTGCTGCTTGCATTGATAAACATGTCAGGTCACCCTGCCAAGCAGGTACCAGGAAGTAGATGTGGCACAATACGCTGATCATCTTTGCAATGTGCTGACATTGTTCTGTGCATGCAAGGTTGCTACTCGCGCACGCTACGTCTGTCGCTGCTATGACAGAGTGCAGCAAGCTTGCCGCTCACGCACGCTGTGTCTGATGCTGCCATGATAGTGTGCAGTCTGTCAAGCGACTCACCTCTATGCTGTCGCTCTTCATGCAGATGAGGAAGCAAGAGGACAGCTGCGGCCTGGGTGTACCAGCGTTGAAGAGGGTGGGGGAAGCGTGTGTGAACCAGCGCTCGCTGAGCAGGTGGTAGGTGTGGATTGCACTCTCAATGTCTGTCTTGTGCATACCAACTGATACCCTCATGAGCATGTGCTGGGGTCGCTCAACCACTGTGCCGTTCACTCTCAGCAAGTATGAGCGCTCTAGAGTCTGCAGGAAGGCAGTCCACATGAGGGGATGATGCTGACAAGACAATCATCCCGACAAGGAAATCATCCAGACAAGGGGATCATCCTGACAGGACAAGGCTGGCATACACATCCATTATGCACAGCCTGGGAAACCTCATTTGTGGGACATCAATTGACATTGCAGCAGCCAGGTCAACTGTACGCAGCTGCCGCTGAAAAAGAACTTTCGAATGTAGGGAGCTCATTCAAATAACTCTGTGTTTGTATTTTGGAACCACAGAGGGTGAAACGCTGGGGAGTTCAAGCGCCCAGTATGCAGATGGACGAAAGTGACTGCATCTCATCGTACCTTGAAGCCAAAGTAATCGTAGTCAAAGTCCCTGTCATAAATGATTTCACTATCCAACCTTTGAGCATGCTGCAGCACACAGCAGGCAATGAGAGTCCATCAACAGCACACTTACGTAACAGTTGGTCACCAAGAACTTCAGCAGCAACCACAAGTCAAGGTTAGAGCAGTTGGTAGCAGACACTACTTGAAGCATGTGAGAAGAGCTTGCAAAAGAGGTACCTGCATGATAATGGCAAAGACATCATCAGCAATGAGCGGCGCTTTCTGGCCATTCTTGGGGTTGATGTGGTTGTACATGATCTTCACCCTGCATGTTCATGTTTTGCATTAGCATAGCCATCCTATGGCAATGTACACGTCGAAGCCCACACAAAGCAGAAGCCAGACTCACGTCTCACTGAATGACTTGAGTGTGCTCTTGTGAAGGTTGGAGACAGCAATTCTTGCCGCAAGCTGCAGCACATGAGCTTGCATAAATTGTCAGGTCAGCATAAGGTGAGCATGTTGCAGTGAAAGGTGCACAAGCAAAGTCCAGCTGGTATCTCTGGCTGTTGCCAATGTATGCATGTCAAGTTGTGTTTGGACAAAAGGGCCTGCAAGAAACGAGCTCATGAATGGGCTGCTGACCAATGCATAGTCTGGGTGGGTGGCAGTCATGGAGGCTGAAGTCTCTGCAGCCAGCTCGTCAAGTTCACTGGTGGTCACTCCTTTGTATACCCCAACTGCAACCTTCTGGGCCACCATGACCTACATCATGAGAGTCTGGTATGTTCAAACAAGGCATGTCTCACGACTTGGCCAAATTCTTAAGCAGTAAGCTTGAAGGACCGTTCAAGTAGCGAAATGATCCAGTAACGTCAAACCCACGACTGCTTACGACAAACACGAGGTGACATCTTGCGCAAACTCACCGGGTCGCAGAAGTCTGTATTGAGGCCATATGACAGCTTTGTGATCCTCGCGGTAATCTTGTCAAAGTGCACAGGCTCTTTCCTGCCGTTTCTCTTGAGGACAAACATTATGCTTTCACGGAAGACTCAGAAACAAATACAATGAGAGAGTACAGGCGATACTGCGCGATCAGGCCTTTGCTACCCACAAACCGTCTGTCAGCGGGGAGCGGCGAGCATAGCACGCTTGACACAGCAGCTTGTTTAAACTTTACAGTCTGCTGACGCCGTAATGTAATCTGTGATTACAGTGACGGTGACTTGGTTCTGACAAGGATTTGTTTAGTCACAGCCTTACTCACTTGCAGAAGCTTCCATCGATTGACGCGTTTTTGACGGGATAGCTTCCAGCTTCTGAATTCATAGAATCCATAAAATCCAGTTTCATGCAGGGTCAAGCAGGCTAACAGCAAACAATCCCGCTCATCCAGTCCGTTGCGTCACATCTACACCTTTCGCTTGCCAATTTTATCGCCGAGCTAGCCCGAACAGCCTCTCAGACAGTGTGATGGCGTCCCACCACAGTGTTGCCTCAGGATCCTCCAGCTTTAGCAGTAGCAATGGTGGCAACCCACCTCACCACGGTCGTAGGCATGGAACGCACCCACCTGCATCTCCACACGGCGGGTTGCACTCACACTCACCACCCAGAGGGCACCACTGTCCTCTTGGCTTCCATCCTGAGCAGCGATCACGTCACGGTCATCACTCACACGCACCTCCTCACAGAGGCCGTGGGCATCACCATCGTGGTCCTGCACACCCACGCTGTTTTTCTCCGGGGGTGTCGCCTGGAAGAGGTCATCACGGGCACAAGCACGGGCACCAGGGTGGCCACCACGGCAGACCAACGCACGGACAAGGGCCACCAGCTCACCACGGAGGACCTCCTCCTCACAGCCGCCACCACTCCCCAGCGCTGATGCCCGCTGAGGAGCGTCACTTTCACGACGAGCAACCACCTCATCAGCTGTTGCAGCAGTTGAGTCTGCGCGAAGGACCACCTGCTAATGGCCCACCTGCTACTCATGGTCACAGGCACCGTGGACACCACCATGGCCCTCCTCACCCACACCACCATCACACACAAGGGCCAGGGCGTCACCACCATGGCCCTCCTCACCCACGCCACCACCACTCAGAAGGACCAGGGCATCATGAACACGCCCCGGGTCATCACAGGCGCAGATCACCCCACCACAGACATGGCAGCCACTCTCCACCACATCATGGCGGCCACCCACATCATGGGCATGGGCCTTCATCCAACCTTTGAGTGGTGCCTGGGGCACAGTGTGAGTTCAGCTGAACAATATGTTTGTCATGTGAGATTTACAGTTTATTGAGCTGCATGTGCTGTTTGTTGCATGTAGTAACTGGTGTTGCAATTGTTTCAATGGCGTGGACTGTATGTCATGGTTGCGTCAATGTCAGTGTTGCTTTCCTTGGTGCAAGTGTTGTTATGTGTGTGTCAATGCACTGCATCCTCTCTTGTACTGTGCTCATAGACTCACCTTTTTATGTTGCTCTTACCACAAAAGCCATGCTGACTTAATACATTGTTACCTGCAGATGCAGTTTGCCACCCAAAAAAACAGAAAAGCAAAGCAGAGGCTGAGCAAAACCTGGTGGCAAGCGTGACATAGGACAGGCTCTGGCTGCAAGGCACAGGCACAAGACAGCTTGATCAATTTATGAAGCCCATCTCAAGCACTGTATCATAATTCTGGGACGTTGGTAGCTTTAGAGTGTGAGCTGCTTACAATGTATCATAGGTTGCTCCAATCTTTCGTAGACATTTTCCTTCAGAAGAAAATCAGCACCATGGAGGGTTGCTGAGCAAAAAACAAGTGTGTAAAGAATAAAAGATGGTAGACTGTTCTGGTTCTATGTGCTCTGCACATGCATCTTATGCACTCAAAGTATGTCTTTTCCAGCATAATGCTGTATGCATGCAGTATGTCCACACTACCTCCCTGTCCTTATCTAATACATCTAGATCTGTGCATCTGTACATCTCATTGCAAGAGCTGTCCACAACATCAGCACATGTTTATTGACATGTGTCACACGGTGCAAGCCATGCAATTGCCATAGCTGCCTTACACATGCATGCATTTCTGTACGTTTATATTGGACTTGTTAGGCAGTGTTCCATGTGAATCTGCCTCGTTGCATGAGAAAGGTGGTTGCGGCTGCATGGGCATTGAACAGGAGGCACTGCAGTCTGCAGGAAGTAGATGCACACGTCCTCTGTTCCTGGTCGACTTTACCCGCTGACGTGTACAGCTTGCATAGCTTGACTGAGAAGGACTGTCAGAAGTAAGGTCAAAAAAGAATCTTGCACAAACTGTCAATATATTGCTGGCTTCTCACACACTTACACTGGAATCATGGGCCGTGATGCGGCAAGGAAGCATGTTCTAGAACTCGGCGCCATCGATAAGATGGCGTCTAAGGATGCATGAGTCCCTTGTGTGCTTTATATGCAGCTGTGCACCCTCTAGCCGATGTCCCCACCTGTTCAGACCTCAGACCACGCTGTGTTTGCCAGTCGCGACCAGCTGCAGTCTCGCCCGTCAGAATCTTATGCTGAAGGAGTTTATTGGGCTGATTTGCCGGCGGCAAAAAGGACTCGATGGATGTTGCAGCAGCAGGTTTGCATGTGACGCATGTTAGTGTTGAGGAATGCCAGACAGGTGCAAGGCTGCATGCTCAAGCAAAACAAAAATTCGGATATAATACCTGCCATGTTGTAGTGGGAAGAGGAAAGCAAGGAAGCAGCTGCCGTGTGGACGGTGTTCAAGCAGGTACAGCATGCATGTCAGGCAAACGCCTGTGCAGGCAAGCTTGATTGCTATCAGACATTGCATTGCATCTTGCGCCACTGCAGCATTACACATCTAGCAAGTTACTCACATTCACATGCATCATGTCTGATAGATTTGAATGGCCAGGCGCCCCAGATGAAGCCGCATGCGGTCTGACATCATACAGCATGTCATATGCAGCAAATGACTGTCAGCATGCATAGCCTCACAGTGCTCTCTCAGCGTGATCACTGGAATGGTCGCAGTGACGCAAAACAGGAGTTGAGTGTGCACAAGCCTGTAGCCACAAAGACTCAGAAGTTTCCAGTGGCATGTTGACAATGTTGGCCAAGCAAGCATCAAGCCCCAAGTTGTAAGCAGTGCATGTTCTTGCAGGACCCCTTAGAACCATTTGTCATCTTCTGGAAGCGTTACGTCATCTCTGGGCTGGGGATCTTTACTGCAGGATATGTGCTGTTCTCCATCAGTAACGTGCATACCCTGTTTGATCAGGCTTATGGCCCCTGCTGGCAGACGTGAGCTCTCCTTCATCCCTTTTGTAACCTGCTTCATGTCTCCTGTGCTGCATAGCACAGTGTCCCAGCCTGACTGTGAAGTCTGCAGCTACATGTACTCTACAAACAACAGTACATGTAGCAGTATATCTAACACTATGCTGTATTTAACATAGTATGATTTACATCATATGTGATACATCATATTGACGTCTTTGTCACACGCTTGTGATTTTGTACACACACGCCACATGCAGTGCAGCATAATGTGCATGTAGCAGCAACTCAATTTGACCGGTCTCATGCATGTAACACATGCCAGCATTTGGACAGAGACAAATGTGTGCAAGCTCTGGGTCTGACGGGGTCTCCAAATTCCAAGCAAAACTGGAACTACACAGAAACGCAAGCCAGTCAGCATGCGTGGACTCTGCTGAAAATTTCTGTGATGTTTTGCAGGTATTCAGAGTGCAGTGAGGTGTGGACGCAGACCACAGACTACTTCCAGGTGGTTGGTATCATCCTAGGGCAGCTGACTGTAGGCTTTCTTGGGGATCGGCTTGGACGGCGATGGGGTATGATCCAGGTATGGGTCATATAGTATGATGAGGGTCTCTGCATGGTGTAGGGTCTCTGCATGGTGTAGGGTCTGCATGATGAGAAACTCTGCATGATGAGGGACTCTGCATGATGAGACTTTGCATGGCAAAGTTCTTGTCAGTTGGCTGGTGCTTTCATCTCTCTGTTTGAGTATATGTCAACATGCTGTCATGCATGTAAGCTGTCATGCTTTGTGGAGGGATGAGTGCTGCTTGATGGTTTTTGTAGCTGTTTGATGGGCTTTCATAGCTTTGTCAGGCTCCTATATGCTGGCTGCTAATACACAACCTCATACAGGGAGCTATTCAGGAGTGTACGTACCTGTCCCTAGGGGAACATTTGAACAAGCGAACAAACAAACGAAAAAATGAACGAGCGAAGGAATGAATGGACGAATGAAAGATTGAACTAATGACAAGATCCTGGTTCTTGCAGGACGCTGTAGTCATGCTGTTGGGAACCATAATGCTAGCAGTGGCCACCGGCACAACCACAAATGGCTGGGTCATTATGTATGCCATATCCCAGCTGGTGTTTGGTTTTGGAGTGGGAGGTCAGCCTTTCAGGCTGTCACCTTGGCTCCAACGACTCTTTGTCACTGCATTGCTGCTGCTCCTGCTGCATTGAGCCATGGGTGCTGTCCTGAAAATGCTGTGTGTATGTCCTGTTCTGTACCAGCCACCAGGCTGAACAAGTATGCCAACTCGAGCCAGCAATGCATGGATGCTGTTGCATACCTGCTAGCACACCTCAATGGTCCTGATTTCCTGCATTATCTCGGCTGTGTGTTGTCTCAAGCTCTGCACAGGGAGTAGCTTGTGAGATTTACTCATGAGCAAGGTGAGCTGAGGATGCTGTCATGCAGGTGAATACCCCATGACAGGAGCGCAAGCAGCTGAGAAAGAAGTTGCTGGCAGCAAAGCAGATGTGCTCCACCGTGGACGCAATGTTGCCTTGGCATTCACTATGCAGGTGAGCTTGTCACCACACACATCACAAACTTGAATCAGGTTGGAGATAGGTTAGGCAGTTGCACCATGGTTTGCGATCAGATTCACAGGTTAGGCAGCAGAAATGTGTTTGGAGACAGGCTAGGCAGTGATCTCACTGGTCTCTCTGGCAGTTGCCCTTGGCTGTCCCAGTATTGTAGTTGGGCAAGCTGGCATGCAGTTCCTCTGGTCAAAAATCCAGCACACTCAGTTGCACAGCATGCTGATGCATGCCAGATGGAAGCTGCAATGTATGATTGCTGTAGATCATGCAGGTCAGATAAGATAGGTTAGGGAGTCAGCACACACACAAAAAACAGTGGTGGTCAGCATGATCTGGGTGAGCAAAAACGGGCACATGAGTCTTTGTTGTAAAGTTCACCGTGACTCTGACAACTCACTTGAAATAAGAGCGCCACTCCGATGAGTGTGCTTCTGTAAACACTTTGAATTGGCACCACGTGGGTTGAGACATACTATGACATGGTCAACATGCCCGCCAGTCATGATCTGGTCAGATGCAAAACCTGGCACCTCTGCAAATTGCGCTCCTCTGGATTCTTTCTGACATCTCTGCTGCATATGCTCATGGGTGTGTCTGTGATCAATCTTGGGCTGTTGATGACGGGCCTACTACCTTTCAACAGCAAAGGCAGCAGATCCCCTACACTCATGGTCCTAGTGTATATCAAGAAATTTGCATCTCTGTGTCCCAACATGTGCTGCTTGCTGTACAGGGGTGGGGCCAGCTGGCCAATCTTGGGGTGCTGATGGTGGGTCTGCTGGCCTTCAACAGCAAGGGCAGTGGGCCCTACAGCCATGGGGCAGCCGGCGCAACCTACAGGTTTTCCTTTGGCTGCATTGCTGTACTGATAGCCTGGATGGCGTATTACCGTACCTGGCGTATGAAGCCTGTAGCTGGCTCCAAGACGAAGCCTGTCAAGCAAGCTGACAAGGTGCGCGCAGCTTCCACACAAACAACTTGGGATGCCTCTCAGGTCTCAGATTTGGCAAAGCTCAGGGCAAGCAGCTGCTGTGCAGCTATATCTGGTGTGTGCACTCTGTAGATCCTCTTTGCAGGCTCTTACAGGTTTGAGGAAGTAGACTGACGGGCGTAATGTCTGAAATTGCCCTGACACATTGCACCTTCTGCCTGTATCCATGTATCATTCCCGGCCATTAAAGTACTGCCAACAACCCTGTGTCAACAACAAGCATTATGCCTAGCTGATGATGCATGTTCAGCCACTGCTGCTGCCGCTAACACCAGTAAATCCGACTAGCAAACCTTGCTTGAGTTGTTTTGCAGGAGGCTGGCTGTGAATCTGCTTCATTCATGCTGCTGGTGACTCATTTCTGGCACCGCCTGATTGGCACGTCAGTCAGCTGGTATTGCAATGATTTCTTGTTTTATGGCAATGCCACCTTCCGCAACAGCTTCATCAGGTATGGGCAACCAATAATATTAAGATAGTATCTGAGGGTTTGTTGAGCATATGCATCTCTGACTTGAGCATCTGCATTTTCACGCTCAGCCTGTCATGGCCTGAAGGCATACATGTGTTGAGTCACAGTGTTGAGTCACAGTACGCTGCAGCATTTGGGCGTGCTACTGCAGCATTCTCTATCAATAAACCAATCATGTTCAATCAACTTACATTTCCTGTCTTTCGGACTCATCAGGGGATTCAACAGACACATGAACTCAATTGTCAGAGGTGTTTAACAATGGAACTCCAAAGATATTGCATCAGTCATGCCAAACTGGCCACTGACTCATCAGCCATGCCAATGTGGCCACTGACTCATCAGTCATGCCAACATGGCCATGTCAATGGTGCATGTCATCAGTCGTTAGTCTGTTTGGACGCCTTCTTTTGCCGGCTGTATCTCTGCATCACGCTGCAAACAGCATGCATGCTGATGGTACGCAGTATTTTGGTGGGCCCTAACACGTCAATCATGACCAACTGGCTGTGGAACCTGCTGAATGTGGGAGTGGCGCTGGTAGGCTACCATGCAGCTGCCCTTTCCATTGACTGGAAATGGTGGGGAAGAAAACGCATGCAGGTGCGCCCTCAAAACAGGCAATGTGGACATGCTGCTATGTGTCTTCTCATCAGAAGCAGGCATGCAGGATGACGTGAGTTGCAGTGTTTCTCACTCCAAAGCAGTTGCAACTGTTTGATATTCACATGGTATGGGAGTGTTCAGTCCAATTTGCAGCTGTCTCCAATTGATTATAATGCACTATGTACAACAATTGGAACAAGCTTGGGTGCCAATTGACGTTGTATCATCCTTTGGCAGAAGTTCATACCGTCAATCATTCAGTGCAGTATGTGCAGTATATACAGCGTGTTTACGGCACCAACTGCAACAATGCTGCAACCTCAGGAATCAAACTCATCACTTAGTTTCAAGTGTGATCATAATTGCATTCATATAGCTGCCACCGATGTCACCGAAGCACAGCTGACAGTCGAGACCTTAGCAGCATAACAAGCCTGTTTGGATCACCACAAGACAGCCTCAGAGATCACCGGCTGTGGTCCAAAGTCTTGGCCAAATCGCATTTCTTGGCAAAGTTTTGCTGCAAGGCAACACACTTGATACCAGCAGAGTCTGATGGGATCTGAAAAGTTCTCTGCTGCTGCAGGCAGTAGGGTTTCTGGCATGCTTTGTGCTGTTCCTGGTCCCCGCCTGCCTCTGGGATTCTCTTACAGGAAGCAAAACTGGTGGCAAGGTCTTCCAGTTCATCTACTTCTTCTCCTCCTTCTGGAACCAGTTTGGCCCCAACTGCACCACGTTCCTGGTCGCTGGTGAGCGCCTGCTTTGCATGCTTTGCTGCTTGCATGAGGCATCAGCAGCATACTTTTTATGACGTGTTCTGGTGAGGGTCAAGCATATCTTGCTGTGATTGTGAGCTGCTGCAGCCTGCTTTGCTTTCTAGCTGCTTTTGGCCTTTCACTTTTGCTTTGGTTGTTAGTCATGCTGTGCCTGCTGTGTTTTCAAAATGAGTAATGTGCTAAATCACTATGACATTGGTCGCACCTCCCACCCTGATCACACCGGCTTTTTGGACAGTATAAAGAGGAGAGCACAGCTGCTGGCAGCTGAGGTGTACCCGTCTATAATCAGGCCTTGGGGCTCACAGACCCTCAGTAGCTACTGACCATTGACCCTTTTAGCAGTCAGACCTTGAAATGGCCCTGTGAAGAAGTCAATGCTCAAGTCTCACACTACAACACAGACAGATCTGACATCTATGGAGTTTGGTTGCAGCTGAGGTGTACCCCTCTAGCGTCAGGTCCCGGGCTCACGGAATCTCAGCAGCAGTGGGCAAGCTAGGAGCCTTGACCCCCACCATCCTCTTCAACTACATCAGTGACCGAACCAAGTTCTGGGTGGTGTGCTGGGCAGGCCTCATAGGCTGTGTTGTGACCCTGGTGTTTGTACCAGATGCCACAGGTGAACAATAACAACAATGACATCAATAATACCAATAGTAATAACAATTTTAAAGCTTTCCGGCTCATCATGAGCTAGGTACATGCAGGACACGTGCCACAGGTGAGCCATGTGAATCAGCTGTCACCTCTGCTGCTCTTTGCCTACTTCTTGTTGTGGCCTTGCTGTAAGGTTTGGCCAGGCAACATGTGTTTGGTGTTTTGCTGTAGTCAACACCCCTTTTGTTGCAGTCAGAACCCCTTTTGCTACAGTCAAAACTCCTTTTGTTGCAGTCAAAACCCCTGCATGCATCTCATGTGCGGACGGCATCCAATTGGTTAATGTTGTTGTGGCAGACATCAATCTTGCGTGATGCTGCGTGATACGGCTTCAAAACACCATCTGCATAAACACCACATCAAAACCACAGAGTTCAGCCAGTTGACGGTGTCTGCACCACGTCAGAAACGCCTGCTTGGAACAAACAAAATGATGGTAAATAAACAGCAAAATATCTTCCGTAAAACCTGTTTGGAATATTTGGTCATGTATGCAGGCTTAGACATGCTGGAGTTGAAACAGCAATGCACAGTCAGCAGTGAAAGGCTTGTGCGCAAGGCTACTTCGAGTTTGTGTTTCACTGCCACAGACTGTGACACGCCAGCCTGACGTCTCACCAGTGTGTGTGCGTATGCATGCAGGCTTGAGCATGCTAGAGCAGGAAAAGCGGTGGGATCTGATTCAGCAAGGCAGGGCTGAAGACTATCATGGGGTTGCAGTCCATCCCCGGCATCTGTCTTTTTTTGAAAAAGCAGTGCTGAAAAGGCACCATCAGTACCGCCTCCAGGCAGATGTACAGATGGCAACACCTTGTGACTCTGTGCACGCCCACACAGATGTGCAGGAGTCGTCTTGTACCATACAGGCAAGTCAACTGAGGCAAGCAAAAGCCCAGTGAGTGTGGTGCATGCTGCATGTGGTAGAAGTTGGCTTGAGCTGATGACATACATGCTGTGTCGTGTGGAGATGATTTGAAGCCCATCAGACCAGGCTGTTTTGTGCAGCCATACAGAGGACCACTACAGCAGGCTTTCTCAGGGGTTGCCCATGCTTCAAGGGATGACGCCATGGCTGTGCTTTGCTCATATATGTAAGCTTGGCTTCTAGCAGCACAACAGCTATTGCATCAAGTGAGTCATGTGTGCATCTGTGTGCAGGATCAGACAGGCAACGCCAGCGCTGTCTAAGAAGCTCCTGTTCGGCGATAAGCTGCATGGCTGACCAAGCAGCAGCCCAGTCAATTGACTGAACACTGCATCTGCATGACAGGCCCTGTATTAGGGTGTCTGGACAGCAGCCATTCAAGTTGAGGAAGAATTTGACAAAATCAGTACTGATCCTTGCTGGGCCAATCAAAGAAAGCCTGTATGACCTGTTCAAGCCATGGGCAGCCGAGCCTTCACCCCTTTAAGGCCATTTGGTAGGCGGTTTGGTCTGGACAGTGAAACAAGCTTTAGCTTGTTTTATGTTTTTTTTTAATGTCAGAGAAACCTTGAGAAGCTGAAAACTATGTCACCACTGTCAGATCTTGGGAAGCTGGATTCTATGTCACCACAAACAGATCTTGCACATTATGCATATGTTTGTAACCTACAATGCTGGCTGGATGTTTTTGGCCCAACACCCTGCGGATCAGACATTGGAGTTGCACTGGTTTGATGCTAGCATGGGCAGCACGTTTAATCCTGGTGGTATCGCAATGACTGCTGCACAAGCAGCTCAGCAGCCTGGTTTGGGTGTTGTAGGTCATTTGTGTGCAGGATGTTGCATGCTATGGACATCTGTTATCAGTACATGTACGTTCTTCCTGTCCAGCAGCCTGCAAATTCTGCCTAGCATTGTTACTGGCTTTGTCATGTTCATCCTTGGCCTGCTGCATGCACTCTGCGTCAGATGGGCCAGAAACTCTTGAAACATGCGGGGGGCTAAACTGGAGCTCCCTTGGCTCTGCAATGTTTTTTGTGGTGAGCTGTGCAGGCTGCTACTGAGGCATAGTTGCAGTACTGAAGACTCAGATGCTTCCAATGATTTGCCCGATCATGCGTCCCTGTCTTTACTTGTGCCTGGATTGGTCCTTGTTTGTGTCTGACCATGCTTCGACTGATCTCATCAACACAATTCAGACCGTTTTTGTTTCCGGCTTTCCAGGTGTAACGCTATTCGACCCTTCTCTGGTCTTTGCTTCCTGCTGCTCACTGCTCGTGGCCGGCAAACCTGTCAGCCGACAGCTTTTAGGTTCAGAGCTCAGCCGGAAGCACAGCCAGACACAGAAGTCTATCCTGACAACTCCACACACTGCATCATAAGCACCTCTTTGCACCCTCTGGCGTATTCACGAGCTCATGCTCAAACACGATCCCGCGGGATTGCGCTTCAGTTGCGCTCTGAACACTACAGTTTTGAGTTTGTCAAACCCATGTGTTACGGTACTATGTCAAAAGACCAGAGTTACCGCCGGTAACCATGAAGGGCCCGGAAAACAGATGCCAGGCTTTGTAAACTGCCCAAACATTGTGCGATCCTCATACGCATCGGTGCGGGTCCCACAGCCTTAGTCGGAAGCTGTGCTGTGCCCGCCAGTTACCATTGTCCTTGAAGCTGAAAATCAGTTTTGGCAGTGATCGCGCATGCAAGCGTTAGGTCAGGTTCTCCAAGACGCAATTGGTTCTGTGCTCAGCAGCGTCTGGGCTACATCAGCCGTTGTGTTCGTTGCGACTATCGTATTCCTCTGGGTTAGGAGCTGGCTGACTTATCAGCCACCCATTGTGTTGACCTATCAGCCGGTTATGTGTGGGGACATCACTCTGGAGAGTCTTAGCAAGTTTGACGGGAGGGACTTCTTGAAGCCACTGTATTTTGCTGTTCGGGGGAAGGTCTATGACGTGACTAAGGGCAAAGACTTCTACGGTCCCGGTAGGTTTTTTTGTCCTCCGTAAGCCTATGCAACGACAGCTTCTGGATCACAGTGTCCCCGGCTGCTCAGGGGCTGGGTATCATATCTTTGCTGGCAAAGAGGTGAGCAGGGCATTAGCTAAGATGTCATTGGTCGAAGAGGACTGCAATGGAAATCTTGCTGATCTGACAAAGCACCAGTTAGATGTCCTGCAAGACTGGGAAACCAAGTTCCAAGAAAAGTATGAAGCGGTGGGACAGGTGACACTGAGCCACTTCTCTCCTGCATGCGAGCAACATATGATCTTGCTGCATCACAACTGTAGCACCTCTCATCAAGCTACTCAGTCAGAAGGCAAACATCTGGGCTTTCTTGCCATACAGCTCACCAACAGCACTGTCTGACCACACTGTCACGAGGGGACAATCTGAAACAAACAAACATGCCAAAGTTGCTGGCTTGTTGCGGGCATGGCATGCACAGGTGGTCCCTCCAAGGCAGATGACTCTTCAAGAGTTAAGTCAATATGACGGCAGCACTGCAGGCAAACCAATGTACCTGGCCATCAGAGGCACAGTCTTTGATGTCACAACAGGTGAGCACAGTTTCAACCCCACCTGTGTATAAGCCGTCTGTGCAAAGCTAATGGCACTGCAGCTCACTTTGACAGGCTGCGGTTGACAGTTCAGCCTATATGTAGCATGCATGCAATTGTGTGTTCTTTGGGGCCCAACATCCTGGAGGCGCCATGCAAGCATGAAATGAGCTTTTGAACAGTCCTTTACAGTGGAATTGAACGGCCACATTGCTGTATATACTCACCACTTGCACATTGTGAAGTTGAAGGTGTTTGTGATTTTTGTGCAATGTCGGCGATCATGTACAACATGCAGCATGATATCTTGGCAATCAAGCGCAAACAGTACATACAAATAGCAGTTTCTGCTTTGCCTAACAACAGGCCATAAACTGTGAGCTGCATGTAAAACCTTTCATACTTCATTATTTACTCAGCAATAAGTTGTACAATCTCTGATGCCTTTGCATGTCCAGGCAAAAGCTTCTATGGTCCTGATGGGGTGTATCCTTTTGCTGGCAGAGAGTGTGCGCGTGCCTTTGCCATGGTGTCTACTGAAGTGGAAGACTGCAATGATAACTTGGAAGACATGTCTCCAGCTGAAATGGACAGCTTGCAAGACTGGGAAAGCAGATTTTACTCCAAGTATCCTATCATTGGCAATGTCCAAAGTGAAGGTCAGCGGGCTGACGCTGAGAGACAAAAGTCATCTCGGGCATCTCAAGCTGCCTGAAACCACTGATAATACTACAATTGAGTATGATGAAAGCATGTTTTATGCATGCCAATATTCTGATCCACATTTGGTCCAATCTTGCCTAACGGCAGTGATAGTGCCTGTTGGTAGTGTTAGAAGCTTTTATTAATTGTAAGTAATCCCAACAATTTTGTCCCAGACAGAAGATGCTTTTGATGGCACGTCACAGTTGACTGTACATAAACCTCTAAGTTCTGCTGCACTAATGGCTGCATGTCTTGTATGCTGCATGGCAGGCTGAGCAGGCTTCGCTTTCAATTTCTCTGGGGCATTGGAGCCAATGCACCCCAGGAGATCTCAGCAAGAACTTGAATGCCTCAGCGCAACGCTGTTAGCATGTACAAAGCAGCCACTCCAAGTCATGACTCCAAGTGATCACCCTATTTTTCCAGTAAAGAGCAAGCTGCCTCAATTGGCTGGCCGTGTCAGCGTTATGGTCGTAAGTCAAGTCTGTTATGTCATGTCAAGCAGAGATGCTAGTTGTCATTGTACCTGACATGAGTCAAGCGACGACTACGGACTGTCTGCTTATGGTACATAGGAGTGTAGCACCAAGACAGCTGCTGATACCACTTTGCAGCCCTGTAAAGGAGCACAATGAGGCAAATTATGCATGACATGACTCTGCAGCCGTGCAAGACTGCGTCTGCCCAAAACGGTCAATTCTGGCGCATATGCATGCATGCTTGCTGCTTAGACACGTCAAAGCACAGTGCAAGTTGTGGGCATGCTTTTTTGGGTTTTCAGTCTGCAAATCATCACGAATGTAGTCAGCTGCTGCTAGCACAGCAGCAGCAGCAGCAGCTGAGTTTCTGCCCCTGTCTTGTTGCAATTCTCAACAGCTTATTGGCATCAGCAGATCAGTAGGAGTGGAGATTGCATGCCTTTCTCCTTGCTGTCACTGGTGTTCCTTCCAACGTCTGCCTCCCCTGAAGCTGTGCATCTTTCCTGCATAGCTTGTGCAGCTGGTCTTCGGTGGAGCTGTATAGAGCTTTTGGGTTGAGTGTGGATGCTCACAAGGCGGTGCTAGCGGCCCACCAATTGGAATTTAGTTGCAACCTCATGGAGCGTGCCCTGGCCAAGGCGCTTCTGCAAGATGTCATCGCGCTAGAGAAATTCTGCCAGGTACTTCACCTCGCTGTAGCATATGTAAAAATTGCATGCTTCTGCAAATCTAGCACATGTTTGTTTGTGATTGGATGGCACCCGCTGGCCTTTCTTTGAGAGTTTCTATGGTTTGGTGGAGCCTGCCAGCTGCTCTTTGCCCACTGGACATTCACGGCAACGCCACCAAACGAGCTTGATGCTTTGCGACGTTTTGTTGTCTGGGAAGTTGCCATTTTGTGCGTTTCTGTAATGATCCCATTGCTCCAGCAAGGCATGCTTTGCTTTTGCAAAAGCAGGTTGCTTCTGCCTGGTGCCGTCTGCTGTCCTGGCAGCATTTGCTTTTGCACACTTGGGGCATCCAGTCCTGCCATATGGTGCATGCATGTACCTTGACCATGACTGAAGTCTGCCAATCGTATGTGCAAGCACTGCACTTCCAGTGAACTCTCATGCTGCTGAAGACGGTCACTTGGTCTGGTGACAATGGGTGGACAACTGCAAAGCACACCATGCAGGCCAAAAACAGGATGACCGCAGTCTGTAATCGTGCCTGAAAGGCCTGCACATGCAGCAAAGACAGCTGTCACCATGACCAACACTTGAGCCTACAAATCACATGTATGCGTGTGTTCGATTGCCGGTCACACCGCAAAAGGGGCCTCAAGCTGCGTGCATCACCAGTTGTGACATCAATGTTATGCAAGCAAGTCAATCATACTTTTTACAACAAAATTCCAACCGTTGTGCACCATAGTGCTTGCAGTGCATTGAGTATATACTTACAAGTGTGATTTGGAAATGGTGAATCTGAGCAGTCTCAAAAGGCCTGCAGGGATAGTGTTTTTGCAGGATGCTTAATATAGTACACTTTAGTACCTTCAGTGCTGAAGACTGTGGGACACACCCAGGCAGGCTACATGAGGCCATTGTGCAAACCCAAGCTGAACCTGCTATACTTCAGATCCAAACACTTGGCACGTCTGGAAATCATGCAATTTCAAATGAGCCCGTGGACCCCTGTCATGGAACTATTGCGACTGGTAATGAAATTGTTGCTTTTAGTGGTGGGCCCCAAGCAAAATCAATACTAGCAAAGGCAAGGCAAATGCAAAAACAGTTCAACCAGACAAGCTCCTCCAGACTGCCTAATTCAAACACTGTAGTTCAATGATCCAATTTGACAAGTACTTCATCGTGACAACAGCAAACATCTGTGTTGCTGACTGCAAACAACATCAGGGACAAAACTTCCATGAGACACACCATTCTCTGTGTGTCTACCACCGGCAGCAGCAGCAATAGCACACCAAAGACAGCAGCACAATCACAATCAGTATTGCAACAACAATCAATGCAATTCCCACGCCATTAATGTGGTGTCCTGCGATGTCCAGGCAGATGCTGCCCTTGTAGTCACTGGGTGTCACCTGCAACATAAACATGATTACGCTTAATGTTACTTAGCAGTGAAGTAAACACCCAAGAGATGACTACATGCAAGCAATCATTGTCAGTCAGGGAACTGCAAATCAAAGCGATTGGCATGCTGTGTCTCAAAGCTCTGCCAAGCTGTACACAGACTCACCCCAAGGTCATCAAATGTCAGCTAAGGCTGAAGAAAAACAATCCATACAAAGATGCTTAAATATGGATGGCAAAGATTGTAGCGAGAGGACAAAAAGAGTTGCGGCTAATGTACAGACAGAGTAACAGAATCTCAAGCCAGAAGAAGACTCACTGTGACTGTGAGGCCGATAGCATCCTGTGTGGTGTCTGTGCAGATGTTCTTTACATAGACAAAGGCGTTGGCTTCGGCCGCACAAACATCACCGTCGTCATAGTCCCCAGATGTAGCAGCACTTCCATTTACAATGGCACCAGGAGGAGCTGCATGACAACTGAAAGTGTAAGCATCTTGGGTGTTAGCGTTGCAGCTTATGCTCTCAGCAGCTTGTGAAAATTTCTACTCTAGCACCACAAGGTAGCTTACCACTTGAAAAGACAGTGTCGCAAGTTTTCTCAGTGGTGTCTGTAGTCTGCTGGCAGGTGACTTGCTTGACAGTCTTCAGACCAAGCTCGTTGTTCCTGTCACTGATACAGGCGTCTTGTACGTATAGCTTAGAGATGCTGTAGCAAACGGCAAACGTCAGTACTATGCACAATAAAACCCTAGGCTTCTTGCAGCTTTGTGGTGTCTGTCAGCGCGCAGCGCGAGCGAGTTGCCAAGTTTTGTCACAGATCTGACATCCTGGGACGGTTTGGTTTTACCTGATGCAGCTCAGGTTGCCGGAGGTGACTGCAACTTGCGCGTCATAGTGAAACTTCTGTCCAAGGTCGGTGAACTCAGCTCCACTGCATGCGCCGGCTTGCAGGGTCAGCGGCATACTTGACGACTGCACTGTGCTCATGAGCGCGCATGACACCGCCAAAACTGCGAATAACGCTTGCGCGAGGCGCTGCATGACGCTTCTCGATTGTGCAGAGAGACAAGAACGGGGTTTGATGAAAGAGCACGCAACCTTTTCTGGGCGACGAATAGAACGGAAGTTTGCTGGTTTGGATGCTACCTTGAACGGCTGCAGCAATCGCATGTGCCCGCGGAGGGGTTTGACATGGAAGTCGACAGCTGGACAGTCAAACAAAGCATTAAGTACTGCAAGGGAATTTGCAGTCAACTCCCTTGCCCAAATTTGCGCAAATTGCACAAGACTTTCTATCACGTGATCGCCGACAGAGTTGAAGATGCCAGGCATGCCTGTCAGAGGAGCAAGCAAGTCAAACACCAAGCGAGTCTCGCTTGCCCAATGGGTATTGTAGCGTTTCCAGCCAACGTCTGCTGTCTACTCACATATGACACTTCAATCTTGGAATAGTTCAAAAACCTGTTCAAGCGGTCGAATGCAACATGGCATGCCGTCTGTAAGAAGTATTGGAAATTTTCCACGTTGCCTTGTAGCATTTGCCTTGCACGGCAAAGCTAAGTCGTCATGTCAGGCGAGCCTTCTGCTCGCTCTTTTGTTGCAGCTTGACAGATTCTTGATTAAAAAATGTGTCAACGTTTTTGCAGCTCCAAATCAGCTTTGCAAATGGCCAGTTGTGCCGACCAGCCGCCATTTGAAAAAAATGCAGCTGCGCCTTTTGCGGCTTCCCAATCAGAGTGTGCTTGCGAAGTCAGTGGTTCCACTCACCAGGTACATGTCTCATCCATATCCATCTTGGGAACTGTTTCTACAGCCATGTCAATGCATCGCGCAGCCTGACAAACCTTGCATGACTGCATACTGTACCACAATACCTCTGCAATCCAGGCATTTTGCCAGGCTCTGCAAATCATTGCGTCCTGGGAACGTGTATCTGAGGTCCTATCTGTCAAGGTTGCAGCACATAGGTTGCACAGTGCAAGAAACCCATCTCTGATTCAGAGGTCCTGACAGCCCCCAACTGTGAATAAACACATATAGATGGCAAGCCCTTCCCTCTGTGAACCCCTTTTATCGATTGCGGAATGCTGCAAGCTGGCTGGCATGTATCAGATACCTCTGCTCCCAGCAGTCTGATGTACAGCTTAGGAGGTGTGGATCAGCACAGAACAAACCTGATATCAGTGCTCCCATCTTCTTGACATCACAAAGCAGCAGTACACAGTTTGGGGTGAAGACGTGACGGCACCCTTTGCCTCTCCTGCTTTGCAACAAAGCGTATGCAGGAAAGCTGAAAGAAATTCCTCTTTCAGCTTTCAGTTGCGGGATGCAGCCGCAATAAAAGCTCAGCAAGAGGCGCTCCCTGGACACCAATAATGGCTTGCTCCTCGCATCCTGCAAATCCGCATGAAAGGCAAAACAACTTGCACTGCGCTAGTCGACACGGCTTCTGATCACCACGACTGCAAACTTCGAAGTCATGGAATTCAAAAGCACCACCACCTCCCAGTCCCCCACATGACATGACGAGAAGGTTGCATCAGGCAATAGACTTCACTTGCGCCTGTATTGCATGAGCCGCTCGGCCAGCGATGTCTGGTGTGCAGGCACTGTCCCGCATGCCGCTGTTGCGCTTCACTCGCTCTGAGCTGTGCATAAGTCGCAGATCGCCGTTGTGGGTGCAGCCGGTCGTTCTTTGCAGGCATGCGGTGGTGTCGAGCTCAGCTGGTCATGTAACGTC
>JAABUO010001145.1_pt1 | contig 37025 bp, 56 predicted proteins | sample 5559291 | NCBI WGS metagenome assembly JAABUO01 (sample SAMN10711878, study PRJNA513372) | rock metagenome | isolation source: Antarctica rocks | place: Antarctica: Victoria Land, Finger Mt sud
TTAATGAGGTTGCCCCACCGCTCATCACCCTTCAGCGCCTTGGCGTTGCCAATGACAATGAGTGAGGACCTGGCGCGCGTCAGACCCACATTCATACGCCGCTCATCAGCTACAAAGCCAATGCTGCGCCCGACTTGAGTGCGCACAGTGCTGAAGATGGCCACGTCTTTCTCTCTGCCCTGCAATCACTCACTCACAACGTACTCGTGGGTTACTCAGAGTCACTCGTGTGAGTCACTCATACACTCAGCCCTGCCTTCTTGCACTGTAACAGCAAACACACATAGGTGCATGCATGCGCTCTGAGCACGGGCAATCTGTGTCACCTTTGAATGCAAAGTCTTCTGCACCTGGAAGCCATCAGACAGTTCTGTTTGCCTTCAGCAAAGCAATGTTGTCGTGTTATCGTGTTGGTCACAAAGACAAGGCAGTCTAGCTCGCGTGCCATCTGACCAATCGCATTGCTGCACCTGTTATGACACAGCTGACGCTGTCCATGCCTATTGCTACAAATCACTTTGGTGCAAGCTCAAAGAAGTGAGCTTACAATGGCATACCTGGAAGCCATCAACGGTGTTAACATCCACGATGCGAGCCCCTTCCTCCCCCAGCGCCTGCCGGAATTTCTCCCTCATCAGCTTCACCTGCTCGCCACACCACTGTTCATTCATGCATTCATTCGTTACGTTCTGAAAGTTGGTGGGACCAGATATGACCATTTGACCAACAGACTGATGTGACAAACAAGGCCAATAGGCATCAGCAGCAGACAACATCAAGCAGTCTTCCATACAGTGGACTTGGCAAGGCAAGTGCAAGCAGAGTGGCGGCCAGGACAACAGACCTGTGGAGGTATGTGATGCCATGCTGAAGCCTGTACAGCTGCATACGTAACCAGCCATCACATCCAGTTTGTCAGCAGATGCAGGATTGCAACAGGGCAACTACATGGATGCTGCACTTGTGAGAAGCTTACCTGTGCCTAGTAGCCTCAGGGGCATTGGTTGCTGGTCACAATGTAGGTGCAGGCAGCACATCAGTCTATGTTTCAGCAGTGCTTACCTGTGCTTTGTAGGGAGACATGACAGCCACAGAGGACTTGGTGCACAGGTCACAATGTAGGCTCAGGCAGCACACCGGTTGGTGATCCAGAAGAGCTGACCTGTGCTTTGTAGGGAGAGATGACAGCCACAGAGGGCTTGGTGCGCAGGTCTGGGTGCAGATGAACCAGCTCCCGGTACACACACAGTACCATCTCCACCTCGACCACATTCACAATGGAGGAGCTGCCCTCTGGAATGTCCTCCTTGCCAGACACGTCATAGAACACGAAGGGGCCAAAGGCCTACACAGCAAGGACAGGTGGATGGTGTTGGTTTGGACTTTAAAGAACAAAGTCAAGTTCAGGTTATTGTGAGGCAAGAACAACCAAGAAAAACAAGACCAGTGTGTCTGATCTGTGAGCCTTGAGGCCCCATGTTTGTTTTGATGCATCTGGCAACGACCTTGCTGGACAAGAACCTGGACTTGACTTCATTTGTTGATGTTTGGATTGTAGCCAGAGGCACTCAGCAACACACAGGGGGCCGAAGACCTACCCAGCAAACATACTTGGGTTGCCTGTGTTTCAAACTAGTGGCCTGAGCTCCAGCACTTGGGCTGTTTGATCTTCAGCCACACATCAGACCCAAACATTTCCCAACCAGATGACAGCAGACAAGAAGTCAGGGTGAAGCTCCCACCCTTCGTATCACCAGGCCCTGCCTGCTGTGATGAACACAGACACGCCAGCTAAGCACACAAGATGTATCAGATACAGCAATCTCACCTTGTCAGCATGCCAGGGTCGCTGGGTCTGGGCCTCCACCCCCTCCCCTGTTTTGACCCCCCCATCATAGAACTGGTTAGATGGGAACCGGCATATGGAAGGGTGCATGCGGTACTGGGTGTCCAGCACTTGCACTGGGTATCCCGCCTGCTGCAGCCTCTTGAACAGGGACACATCATACCCAAAGGACACTGCACGCTTGGAGATGACTGTTGCTGGCAACTGGATAGGGTCTCCCACCAAGTACACCTATACCAGTGGCCCACTCTGTCATCACTAAGGGCTCACATTGAGGGTTCACACTGGAAAGTCCACGCTCAAAGAATGCAGAGACACACTCATACTTCCTGAAAGACTGGCTTGCAGTGAGGGGTGACGCAATTCACATGATGAAAGCCAACTACTTTGTTACATGACCTACAGTGTTGCTGACTATCTGACCACAGCACCTGGTGCATGTGTTTGTGACATCAAGCATGACTGACTGAAGCCTTGACATGGACTGTAGTGCAGGTCGCGCCGCTGACCTGTTTTGGCTCTGCACATGGTGTGAATGACTTGATGCAGCATGGGGGCGCTTGACTGACTGACCTGTTTGACTCCTTGCACAAGAGGCACCAGGATGGCAGGCTCCACAGCCTGGGCTGCCTCGTCAATCACCACCACATCAAACTTGCGGCTCATCTGAGCAAAGAGACCTGAGCCGGAGAAGGACAGGGTGGAGCATACAATGTGAGCCTCCTCTAGGAGTGCTAGCTTCATCCTGTCACGCTCTATCCTGCTGGGACCCCGTCCACCCTGTAGGTAGACAACAGCATAGTACGTGCAGAAGAGTGAGGGGACATGATGGAGGCCAGGGTGATGCACACAACCTGGATGTCATCCAGGCTGGAAGGTGGTTACAACGTGACAAAAGCAGACATGCTGCTGTTTTGCACACCCCATTGGCTGCATACTTAACATGCTGGCTTGGTTCTGTCGTAATCTTTCCCTTTGGAGCTTGCGCTCCTTATGAGCGCCGAAATTTATGCAATGGTGCACAGCCAGTCTGTACCATAAGACGTGATGAATGGGCATCAGAGCCCAGCAGAGCGGCCCTGGGCATCAGCAACAGCATCAGAGCGGCACAGTAGAGCGTGAGATTGCATACATTGACAGCAAGAGCTTGCATCTCATGCTTCTCTGTGACGCAGCAATGCATTACAGCTCAGCATCTACCCTAGACAATGCTAGTGACAATACAGGCATGTGGCAAAAGCAGCCAACAACGTGTCACTGTATGCTACAGCAACATGCAGGAACAGGTCACAGAGCATACCCGAGACTCTTTGGTAGCTTCTAGGCGACGCTCAACAAGGGTTTCCATAGAGACCGAGGCCACAGAGTGGTGAACATTCATGCCCATGCGGATGATGCCCGGTGTGTGCTTGTCTCCATGCCTGTGTCACAGCCCAGGCAATGTCAGATAGGCATGTCATGTATCTGTCATAGACGCCTGCAGAACTAGCGACAAGTGAGACTGGTGACAAGTGTGACTAGTGACAAGTGAGACTAGTGACAAGTGTGATTAATGACTAGTGAGACTAATGACTAGTGAGACTAGTGACAAGTAAGACCAGTGACAGCCATTGGATGCATACATGCAGAGTGTAGTGCACATGAACCTGCATCTGCATATGTAAAAGCCTCATTGCTCTGCCCTCTGCCTTTCATATATCCAATACATTTACTCAGCAGAACAAAGACGTGTGGAAAGAAAGATGGACATCTGGTCAGAGGAGCAGCACCAAAATGCAAAGCATCAACAGCAGCGCTAGGGAGCAAGGAGAAGTGAGAAACAACACAACAGCAGCTGACAAAAAGGAGGAAGACAACCAAGGGACAGAGGATCACCAAAGAGAAGAGGAGGGACAGCAAGGGAAAGGGGCTCAGGATGGAGAACAGCAGGATGAGATTGAAGCGAGAAGGCTTACTCATCTAACAGTCCTGTTGACAGCAGGCGCATGACAATTTCATCTAGAGCTGAGTTGGAGGGCGCACAGACCAGCACATGTGACTTTCTGCCCACGTCCTTGCCCACTCTCACAGGCTTGCTCACACTCAGCAGCCCAAACGCATCAAGGTAGGTTGGGACAGTGCTTGGGGCATCCCAAGGTTTGATAGCTTCCCTGCACAGCGGTGGCTTGAAGTCAGTGGCAGCAGGCATCAGGAACAACACCAAGTCTGTCACTCAATGCTTCATGTTGAATACCACATGCACTGAACACAAGAAGCGTCCAGAATGGCAGTGCACTTGCCACTCTTTCGGCATGCTGAGACTCTCCACACGGGCATTCATGCTGTGCTGCCAGTTTGAATAACTTTCATGCTAGCTGCCACTTCTGTACAAAACGAGGGTGAGCTCTAAGACAAACCCCCTTGACAGTTGCATGCAGCAAGCAGCCTTTGTTACGAGATGAAGGGCGACCTGGGGTTTGCGCCAATAAGCCAGGGGGATGACTGCAACCACAATCGCTTCTGGTCCTGCATATCGATCTGCAGAATGGGTCTTGCAGTTGTGCTGCCCTTCAGCAGGCGGGCTGACCCAGGTGGAGCAGAGTGCATGATGATGCTCAGCAAAGCCAAGATTGTTCTGGTTTTCCCAGTGCCTGGGGGACCCTGCATGAACAGCAGCTCACGAGCTGATGAATCTGGCATGGGGGCTGAGGTCTGACTGTCTTGCACAAGACAGTGTGTGATTGCAGCAGGGTGAACAGGCACTTGTGTGTTGAGCCCTCCTGTCTATGCCTCATGGGGCCTCAAGCATTGCTGTGTTGCTAAAGCTTGGCAGCATGCACTGGGGCTGATGTTCAATACAGAAGCACTACACACTAGTCATTGCCACATCTGTGTTGCTGCTGGCCATTGTCACTCCCAGGAGTGACTGCACTGTGTGTATGTATGTTAAGAGGCAAAATGCACGGGTGAAATTTGAAGTGCATGGAGGGTGTACCTGAATGAGCACCACAGGGGTGCCATCCAAGCCCTGTGTGACAGCGCTGACTTGGGAGGCATTGTACTCGGCTTCTACTTTCTCTTTCATGACCTGCATTGCATGCAGCAAATTTTGCAGCACACTGATGAAAGGAACTCAAGCCTTTCAAATCAGGTGCGCAGGAAAGTCAGGTCAACAGCCTGGGACATAGAAGCAACAGCATGTTGTGCAATTGCCTGAAATAAGTGTGCCCTGCAATGTGAAGAAAGACGGACTGTGTCCTGCTACATGAAGAGAGAGGGCAACATGACCTTTGTGGGGATTAGGTCATACAAAGTTCTGTTGCTATCACAGTTGCTCCTGTGCAAATGGGTTTGCCGTGCAGGTGTGCACAGCATCGAATACACATGGTAAATACCAACCCACAAAGGAAATCGACACAAGCTGGTACACCAAACAGGTTATCTCAGGGCAGCTACCAGTCCAGTATCAGTGTTTGACCACATGCCAATACAAACCTTCAGGCAAAGCACAGCGGGCAGATGAGCATTCCACCTGAGGGACCATAAGCTTGCTAGTGCGGCGAGAAGTTGATATCTTAGCCGACAGGAGGACGTCCTTGAATCTGAGATCCTGAACAGCATGCAGGGCAGACCACTCCCGCATGATGGTGGACATGCTGCTTAGCTTCAAGACGTACCAAGTGCTGCCAGGCTGTGACAGTCCTGCCTGCATGGCTTGTACCCTGCATGCAGCCAAGATCCATACTGACCTGCTTCACCGGTCATGAGCAGGCGCATGCCAGGCCATGCCATGATGCTGGACAAGGACATGTCATCAGCGTATCACCTCGCCACTCAAGACAAGCACCAGCAATCAGGCTGACGAGCATGTGGGGCATGGAACTGTGTGAGAGGTGCAGTCATCCCTTCCACTGATCCCACTCACAGTCCTCAGAGTAGGCAGCATTATGCTACACCAGTGACATGTTGGTGTGGGTTTGTCAAGCCATGCAAAGCATGTGAAGCAGCAGAACCTGTTGCAGCATACCAAAGGCTTGATTGGTACATAGAGTTGCTGTCCATGCCTTTGACATTTAGCCAGCAAACTGGTTGCACCGGTATATCTGCCTCCAGTGCAGAAGGTCTTTACCTCTTCTTGCCAGCATCATTACCCTCCTGCATGCTCATTTGCATGTAGAACTTCACGCTCAGGCTTTGTTGGCCCTCATGGCCATCCACAAACCCTATTGCATGCAGCTCAGCACGAGCATTTTCATCCTGAGGCAGCATAAACTTGTTTGACTATGTACTGTCACAAGATTGGCATGCAATTCTGACAGAAGCATTACAGGCTATAACAGCAGTGCTCACAGCTGCAAGGATAGCGTGCAAGGAAATGGAGTCAAAGACACTCACATTGGGATCATCTTTTGACAGCAATATAAAGTCATTGTCAGAGTAGTCACGTGCTACCCCCTCATCCATTGCAATCCTTGATACCAGAAATTCATCTTGCTGCAGCAAAAGCATCAATCTATGTCATATTGCAACAAACATAGCATAGCTTGATGCCATAAGCAGCAGCATTGGCTTTATCAAGAGGACAAGACATACCAGGGAGGTTATAGCAACCACAGCCTGATGAGCTTGCATGTTCAATGCTTCTTCGTTTCCTCTGACCAGCAGAGCGCCACACTCTTCTAGCACTAAGGGCTCAAACACAGCTATGTACTCCTGCATGCCGACTGTATACTGACACAGGTGACATCTTGCGGTGCTTACAGAGCTGGCAAGGGTGTGATGTCACACCTGGACACTTGCAAAGGTGACTGGAACTTTCTTGAACCTTTCGGTTGGCATGGCCCCTTCACCAGCGTCGGAGCGTGTCACAAGTTGCCAGTAGTCCCATGACAGTAAAATCTGCTGCAGCCTTAGTGTAGCGCTTTGTGTACTAGTCATGACACTTTGTGGGCACTAGCAAACGTCTCAGTCTGACGTGTAACGCTTCACGTCAAAAGTAACATCAGCATTTGAGACGTGCTTGGACGCTGATGGAAAAGGGGCGAAGCGTTCTGATACCCCTGAATTCTGTGACTTTTTGGGAGCATTGCCGATGGCAAACGGATGAGTACAGCGTTTATGGAATTAAAAAAGTCATTCAATCAAATTGCTGTAATATAGAGACTTGATCGCACAGGCGAAAGGCGTCAGCTTTCGCAGTTTGGTTAGGTCTGATCTTTGACAGCTACTCTCTGCTACCGTGCGTCCTCGAAATTTTGAAAACCTGAGAGACAGACTTTAGCCCACACGATTTTGCACAGTCTGCTTGAAGATGAGGAGAGCAGCTGCCTTGCGAACGGCTTGCACTGCGCTTGCAGTCGAGCGAGATGGTCAAACGCACAGAAGAAGAAGAGCTGAAGAGCAGAGGAGCAACAGGCGCAGCATGAGCAGCAGACGGAGGAGAGCGCGTGGCTTTTTGCGCTTCGTAGGACCCAGAGTATGCTGTATAGCTGTATGAAGGTCAGCAAAGCTCACACACTGCATTGCAGCAGCATCGCCATCCGGAAGTGTTGAAACGCTCAGATCGGAAACGATAGGTCAAGGATATTGAAGAAACGCTCGTCACTTGTGTGGGTCGGACCTACCTGGGCTACGTTGAGCATTGAGCTGGAGGCTTCAAAAAGCTCTTCGTCTAACCAACACACCCGTGGATACTTTGGCGTGTCTAGGTTTACTAGCCTGATCAAGCACGCTCCGGACATGCCGCACATGCAGCATGTATTGCGGTGGCTGTGGCTCTAGCGCCACACCGTTGAACACACTTAATAAATTGCAGCACCATCCCGTGCCGAGGTGTAAGCATGAACGGTGTGGCTCTTCGCAACGCGTTGGACCTGCTTTTGGACGACGCTGGAAGACACCGTGCTGATGAAGCTGCGGATAGCTGGGGAGGCCTAGTGCAGCTCATTCAAAACAACTGTCAGACGCATGAGGACCTTGGGCTAGTTGCTTCAGTCCTGCTGATCACTGAGGACAGTTTGCTGCAATTCCTGACTAATTCCCTTGAACAGCAAGGTGCTGTTTGCGTCTCAGTCACTCAGTGTGTTTGCCTGTGGTACTTGAATCCCACTGCAGGCAGCAAGCCAAACCTGTTTGTCATCTTTGCATAGGAAAAGGTGGTAGCAAAGTCAGAGAAGCAATCTTCAAGTACTTGGAGACCTTTCTAACAGAGCTTGGTCCAGACAGAGCCCAAAAGTACTGCAACAATGTTATTCATATCTGCCTTTTTGCCTTCAAGCGTGAAGACTCCAATCCAGCCAAAGCAGCCACCTTCTTGCCCTTACATTGCATACTGGAATGGCATTTACCAGTACCAAATGAGAAGACAGCTATAGAGCTGGCAAAAGCATATCAAAATGCCTATCAGCGAGTCAAAACAATCACAGGGACTGTCAAGGGAGACATCCTGCAGACTTTGGGACACCTTCTGGAAGCCAGGCCTCAGGTAACAGAGTTTTGCAGTGACAACAGCTCTTTGAATTTGTGAATGCATACAGTGTCACACACCCACTCAGCTTTTGTCCATATACAAGGCTGTATAATCCTTCAACTGCATTGCCTCGATGGTTTCTCATGCAGGGCTTTACTCAGAGTTTTGGCTTTGACCATCTTTGGCTGCTGAACGAGTGTACACTGGTTTTGCAAACACAGTCCAAGGCCAACAAACCAGACCAGGGCTACATGGCTGGAGCCCTAGCTGGTCTCTCATCTGCCCTGCCCCAGTGCAAGGTGCACCTTCCACTTGCTTTCCTGAATCTACCTAGCCTATGCTTCACCTTGTTGTAGCACCACTGTCTGACACAGCATTCTGTAACTTAGTTCTAGTCAGCAGCAGCCGCATCCAGCAGTCAGCCTCCAAGCCTGCATAGCAACCAACCAAACAAGCAAGGCCTGACAGTGACACAGGTGGACACTCAGGGGAGACTGGTGCAGTTGAAGTCATGCTATGCCAACTAGCAACAGCGCTTTGACTTGCTTGAAGAAAGGGTCTGTGCTGTGCAGGATGAGGAGGGTTTTGAGGCTCAAGAGGTGGCATATCAACACATCAAGAAGAGCATATACAATGTACAAAACCTGTCGCGCTACCATGGCCTCAGAGCAGCTCTGGGCATGCTAGCCTTCCAGGTCTGTACCTCCCCATGCTAGCTGGAAGTTTCAGCTAACAGCATAGTGTGTTAACCAGCCCAGCATTTGTCCGCTGTCATAGGAATGCATCTGCACATTGAACAACATAGGTTGCAAAAAGGAGCAGACTGCACACTGTGCTCTGCACAGGCATTCATCAGCAGACCATGTGGAGGCGTCAACAGTTCAGAGTATTCCTGCAACCATGATCAGGAACTGTCTCATGTAACAAGACATATGTGATGTTTCGCAGGCATACAGATTTCAAGAGCATCTGTTAGATGATTCCACTGACATCATCAACAGGCTTATCCATATGAAGACTCAGCATGCCAACAAGGATGTCAGGGAGCACTCTGATCAAGCCCTATCAGCTGTGTTCCATCAGGTTGCTGCTTCCTACCTAGATGTTTGTTTCCAAGTATCATGTGCATGAACACCGGCATGCATGCTAGGCCTTGCTGTTGTGTAGACTAGGTGTTCCTGTAACATGTAGCTGCAACTGTATGCCACCATCCTGTATGTCAACTCAACCACATGCAATTTAATCACTCAATATCAGCTCTGATTCAAATTCTTTCTTTGATGTGCATCACACCGTAGTCCATCTTTTTGCCAGCTTGTCTGGCTATGTCATGTCTCCAACCTGCCTGTCATTTATCACATCAAAACTTGCTGCAAAGAATGTGCCTAAGGAACTTACACATCAGGGGATGTCTGCATCACTGACTGAGAAGACAATTCTGTTTGTGCAGCTGGCCAAAACACCATTCTGGTGCTTGACTGTCAGCAGTGCAGGATTGTTGACCACCCATCTGATTTGTGGTGCAGTTGGCTGAGAGGATGATGAGTGAACCAGAAGGGGCAGCGCTACAAAAGCTGCAGACCATTCACAAGCAGCTGCTGGGGCAGCTCACACAGGTAATCATCCATTTAGTCATTGACTCAGTCACGAAAAACGTGTCTTCCCTTGGGGTCAGCTATGTACAGTCCTGAGTAGCTCCCTGTATGAGGTCCTGTTCTGGCAGTTAGCATACCAACAGTAAGCCTTACTGAGTAAGGTGTGTTGATGTATGCAGGTGATCAGCAGCCCTCAGACCAGCTCTAGAGAGGTGGCTGTTGCTGTGGCTGGCGTGGGTGAGCTTGCACCACCCACAAGACGCTTCTTTGACCAGCAGGTGCTTGCAGCTTACTCACACATACACTTTGTGCTGGTGCTGGTTTGTGCGATGCTGAAGGAGGCATTTCAGGAGAATGTGTGGACACGCAATGCTTCTGCTTTAGTGCTGTGGTTGCACCTTGTCACTCCTGCTACTTGCTCAATTTGGATTTACAGCGCGAAATGCTTGGGCACCTATGGTTGGATTTGTACATGTGTTGTCATTGCGCCATGCAAGTGCTTGATGATGAGCAAAATTTCCTCTTTGGCTGTTTCTTCGTCAGAGGACTCCATTTAGCATCACCAGAGGACAGCACCTTTCACTATTTGGCTTCAGCAAAAGCTCAGCACGGTCAGCGCCAGCGACATCTTCCAGCCCCAGCTCACAATTTTTGTGTACTTGCAGATTTGTAACTACCTATCGCTCTCTGCATCTCATATCTGCTTTTTGCGTCGCTCTTCGCGGTCCGTCTGTCTTCGGATTGCGTTCGAGTATCACTTCGGCGTCATCTCACTATTTGGCCCAAACTACCAGCAATGGGAGGCTAGGCTCTTGTTCAAGCAGAATTCTCACCAGCTTCATTTTGTTGCACATCGCATTCACCTGTGCCTTCAAGCTAGCATTCCTGATCAATCACAACTGGCCCCACACTCCAGACTGTACACTACTTAGTGAGACAAGTTTACATGTGAGTTGGCAACTGTGGTTGACCTGATGCATGTGAAATGCAGGGAGTTGCACAGCTGCTGAGGCACCTGACCCCTCTAGTCCAGCAAGGCAACTTAGTGGAGCAACTAGAAGACGTTATTGATGACAAATACACCAACGAGGTTAGCTGTCACAAGCAGCTGATCCAGCATTTGCAAGCGCACCCAATCTGCCAATTCTCTTCACTGCAATGATTTGCAGGACGATTATATAATTTCAATCATCACTATGCAGTAGTCTGTGGTTGATGCATCCTGCAGCTGCTGCCACGTCGTCCTTCTTGTATCCAATAAGTTTTCATAGGCTTCATGATTTGCGCGCACTGTTGCGCGTTGTGTTTTGGGTCTGGCATGCCTTTTGAGCACAGGATCTTAAGAGAAACATCTGTCTGCCTGTCTGAGGCTTTGATGCAGCAACAGGCCCTTTGCCGATGCAGGTTGTGCTGCTGGTAGCCCTTGCCAAGGTATTGGCAGAACTAGACACAGTCGAAGAAGCAGTACTGCAGCAGTGCCTGCATGTCATAGAGAGGATTGTCCAGGCGTACAGGGGCCTCTGGCCCAAGCAGAGACTGCCAGTGCATGCAGCCTTGAACATCTTCCTGTCAGCCATCGCGCCAAAGCAAGCTGTGCTGCAGTCGGTTCTGCCAAGATTTGTGAGCATACTGCTCACATACACCCTCAAGCCAGCTGAGGCCAACCTGATAGCAGGTGACTGATGCATGCTTTGAATCTCAAGGGTTCCTAAGGATGCACTGATGTGCAGAGCCCACTGCAATGCCGGCATCACAGAAACTCTCATACAGTATGCAGTCGTACAAGCTCATGTTTCTTTTGTTGACTGATGCATGCTTCTCAGCACACTTGTTCTATCAACCCCTGTCATGCTTGTGGCAAATATGTGGCAAACAAGGGGCTAGAAAACACATGTTTGTGGATGCTGTGCTAACCTGCAGAACAAAGTATTTCCGGTGGTCATGTGCTTTTCAGTGCAGCAGATAGAGCCTGTGCTTCCCGGTGTCAATCAGTGATAGACCTTTGACACAGAGGGCCTTGCTCCACCACACCTGCTCTGTCATGACAAGTACGCTGGTGTACAAATGTGCTATCACAATGGCCATACCATCAGCAGCAACTTGGCTACGTCATAACAGCGCGTTGTTGTGGCTGGCAGGTCCTCTTGCAGTAGCAGCCAATCAGAGCGAAGATGTAGAGGAGCCCTGGAGCACCTACCTACATCTCTGGCAAGCCATACTGCAGGACCAAGCCCCCACCAAACATGCAAGCGCCAGAAGCAGCAGCAGCAGTACCAAGGCAGTTGGTGTCAGATTGGGTCTGCAGGCTGCTGATGCATCCCCAGAAGCTGTAGCTGCAAAGCAGCAGTCGGTGTATGATGCTCTGATGCGTGCCATCCTGGATGCAGTCAGGAATCTGGATTTGGAGTACCATCAAGCTGACGGTGCTGTGGCTTCAGACATGCAGGACAAGCTGACAAGCCCTGACAGGAAGAAACCCTCTGTGCAGGTAGGCAATGTAGTTTGCTAGGACAGACTGCAAAGTAGATGCACTATGTGAAGCTAGTCTGTCTTCTATAAGGCTTGAACAGGAGGCAATTGGCAGAAGGCTTGCTTGTGGTGAGAGAGACACATGCGGCCCTGCTCTTACTCAATGCCCATTTAGAGCGCAGTGATGCTGTACTGGATGCGATCTAGTAACCCCAGCAGAGACAAGTCATTCTGTCTGTCTCAAGTCTCGGTTCAAATCCTGGTCCCTCGCACCTGACTGGCCTGACGCTAAGCTACATCCAAATGCAAGGATGTGAATTGTCCAGTGTGATGAAGCACATCAACACACATTGACGCTGTTACTCTGACTGCCAAAGACAGGACCTCATACAGGGAGCTTCTCAGGACACAACGTACATGATCCCTAGGCAAGACGCACAACAACTGAATGAACAAGAGATGGCATTACTTGCAGTTACCCCATGACATTGCCGCCAACAGATTATGCCTGAGCTGCTCTATCTGAGATGATGACAGTCTCAAATGCCGGCTCCAGACCGCATGTTGCTACTGTGCAGGATGGGGAGCCTGCAGGTGAGCCTATCAGCGCCGACATCGGCACCGGCTTGGTGGCACGCAACCTGGGTGACATGCGTGCTTTCATCAACCTAGCAGACTTTGTGCGTGGCCTGTTACCAACCTGTGGTCCAAGCATGTTCAGAGGGTGGGCCTACCTCATGACCCTTGACTTGGTGGCAGCCTCAGGCCAGAGGCCCTTGCTCAGCGGTTTCTACAGGATGTTGACTGTCATCATGCGCCTGACCAGCAACTCTGGCTCACTGCAACCAACAGGTCAGCACTCCTGTGCCAACTGTGCACGAGCCTGAACACTGCTGTTGGGCATGTTGTTGCTATGCAGTCAATAGGTCAGGATTGTCGTCGTTATCACGCTCATTGTCCACTGCCAGGTGGACAGATAGCTCTAGGGTGCTGCACATCTCATGTCAACATCAATGCATTAGCTCTGGAGACAAGTTTGCGATGGCGTTGTATGTGCCATTGGAACACTGCAACCAGAAGGGCACCCTTGCTGAGTCTGCAATCAAGCAAACTGAATGAGGGCATGTTGACCGCCACCGTCAACTAAGCTCGCATCACTTGCTTGCTGTCTTGCTGCTTGGAACTAGTTTGCACCTGACTGCCCACCTGAAACCTGCCCAGGCAAATGCCCTGCCCCTTTCCGCTGAGGGCCATATGCAGGCATACCTCCCAAAATTGCCTGTCTGCAATGCTTCAATGCATTTTGAGAGGGCAAAAACCACAAAAGCTGCCTCATGGAAAGCCTCCTACGTGGGCTACCTTTTCAATTTTACATATTTTATTGAACCCTGCACTAGGATCTTGGTACAACATCTGCTGGGTGCACCTGCTGCTGGTCTGTGACACACCCACACTCTGACTTTGTTGCATGTGCAGATATGCAGCATTTGCACAGCATTATTGCCACATCCAGCCTTGCTGTTACCCACACACGTTTGGGGTGCCAATGCAAACATTTGATTGCTCACTGCTGCAGGTGGTGATGCCCAGGAGGCCACCTTTGAGCAGGTGGCAGGCAGTGTGTGCTTGGAGGTGTACAAAGAAACACTGAGAGGAGTTGTGACCGCCTGCCGCCGCTACAAGGATGAGCTGCTGGAGTCCTGTCTAGAGCTGCTGCTGTCTGCTCCTTCTTCAGTCATGACCATACATGTATGTCCTTTACTCAGTGAGACTGCTGACAGACAGCTGCACTGATTAGCTGGACAGAATCACTGGCCATCCCTTTTCTCTGCCTCTGCCTGTGCCTTTGCCTGTGCCTGGAAGCCTTTCCAACTTTCACACAAAGGCTGGACAGACATGCTCAGGTGTATGTACTCAGTACCCGACTGCAAGCCATGTCAGCTCTGACCGTGAGTGCCTGCGATACTGCTGTATGCCCCTTTGCATAGGTGGATTGCTTGCAACACCATTGGCTCTACAGTCCTCTGGTCAGTAGAGTGGATCAGGATCATGGCTTCTTTGCGCAAGATCTTCATCAACCATGTTCAACACAGACAGATCTGACAGAGCATGAGAGACACGTGATAGGATAGCAAGTCATAAGTCAAACAAAGGAAGATACAAGTGAAGCTGGCAATTTTAGCCCTAGACTAATATGGCTTTGGAGCCAGGCTGCGGTGCCTGACTCCACAGCAACCTCTAAAAGAGTGAAGTCATGATGCAGGAGCTGGTAGGTCCTCTGCAGACAGCCTTCAGCTTGGGTCTGCAGTACCCACCCCTGGCCAAGGAAGCCCTAGCTGCCTTAGAGAGGTGGGAGGGCGAGCAGCCACAAGCCCTGAGTGCAGTAGCCCCTGAGATTGTGCCACTCCTGAACCCATACCTGCTCCAGATCACTGACCAAGGCGCTCCCACGGACGACATTGCTGCAGAAGGTAAGCTGGACCCTGTGTTTCTAGACCTTGTTCTTCTGGGAAGTTTTGGCCAGTCTCTCGTCTTGTGGCTATGCAAATATGTACTAGATGAGAGAGGTGTTCTCTTTATGTTTGTCAAAGGTTGGCTGTGTGTGTTGCATTCATACCTAGTCCAGCTGCTGGTCACAGCGAGCTTATGCAAGTGTGATCCAAGTACTCTGGGCTCACAGCCTGCTGTCTTGAAACTTGAAGCTTGAGACTGGGTCACTGCATTGCTGTAGCCGTCTTAGCTGACCAATTGAGCACGTGACTACTGCACTCCTTCTGTGAATATAGTGGCAGTATTCTAGCAGTTTGCTAGAGTCAGAGGGCCTCTTGCTGAGCGGGACATGTTGCTGGGTGCTGCTTTGCAGAAAAGATAGGATGTTTTTTATTGCCCAGCGTACAGCCAGTTCAGGTCACAGCATTTGGACCTCCTGCAGCACTGTTGTACTATTGCAGACTTTATGTCTTTGTGTGAGCCAAATGTATGTGGTGATTTCCGCAGGGAATGCTTTGCCTGTAGGAAGCAAATTTTGACTGTATGAATTCACTGAACTGAACTTGTTGTCTGTTGGGTCCCAGTTGCCCCCAGGACATTGAATAGATTGATTGCTTGATAGGTGTTTCCCTACATGCAGGTGTCACAGCAGGGGATGACAGTGATGAGAAGGCGGATGAGGAAGCAGTGGTGCAGGGGGAGGCAGCAGGCAAGGAGGCCTACAAAAGGGTGCAAGCCAGCAGTGCAGCCGCCATTCAGCGCCAGAAAGCTGTCAGGTCCCAGGTGACCCCACATGCAACTGCTTGTAGCGTTTGCTCAGCTCCTCAGGCTGGCCTGCCATGCAGCCGGCGTGCCATAGCGTGCTTTCAGCTGATTCTGGCAAAATACAATGCACCCATGCCTGTGATGCATGTTTGTTCAAGCATCTGCTACAGCTGCGACAGGGACAGCCCAGTATCTTTGTCATGAACAACTGGTAGCAACTGCCTCCAGCAGCAGCCACGACTTTCCGCACCTCAGAAGATTGTTGCTATGGCAGGGTTTGAGAAGTCTGCAGCCACGCATTCAAGCGTGGCTAGGCAGGGCTGCAGCTGCAGCAGATGCTCTGATGGTGCAAGCCGTTACCTCACAGGCTGCCCCAGGTGCCAACAGGGAGGTTGCTCAGTGGGACCCTGACAACAAGCTGGCTCTCACAGTGCCTTTCCCTGAAGACACCAGCCTGGTCGTGTGGCTGGACAAGACACTGCCACAGGTGTTGCATCCTCAACCGCCCATGTGTCGTTGGACTCGAGAAGACATGGTGCTCGTATGCAATCTTGCATCAGAGCTGATGCTTCACAGTCAGCGATTGCCTGTATTCAAGGCTTTGACGAGTCAGCAGCAGCACACAAGCCCAGATGCATAGTGCTGCAACAGCAGTTGCGTGATCATGTGGGCTGTTGTTGCACCAAAGCAGCTTTACACCTTTGTCCAGGTGTCTGAGCTGGCAGAGAAGGCCGCAGACCGATCCACAAGAGTGGCAGCTTGTGAGTTTCTGCATGCCGTGACCCTGTGGATGATAGGTATGCACACCATCTCAAAACAGTTGACAGTCCTGTTGCTGCTGCCTGTATCGTGGTCTGTCTGGCCCTCAGCAACAAACTTTGCTGACTGTGATGTGCTGAAGCCATGCAGCTCCTGAGTGTGATTATGAAATGAATCATTCATCAAGGAAGAGCATCTGGTGCTGCTGATTGCTGTCAGCTTGCATGAAGCATTGTCTTTCCACTTTCAAGACTTGCTGCTATGCATGTGTGAACTGGTCCGTGTCATTCACAATTGCAGGAGCGCCCAGAGCACTGCTGCACACTGCTAAACCACTCTGCCTTGCGTTCAGCAGTTCATCAGATCTGTGAGTCGTGTGACTCTCCCAGTTGTGCAGGAGTGAATGCTCGTCGCCCTGAAGGGTCAAAAGAGGCAGACTTTGACGCACCACCGACGCAGTTTCACACCACCATGCAGAAGCTCTTCCCTGTGCTGCTCAGCCTGGCATGTGTAGCTGAGTCAGTCGCGCGTCAGTTGTTTGAGCCTCTGATCATGTCTTTGGTACACTGGCTTACACGCTCCGCTAGAAGGTCAGTCCACAGACCTAGCAATCCCCGGCCAGCCAGTGTCTTCTGTTGTATGTGCAATGCCTTCATGCATGCGCCTGTCCTGTATCACCATCAGGATCACAGTAGAGCTTGCTGGCATATACATGTGAAGGAATGCAGTCAGCCTGCCTGAATTTAGATTTGGGAACATGACTCAGGCAGTCCTTGCTTGGTACTACATCTTGAGCTGCCATCAGACATGGAACATGGGCTCTTTCAAACAAAAAAGCCGTGGTCAACATGCAGGGAGTCTGCTGAGACCATCGTCCTGCTAGAAGCCATTTTGGGCGGCTTGAGTGATGAGAAGAGTGGTGCAAAGAGGGAGCTGTGTGCCAGCGCAGCAAGAGAGTTCCTGTTGTGGTCAGCAAAGCACATCCCCATGCCCAAGGCCAAAGAAGGAGGGGTGAGCAATGCCAGTGCCAGCTCAAACCTGAATGCGGCTTCCCTGTTGAGGAGGCTGTTTGAGCGGCTGGCGCACCCTGAAGCGTATCAAAGGTAGCAGTCTACCCTGGCACCACTTTGCATTCTGTCTCAAGCCTGCAATACGCACCATACATTCTAGAGACAGCTATGCCAGCGAGTCAGGTAGCAAAGTATACATGAATTGCAACATGTATGTGCTATGGACTAGTCTCCATTTGCAGTCTCTGCAGCCGGTGTGAATTGGAGCTGAGACACAATGCCCAAAGCATCTGGTTTCCATGCAGCTGTTATGACTTACGCTCTACAATGCATGCTTAACACTTTAATCCATGCTCTATTCACTGGGCGTCAGTCAGATCAACTTGTCAGCGTCCCACTTGTCCGTCCATCCGTATGTCTATCTGAGCAGCAATGATGCCGTGCTGCCTGTACTTATGATGGCTTGCATCACTCCACTTTTGGCGGTGATCATCATACATGCTACTGCAGTTTGAATGTTCTTTTCGTCCAAACACCATGCTTTGAAGTCTTGACGGCAGCAGGGTGCTCTCTGCAGGCTTGGTGCAGCTCAAGCCATGGCAAGGTGTGCTGACGCCATGGGGCGTCTTTCAGATCTGAATGATGTCAGTGATACCTTCTACCTGGAGGCCGTGTCCAAGTGTGTAGGCGCCCTGCGTGCAGCAGAGCATGATGCAGAAGGCACTGGGACTAAGACGCAAGTGGCTGATGCATTGGCGGTGAGAATTGTCTGCTTGCTATACAGTGGCAACCTATGGCAGGTTCGTACAGGTACTGAACTTACAACCTTCATGGTCCCCACATAATATGCATGGACTCACAAGTTGCATGGCTGTGTGGGGGCCATGAAGGTTGCAGACCGCACTAAACAGCACTGCAGGTGTAGAGGATCTGCTCAAGCTGTGACTATCACAGTGACTTGCCTTGTCATAATGCGGCACATGTGGCAAGCCAGAACAATCTCTGGAGTCATTCTGGACTCAGACAGGCAAATCATGGCACCTTACTTGCTAAGAATGAAGTTGTGGGCCTTGTTTCACTTTTGCGTCAATTTCTTCCAATTTGCTGCTGCAGGCACTGGTCAAGGTTCCCTTGAGGAGAACGCATTTAGCAGACAGCCTCAAGACTGCACGCAATGACAGACAAGGGTTTGTGGACCTGGCCGCCTTTCTGGGGTGGCTGTGGAAGCTTACGGTGGTGCCAGAGCGATACTGTCGGGACATGTGCATGTGGCTCATGGATAAGCTAGCCACCCTGCAGATGGAAGATGCCATGCAGACAGGTCATCATATGACCACCTACATTCCCACCCTCCCTCACCCAGTCGCTTGGTCACTCACTCATCATCATTAGCACCTTACAGTCACTCAATCACTCACTCACTCGCTCACTCACTCACCCACTCAACCACTCACCCACCGAGTCACTTACCAACCTCCCCGGCGCCACTTACTGACGCCACTTGCGTATTCATGCACCACCCTTGTCATAGTAGCTCTTGCACGGTCCAGTACCGCTGCTGCCTGCGTTGTGGAATGCTTCAAGCCATGCTCTGCTGGAGGCCATTTATGAGACAGTTGTGACAAGGTCTGACTGTCAAGGCTGCAAATTTGTGTGTACATTGCTGTGGGGTGTAGCAGTGGCTGAGATCCAGGTGTGAGTGCAGATGACAGTAAAGGTCCTGTGGCAGTCTGGTTCCAATGGCAACTACAGCAGGACAATGATGAAAGCGAATCAGAAACCATCCAGAATTTCCTGACTGTCCAGTGTCGATTGGAAGACAGTGAAGCAGCCATGTCCCTTTCCCACTTGCGCCTGTGGATACAGGTATATCATCTTGATATGTGTAAGCGTTGCCCATATGGTCAGCCTTATGGACTAAACGCACATGAGTATAGCAGTCTAAGCATAACGCAGCCTAGCAGTGTATCAGTGCATCTAGCATAAGCATGTTGAGTGGCAGACAGCACGCTACCTTGCGTCTAACCATCTCAGTACGGCTGTGCTGATTGTACAAGCTGAGTGAAGCTGGTGGATATGCATGAACAGGGACTGGGTATTGATTACGGCACTGTGTTGATAGGCAGTTGAAGCATCAGTAAGCTGGGCCAGTTGGGCTCTGAAGCAACAGATCATGACACCAAGTCAGCTGAGTCAATCCACGCCCTCCAGCACCAAGTCATCAAAAGCCACAACAGGCAGTGCAGATGAAGGTGCTGATGCAGTTAATCGTCCTTGGCCATGAGCAAACAACGACACATCATTCATGCTGCACGATGCTCATATCTTACCCAGGTCGCTAAGCACAAACTGCCATTGTGAGCTGCCTGCATGATCTCCCTGTTGGCCAAGAAGGGTTTGCTCCCGACCAAAGAACGCAAACAGATTCATCCATATGCATTAGAGGTATGCATAACGTTGCCCATGCAGGCAATGGAGAATGCATGTTGTGCTTGTCAGCATGTGATACTCTTGTAGGTTGGCCATGGTCAGCTGCGCCTCTGTTCTAGCTGAGCTGCTCATGTTGCCGTCATCAACAAAACGTCAAAGATCATGGCCTATTGCAAGGTGACACTACTGGGCAAAGCTGACAGTTGCCTGGTGGTGCAGGAGCGCAAGGCCAGCAAAGCTGTATGCCTGCCTTGCTTGAGTTTTTGAGCATGATTCCAGAGCTGACAGAAGCTGCAGCAGGTGGTGGTGAGGGATCTGTGCTGACAGGCTGTGAACGTGACACCAAGCACCTGGCCTTCAAAGCCCTCACCTTCCTGCAACAGGTAGGCCGCAATACGCAGCTACTGTACGCAGCTACTGTACGCAGCTACTGTACAGCGTTTGCCTCTGATCGTGGCTGTCACATATGATGGCAGCACTCTGTGCACCGCCACATCTGACAACAGCAATGTGCAACAACATTGATCAACCATAACACCTAGCTCAATACAGTTTGAACATGAATGTGGCTAACAGTGGTGCAGTGCTTGCAACGGTCTATGTCTGAGCAGTGCATGCAGGCCTATTGCAAAGCAGTTGATCAACAGTGCCAGTAAGGTATGGTGTTGTTCACAGAACGCTAGTGATGCAGATCAAGCAGGATGACATGTTTCCAGCGGACCTGCCGGCCCTCCACAATTTCCTCTTGGCAGCGCTGTTAGCCCCTGCCCACTTGGGGGTGACCCCTCCAGAGGCCCAAACAGCTAGAAGACTAGCAACCAAAGCAAAGGTGTGTTGCAGTCTGCAGATGTGCCTTTTCAAGGTCCCTCACACACTTTTCAAATCAGTCGGCGTGGGCCATCTTCAGGCGATTCTGAGCAAGCTTCTGTGGAATGTTCTGTGCATGTCCAAAGTCGCCTTTCAATGGTCAGGTTATGCTGGTGTCCACTATTTGAAAACAGCACTGTTGGGGCTGCAGTGATGTGAGATGCTAATGCTACCCTTCTTGTGTTCACCAATGCTTGTGATGGTCTGCAGAGAAGGCTGGACAAGAAGCAACACATAGATTGTCCTGTGTTGACACCCACAGGCCCTGTGTTGACACCCACAGGCCCGTGACGATTACGTTTTGTTCACTCAATGTGCAGGAGCTCATAGAACAGGCTGCCCAAGTGTGGCCAGACATGCTTCCACACATGCAGAGAGGCATTGCCCAGTACCTGTCTTCTGTGATTGGCACAGAAGGGCAGGGCAAGCTGCTGGTTTCCAATCAAGGCAACTGGGAGTGGGGGGTGGACCTGCCTGCTGCAGCCACTCTGCTGCAAGGCTTGACCCTAGCTGCTGACTTGAAATTGCCCAAGGGACAAAGCCTAATTCCAGCTTCCTTCAAGGCAGACTTGCCACAGCGGTGAGTCTTTAGATGATGCTGGCAGCAATCAAAAATGAGATGTTCTTATCAATTGAATGAGATACGACCAAGCCCCAGACACAAGCAGGAGCAATTGGACACTGTGTGTCTCTACAATCATTGTCTGGTATCCTGAGTATCAATGATTGCGGAGCAATGACATATTCAGCATCTACTGATTTGTAGGTGATGTGTTTCCATACCTACAATGTATGCATGTCATTGCTGCTTGAAACACATTCTGCGCTGTTCAGGTTCTTGTCTCTGGCGGCCAATTTGCAGCACAATGCGCTTCCACAGCAGCAGCTAGCAGCAGAAGGTGCGCTGAACCTGGCCTTGCGTTTAGGCATCCCTGCCACTGCCATACTAGACAAGCTGGTAGGACCTTCATGCAGGGAGAGCTTCTATGAAAGCTACAGGACCGTCATCCACACCTGGGTCATGTTCAATGCCAGCTCATGCACTGGGACTTTGTTTGATGCGTTGGCAGGACAACAGGCAGCTGCACAGCGTGTGGCAGAGGCTGCCTTGACTGGCTGTTTGGTAGGACTGCAGCGCAGCAGAGATGCGCAAGGCAGGGCAGACATTAGACAGAGGTGACACCGGTCTTACTTTGCGTTCTCAGCCTCAGAATGATTGCTGATGCAAGCTGTGCCTTGTCCAGGAAAGTCTATCATGTAGCCCATCAAGGCCTTTGCGTCTATGCCATAGGGTCAAAGCTCAATGGTTGATGTTGCACGAAGCTGTGCAGTCTGGTCATGTTGTCACCAGTTGTTGGTTGTTAGTGAGAAGTGTTTATCTGGCCTGAAGTAAGCTGTTGCTGTTGCTATGCCGTGGACGAACCTGCCTGATGCTGACCACCTTGCAGGTCTTTCCTGAGCGCATTGCTACCTCAGCTGCCAAAGCTAGCATCACTCATAGCAGGACCCAGTGCCAACAGCGAGGACATGGTTACCAAAAGGATGACTTACCTGCACTTGCTGGCGCACTTGCTGAAGCTAGATGCTCAGCATGTTCTAGACCCATCACATCCCTCATTCGCTTTCATATTTGACAGCTACTGCAGCATTTTGACCCTCAGGTGAGCAAAAGTGTTCACATCATGGCACATATTGTGAGGTGCCAGAATGTGTGCAACAGTGTCCAGGAAGGCAATAGGAGAATGACATGATGACCAGTATCATGTATTATAGTTGCTGCACATAGTGGCAATTGCTGTGAAGTCTCAGCTTCCTTGCAGGTCAAGCTGTAAAGAACAGCAACGACTCTGCAGATCCTCATTGACAGAGCTTGTTGTCTTGACAGCTAAAGCTTGCACACTGTTGCAGCTCATCCGCAGCTGCTGATGTACAGCAGCGAGTGGAGGCTTTGCAACTACTGCAGTACTTCCTGAACCCTGGGAATCATGCAGCAAAGCTGTCGGACAAAGTCGAGGAGCTAGCAAACAACGTCTTCCCTGCCAGCTCGTGGGAATGGCGACGAGGCACAACTCAGTCCACAGACTACGCAAGGCAGCTTATGGCCATCATGGACTCTATGGTTGCAGCTGCTGAGCATGGACTGTCTGTCGAGCCTTTGTTGCAGGTATGTGGAAATCATACTGACACCCCTGCTCAAATCAGGCGACGGTCTGAATGCGATGTACATTCAAGGCAGTGCCATCTGTGCCTGGTTGGCTGAAATTTTGGGCTGGATTTCTGTTCAACACATCACCACCCCGGACGTCACGTGTTTGCATGATGGTTGTTGGTAGCAAAAGGAAAACGCCATGTGCAATACACGAGGACAAATGGCTTGATTTGCACATGAATGTCGAGCAAAGCATCATAGGGCAGCAACCGCAGCAGACTGCTGGCTGCATTTCATGCTGGATTGCAAGGCTAGAATTGGTTGTCTTGTAGGCTATTCTTCCTATACTCAAAGAGATGGGGGAGGAGAAAGGGCATGTCAGGCAGGATGCCCTTGTGACCAGACTGATCCTGGTGGCTGCAGCTCCTTGGAAAGTGTACATCCCAAGGTCAGTCCATGCGTGCAAAGCATAGCCATTTGGTCTGTCAAGGTTGATGCGTTCTCTGCAAGACCTCAAAGGGGCAGACAACAAGCTTTGGAGTTTGGATGCAGGACTGCAAGTGCAGCTACACAAGACTTGCCACCCTCACCTGGTACACTGCCAGCCAGATCAGACCAAGCAGAAGCTGATGCGGGGCAACAGCAAGCAAGCAGCTTGTTAAACTACGCGTGGAAGCATGTCTTTGAGCTACCTGGGCTTCCTATTCCTTTGAGGTGATGTATGCTGATCAAGCAGGCCAAAGCGTCCGCACAAGGGGTGCAAATAAACGTTTTGACTCTGCTGACCTCCATATGCTTCTATGCAGGCGAGCCTTTCTCTATTACGTCCTGTTGCCTTGTCTCAAGTATTCACCGTTACCGGTCCAACACATAGCGTTGCAAGAGCGAGCACAGATCTTGCTGGGAATTATCAACGGCAAGCCAGGCCCTTCCTCAGATAGCCCACAAAACTGTGCGTGCTATGAACAGAGAGCTTGTTTAACTCTGTGATCGCAACGTGCAGGCTGGACGAAGAAGCAAGTTTGCTGGCTCGTACAGGCGCTTACAAACTTGTGCAGTACATCTACGAGCATATCGATGCCGAAGACATCAAGTCAAGGGTCCTGGGCCCTGCTGGTGGCGAGCAGGCAAGTCGCTTGATTCCTCGACGACAGGTTGTCTTGCAACCCATACTCGCAACAGCCTTTAAATGTTCATGTATATATAGTCAAAAATTCGACACGCATATTGTAACATCGGTTACATCTGTTAAAATTGGAACGATACAGAGAAGATTAGCATGGCCCTCGCGCAGAGATGACACGCATAAATCGAGAAATGGTTCCAAAATTTTTTTCATTTGCTTTTGAACTGGCACACGTCATGCACTACATCTTGCAGGAAATCACAAACATGAAAGAAACATGGCTCATGGCAAACTGCAACATGCATGGGCACTGGCAAAGCAAATAACAGAGCAGACTTGCATGTTGTTCCATTGGTATGGCATTCATGCCAGTGAAGCTGCATTACGCTGCTCATCATAGTAGGCTGGTACTACCAACGGTGCAGTGCATGTCTGACTGCAGGTGCATCAGAAAGTCATCAAGGCTGCCACAGCAGATATCCGCGGCCTTCCTGTTTCAGATGGCAACCTTGAGCATGTGGCCAGGGAAACACGATGTGCCGCTTTTGCCTGCGGCTCTGCTCTAGTGGCAGCTACCCAGAAGACCAATCCAAAAATATTTGCAGCACTTTTTCTGAAGGAACAAAAGGGCATCGACCCTGCAGGTGACCGCCAATGCACCTCACACCCCATTCTGCACAGAACCTGCACAGGCATGAGTAAGGTTCAAGTTGGGGCATGGCCAGTGTGGATCATAGGATGGAAAGGTTGGCAGGCATCTCCCTCACATGAGGCATGTTTTCAGCCATGGTGACATGCATGCTTGAAAACCATCTGCCTTCCCCTCAGGCGCTGCCCAAACCTTCTTGCAAACATGCAGGTCCATGCAGGTGTCTGGATGGAGTTGACTTGCGTCACACGTACCTGATGCCTGATGCCTGTTGGCTACGCCAGCATATTAACCACTACTATTGTTATTATGCAGGTCCATGGAAGGAGTTGCTAGACACAACACAGGAGTTCAAGTTGTCTGTGGAGCTGGACGAGACCCGCCGCACCGCCTTCAAGCGCGCCAGCACCTCTGTGAAGGCTGTGGCCCAGCGCATCAAGGCTGACAGGTCAAATGCAGCCAGCCTGGCAGCCACCAGCACCCTGGGAATGGCTGCCAGCATTGGTAGCTTTGCCAGTCAAGGGCCCTCGCTCACCTCCAAGATCTCTGCTTCACAGTACTCTCTGGGTGGGTCTATGCCCCAGCACAATGGTGTTCCTGCATCTGATGCCCTGCCTGGTTGACGTCGTAACAGTAGGCGTTTGATGCTCTCTGCAAGTAAGCAATTGTACATGTGTGACTCAGGCTTGATACTGCAGCCAGATGGACAGCTGGCCAATCTGCATCTGCCCGTCTGCGTCAAGTCTTCTTGCTCAATGTGCAAATCATGACTTTCCTGCTGTCATATCCAGGTGATGCCTTGATGGATGGCTCTCAGGCAGGCTTCTCATCCTCCGTGGACAATGTCTTCCAGCAATCTCTCAGCACTGACACCCAGCAGATAGGGGACTGGAAGGTGTATTCTCTACACCACACTTCACTCTGTACTTGACACTTCACTGTCGCCTCACCACTCATGGCTTTTGGCAGCTTAATCTGCATGTATCTGTGAAGCACACAGATGCTGTTGCCATGCAACAACGCACACAGCTGTGCTTGAACAGCAGCAACATCATCGAAGCAATCTGTGAAGCTTTCAACCTGTGTGCTGCATCTTGGCTGCACACGCTTGCATGCTGTTGCAAGGCATAATTCACATGTACTTTCGCATCAGCCATATTATGTTTATACAGCCCCACAGCTGCACAATCAAGCGACCAGACTCTGTCACCATGAACCGCTGCTTCCAATTTGCAGCCATAGACTGCTTACACATATATTGAACCACACACTACCTCTAGAATAGAATCTGTGCACGTTTGCAAAGCAGGATGATACCAACACATGGTTACTGGACCAACCAGAAGACAGCCTGTCTGTTGAGGAAGATGACCTGGACAGGCATGACTGCATGCTACCCCTGGTGCACCTCATAGAAAGGGCAGCGGCGCTCTTCCCACCCTCTCACAACAATGCACAGATGCTTGACTGGATGGCACGCATGCATGTGGGAGTGGAGTCAAGTCAGGTGCCCAAGATTGTGCGCCTCTTTTTGGTCAAGGCCGTGCTGCATGTGGAGCGGCGCCATGCTGAAAGAGAGGCTGCTAGACAGCAGCAAGCTCAAAGCCTGTCACAGGTTTGCGCGGCAGTATTTCTTTGACAGGACGTAGCATAGCATTCCTGACTGTGAATCTGTGAAACAAGGGGCCATGCGCCCTGGACAGGTACTGTGAAGTCCATTGCAGTGCTGTGTAGCGGCTAGGTGCAATGACTTGCCACTTGTGCATGACAGGAGACTTGGATAAAAGAGCTCAGAAGGTTTGAATAAAGGAGCTTTTCTCCTCATTGGCTGCCATGCATGCTTAGCATCAGCTGGTCTAAGCAAGCTTGAGCAACATCCATTGGGCAAAAGGATGTCATTGCAGCAAGTCCCCATGACACTGACACTCTTTTTGCAATAGCACTTTCGAGAAGGATTGCCTTAGCAACCTTGGTGGCAGTTGTAGCAATGTCTTGCCATGAGCCACACCATAGTCATACGGCTGGTGAATGTGAGCAGGAAGTGGAATAACACTGACTTATACATCTGCCAATGCGCAGGCTTCTGTGACTGAACCATCACCAGGAGTGTTTGGTCAGTTTGCTGCCAAGTGGTTTCCCGCCATGATGAGCGCAGTGCTGGGCAATGCTGAGGAGGCTGCAGAAGAGGGGATCCACTGCCTGCTGCTGGATGTGTGCCTCACATGCCTCACCTGGCACACCTTGTTTCCTGCTGTACACAAGCCCACCCAAAGTCTGGCGCCCCAGGTCAAGGTCGCTGCAGATGCACTGATGGATTACTTGGTGAGTGTCAAATGCATGGATCACTGCCTAATGCGCCGCTGTTACAAGTGGTTTGCTGCTGTTACACACAAGCAATGTTCAAGTTTTATGTGGGCTCACTTGTTTGGAGCACATTCCCACTTTCACCTCATCAAACCTGTTGTTTTTCTCTGGACCTACTTGCCTGCACGTTCATGCGGACTCTGCAAAGATGAGGGCTGCTGTCTCTGTTGCTGAGGCACCTGTGTATGTGTGCTGGTGTGCAGGTACGAGCAGCCTACAGTCCTCAGCGTCAGATTGTGAATAACAACTTCAACCTTATCAAAGCATTCATTCACCACTGGCGCGCTGCAGTACCTTTGCCCTTGCCTGCCCTTCTGTCCCTGCTGGGGGCCACCCCACCCAAGCCCTCCTCAGGAGCACCTGATGCCAGGGCTAAAAGGAAGGCTGCTGAGCAGCGCTGTGTTGCTATGAAACTGCTTGCAGCAGGTAAAGGCTTTATTCATATAGGCTCTCTGGATGCTGCTTGGTGGTGCTGAGCTTAGCATTGCTTTGATAAGTTGCACTTTCTTCCACGTGCTCTTCACTATCTCCCCCAAGGGTCGGGTCAGGTACTTACAGTCCTGAGTGACTCCCTGCATGAGGTCCTGGTTGGCAGTCAGCACACCAACAATAGCGACCCTACCAGCCTCTATGTAAGCGTTGTTTCTACAATGTCCACTTCTGGTGGCCTTGCTACATTGGTAATATGCTTGCCAGCATCGCAAAAGAAACGTTTGCCATATCAAATTGTTCCATGTGACAAGCTGCGCTAGCCAATCATCTCACTGAAACTGAAGCCACAATGTGTCTTGCCATGTGATTAGCAATTGCCTACATACAGCATGAGCCAAGTTGTCTTCTGGTGATGTGTGCCTGCAGGCTTGATGTATGGGCAGTCGCAGCCTCTGATGACAGATCCAGACTTCAAGACAGCCCTCAAGCATGTCTTGGACTGCCTAGCCACCAAAGGGGGCCAGATGCTAGCTCAGCAGTCTGGAGAATGCATGGGAGTCATTCTGGCTCAACACCACAAGAAACACAAGGAGGCAGTGCATATGGAGTGGGGCAGAACACCAGAGGAGCTAGAAAAGGAGGTGAAATACATCCTGTTGGGAGTTCACAGCAAAGGTGACCATGATAGGTAGGTCATGGGCTCTGTCTCCCGAGTAGTGTAGATTTGCAACCATCCGTGAACATCTGAGTGTTTTTGCAGCAATCACACCAACATAGGTGCCTTTGTCTTGAGACTAACACATAGCAATTTGGTTTGCAAGTACTTTCACAGATGCAAGGCCAAGCACGTCCTGGTGGGTGTCTGTGATAACAGTACCTACCTTTGGGTACACTGCCTCTGCCTCTGCCCTGCCTGCAAGTCTGTTGTGCATGGTCAAGCACATACAGCAGACTGTTTGCTTACACGTAGCCTGCAAGCCCAGCAATGCATGCCCAGCTGCCATACAACTTGGGGGTGCAATAAGTGACCAAACAGACACGTCTGCAAAACCTGCACCTGCAACACAGAGAGTCACAGTGCAGCGTGGCAGTGCACAGCCTTTTGAAGTGCAAGGCACAAAGCTGCAACTACCGATGGACAACTGACAATGTATGTAATTTTGGCTGCACAGGTTTATATACTGTCTAGAACGTCTCACAGCCTTTCACAAGCCATTGATTGATACCCTGAGAGCTCCCCTGCTGGACACCCTGCCCCGGGCGACAGGCATGCTGCAGTCACTGCTGCTGGAGATCCTGCAGAGAAGAGCTGCACAGTTGCCCAACCTCATGACAGATGTCAAGTCTGTGTTGCCAGCACTGCTGGCTTCGCACAACCATGCTCTGCAGAACAAGGCCCTGCAGCTGGTCAAGGCTCTGCTGCCTGCACAACCTGACACCACTGCAGGTCACTCACCACACGCACTGCATTACGCTTGATGCCATGTTTGTGATGTCTGCAGCTGAGAGTGTTGTGTTTGAATAGTGGCCAGCTCAGTAGTAAGTGTTGCCCAGCTTGTAGAGTGAAAGCTGTGGCTTCTATGCTAGATCATCAAACTCATGATTCTCACATGGGTCTGTTGCCAAGCATGTGCCATCTGACACAAAGCATGTACAGATGCTATGCCTGCGCATCTTGTCATTTGTCTGTTTGTACCTGGGTGTAAGGTTTTGTCTGCACATTGGCATAAAGTGGTCTGGGATGCAGGCACGCTGATCCAGCAGATAATCCAAGATTTTACAGATCACAGCAGCTCAGATTGTCGCCAGCAGTACTTTGAGATCCTGCGCAGTGCATGGCAGCTGCGCCCTGCTATGCATGCTGTGCTGAGACCAGCCCTGCTGGTCATGCTGGGCGACCCAGATTCTCAGCTCAGGGCTGAAGCCCTGTCTTTTTGGGATTCTGCCCTGCCCAAGGCTGTTGGCCCCAGACTACAAGCTCTGCTGCAAGACAGCCTGGCTGAGCCTGCCCACTTGGTCAGCCTTCCTCTTCATCTTCCTCTTGCTCTTTTTGCTGCATCATTGTCTTTTACATCTTCTTCTTCTTCTTTTTCCTTGTTGCTTTCTCTTGTCAACTCTTCTTGCTTTTCAAGTATAGATTTTTGATTCGATTTGATATGTCTAATGTCCTGGGGGGCAACTGGGACCCAACAGACAAAGAAAATCAGTTTGAATTCAGTATAGCCACCATGATGAGAGCCATCACATGCTCACCTGCAGAGTATACACACCTGCAACTCATTCTGCCAGATGCTGCTACTACTTTCATGATGGATTTCATGCTGGTGCATGGGAAAGGTTGTGCTGGCCTTGCTCTGGGTCTCTTTGCAATACCTATGGGTGGCTTGAGATCGGGTCCATCTGTCTGCTTGAATCAAAGACAACAGTGTTTGGCGCAGTGAGCTGTCATACATTGCATATGATTCAATACACGTATACATTAGAAGCTGCTCATTTCACTTGTGAGTAACCCTGTAACAGCAAGCAGATGAAGGTCAGAACTCGAGGCCGCAGAAAACAAAAGCTGTACTGTAAGATCCAGCTTGAAAAGTTGTCGATGTAGAGGGAGAGACTGGAGGCTCAATGGGCTCAAAGCGTTGCAGCCTTGCTGTTGGAGCTGCCCAAGGCCCAGCGCGCTTACACTGCTGCAACCTTTGACAGGTACACACACTCGCCTTTGGCCACCAGCCCAACTTCATGCAACGTAAACATACAGATACATGCCTTGTACACTTGCAATTCATTACATTCACACCTGCAGGCTGCCCTCCTGCTCACCCCCACCATTAGGATGTCAGTCCTGCCAGTCATGATTCCATATGCCTCAAAGAGTCGCCCTTTCCAGTGCAGCAGTCGCTTGCTAACTTCCGCCAGTGCAGCTCACAACATGCATGCACAAAGTGAATGATTCATGGCAGATGTACCACAAGCTGATCGTCTCCAGCATGAGTGAATGGTATGCAGGGAGCTAGCAGAGTGCAAGTTTGCAGAGTACCCCATTGACACTAACGGCAAGCCCACACTGGGCATGGCACCACTGTTTTCATCCCAGTGGTCAGCATCCCAAGAGGCTACCCAGTCCCAGGACTCTGTCCCAGGGATAGGTGGCAGGCCTTCCGGTAACAGAGCTACTGCTGGTGGCGCGACCCCATTCACTCAGGTCTCTTACGCCTCTTGTGTCAAGGCTCCTGCCGACAAGGCATTTTTGTGAGGCACATGTGACATGCATACGTTATACACAAATTCTCAACTTACCCAGATTGACAACTACTTGATTTACCCAAACTGGCAATTTGGGTGATTGTCCAAGCAACTGTATGGCTTTTGAGCATATGCTGGATGTGAGCCATATGTGGCGCTCATCTGCGCATCCAGACCTTTGCTGTGCCAGACCTGTTTCTACAGAGTGGTAACAGATAAGTCAAAATTTCTTAGTTTTTCCTGTCTCTCATTCTGCATGGGCGCAAGGCATAGCATATTCGGCATCTACGCTCTGCCTGTGCATGGTTTTCCATGTTGTAAGAATTGTCACAGCCACAAGAATGTCACATTACGTGTGCCTATGACAGCATTGTCCTAGACAGCTACAACCATAGAGTCTTGCATTCATGCAAGTTGACATTGATCAGGAGTAGCATGCCCATCATGGTCTGATGGGGTGTGATGCTGACAGGCAGCAGCAGGCATGGTGCGGGCCACAGTTGGGGCTACAGTGTCCCAGTCTTTCTCCCTTGCCCTGAGCCTGCCCCAACAAGACTCTGCCTCCTTTGCCTTCACTCCTGGCACTGCCAGTGCCACAAGTGACACCTTGTCAGAGAGGACAGTCGTGCGCCGCCGCTTCAACAGGTCAGATGGACTGCAAGAGGCACACCATAGCAGCAGACATCAGGACTGACTCAGCTTGCTGTCATGTAGTCCAGTGTACAGCCATGGGATCAGCTTTATGCACTGTGTGATTCTGAGCATTGGTGTGTGACAGGCAACATTCACATATGCGTCACAATGGTTTCAGTCACAGTGTCCCTGTCATGTCAGCAACACTTCCTTCATCCCACATCCAAACACCAGGGATGGCGGCCTTCAAAGCATCTAGATTAGAAGGTGTAGTATGACAGAGCAGCAGGATGAACAGTAGGATGATCAGTAGGATGAACAGTACGATGAACTTCATCAACATGCCTGGATTGCAGCTTAAAGTAATGCATGGCTTGGCAGCACAGGTCTGCAGGAGGCACCAGTGAGATGTTAGGCAGGCTGCAAAGACAAAGAGCAACGGCAGGTGGGCATGCAGTGGCCAGGGAGCGCAAGGTCAGCCTGATGCGCAAATACCGCACGGGAGAGCTGCCAGATGTGCAACAGCTTAGTGTGGCAGCCTTCCTGGCTCCACTAGGTATGCTGCTCCTCCTCTTCATCACTCAGACAACTGTCCTCTGACCCTTCCTCTTCTTCCTGTTCTCTGTCTCCCTGTCTGTGTCTTGCATCTTCCTTCAAAATCCTCCCGAAGTAGCTTCTGTTGAAGGTACCACCTTCGTTCTTGACTGAGACACAACTGCAGCAAGGTAACACTGGCAATGAAATCCAATCAACATCGTTAAAAACACAGATGTGCCTCCCTCTGAGCATGGCACGCAACCATTTTGGCCCAAACCTGACCATGACGCTGCATCACAAGGCAGTGATGTTGCTGACCTCCTAGATAGTGTTGCAAGATACAGCAATGAGAACCTTGCTTCCTTGTCATGTGTGTGATGGCCATCAATGCCATTGGCTGGCGTCTCTGCATACCGCAGCATGCACAGCAGATACAGGCAGTCTGCTGCAGCACCTACGATTCCACTGCGCACTTGTTGTCACTGACAAGGCTCCTGGGCCTGGAGAAAGCGTCCAAATGCATGCTGCCAACCTGTCACAGGTGTGATGGCAAGCAGAGATGCTAATATAGCACGCACAGCAGTCGAAGCAATTTGGCACAGTGTGTGCCATGCTGCATCACAAGCCAGTCAAGACTCAGAGCTCATGGAAGGCCTGAGGCTAGCAGTGCGGCAGTGCTTTGAGCGGCAGCCCAAGCATGCAGGGTATGTGAGATGCCTACAGAGCTTTGCCCTGGCTGACAGGGGTGGGGGGGTGGATGTGGGCCAGGCGGCACAGGCTGCAAAGGCTTCTGATAGTTTGCAAGCTGGCGCTTTGCAAGTGAGTGCGTGTCAAGCTTGTTGGTCAGGTGGCATGTGCATGACACATAATGGCTGGACCCTTGGTATGGTGCACACACATTGTGTTCAAGCTGCACAGCGTGACACAGCACCGACTATATGGACACAGCTGCAAACAGCTGTCACCTGAGCAGTGCCCTCCACGCCAGGACTCTTTGTCAAGTCTGAGGATTCAGTGTGACAGCAAGTTTGTGTGTTCTTAAGCACAGGATCTCACCTGTGTCTCACATTATACAATGATTGCATGCTCAATGACTGCTTGTGCTTGCACACACACCTAGAAACATGTGGCACCTTTGACATTCGAAGCATCATGCTGCGCAGATGAAAGGCATGATGCAGGAGGCAAGGGCCCAAGCTCAAGAACAAAATGTGTGCTTTGTGTGCAAGTGATAGTCCCACCTAGTGTTGAAAGTAACAGCTACGCTTTGATGTGTGCAGATTGAGGAACAGATGCTGTTCGGCCTGGAGGCAGAGGCATCAGGCCCTCCAGTCAAGAGGCAGGCGGTAGCAGCCAGGAGGACAAGCTCAAGCACAGGGGGTCATTACCCTGTTGAGCCCACTCGCAAGGCTGATGCCACCAGCTGGAGCGCTGTGGCAGAAGTGTACGCACAGCTGGGACAAGACGATCTTGTGCAAGTCATCTATGCCAAGTGCCTGTCCAGGTAGACACATGAACAGGGACAAATTGCTTTGCTGGTGGACTTACTTGCCTGTGTGTGCTTGAGTTCTGCAAAGTCTCAATGCTCCAGTGAGCAAAGGCTGATTGCTGAGGTGATGCATCAGAAGCATGTGCAGCTGTGTCACCAGTACTGCCCTTTTGTGCCTTCAATGCGCCGGCCAAAGTCAGCTTCAAACGGTTTTGCCTATCTGCCATACTTTTGCTCCTTGTTTGAAAGTGCGTTTGTTGGGAACTTATCAAGTTCAAGGTTGTGCTGAAACCAAATGGTGGATGGCAATGGCATTGTCAGCCATACAGATTGACACGTACAGTATCTGCACAGCCGCGTTTGCACCCAAAAAGGTGAGTTGGTGTCAGATGAAGGTGGGAAGAATGTGAGTGTGTGTGTCTGTGGACACAGGTGTCCTGGAAGTGAGGTGGCCATGCAAGCCTTGACAGGGCGCAAGGTTGACCTGGCCTTTAGGATTTACCAAGCCCTTCTGGGTGCTGCTGCTGGTGGGGGTGCCTCTCAGCCCATGGATGCTGCAATGCAGGTCAGCACAGCATACAACAGAGTTCTGTATTGTTTCAAAGTCGTAACTTGCTGTAATGCAAACAGTGTTTGCTGCTGATGCCTAGCAGCAGATGTCTCGATAGTCTGGCATGTTATGTGATGTGTATGTCATTTTGCTGTCTGCAGACCTTGAACACTGTGCAGGGGGGGCCTGAGGGGTTGGATGCTGAGAAACTGCTGGGGGATAACGAGCCTCTCAAAGAAGAAGAGGATATGTGGTTTCACCAGCAGAACAGGCCAGTGAACACATGTTTGTGAAGCATGGCAAAGCCTCTGCATATTTGGTGGTCATGCAGTGACCTTGTTACAGTGCATCATCTGTGAAACAGGCATCACACCTGCCATGCACTCGGTGGAATACAAACCCCCTGCATCAATGTTGCATCACGGGCATTCACAATAAATTCTTACTCATGCTTGTCATGACTACTGGGGAGGCCCAGCGCTCTGAGCTGGCCAGGTGGCAAGTAGTCATAGGGCGACGCAGGTGCATGGAGGCACTAGGCATGTGGGAGGATGTGCTAAACATTGTGGACGATGAGACTGGCAATGATGAGAGCCGCCTGTTCCTGCAGGATGAGACCTGGGATGGCAGTCAGTACATCAGGTCTGCCTTTCATCATGCCCTTCATCAAAACCCGTGCTCCTCTCAACATTCCCTTCAACCTTCATCATCATGCTTCATGCATCATTACCTGCTTGGTCCAGCTGCAGCAGCAAACCCAAATCACAAAATGGTTGACATGCTTCCCAAGGTTATGAACTTTGATCTAGGCTAGTTTGCAACACCCTGTACAGATACGCTGCCCATCTGCATGTTGTGAATGTGCTTCGGCACCACGCAGCCTGCCTTGACAGCTCCTGTGGTTGTGCAGCCCTCTTGCTTGTCAAGCTGGCTAATCTTGTATCCTTGACTTCACGTGCCAAGCGTTGCACAGGACTGGAATTTCAGTCCCTCAGTGCAACACTCAATTGTTGCCATGCTGTCTCATAAGTGTGCTATATCACCTTTTGAGGCTGTTAGCAGTACATGCTTGTGACGTACTGCAGGCCATTTGTGCGTTCTTGTCTGTTCCAGCCTGTGGAGCGGGGTAGGCTGAGCAAGGTGATGCAACAGGCCGCCACACAGGCCTCAATCACAAGCCTGCTGGAGAACCACGCAGTTGTGGAGGTTGCTGCGCAAGCTGCCATCTTATGCCAATGGGACAGGTGGTGCTGGCAATATGAGATCTGTGCATTGCCTCTTGCTGTCAAGCGTGTCTCATCTTGTACGCTGTGCTGTCAATTTTATCACCAACACACCCCGCAGTCATTATCCACAAAGCCTTTAGAAGGATGTGCAAGTTTGCGGCATGAAGGAGTGGTGCACAGCACAGCTGGGCTCATAGCAGCATGACTGCATTTAGCGTGTACATACTGAGCCCTAAACATAGCAGAGCCCACAGCAGGGTGACTATATGTAGGTTGATATATACTAAACTTTACAACATAGCAGGCCCCGATGCAAAGTTGCTTCTTTAGCCCAGAAAGACATGTTAACACTGACGTTTAATTTCATCCCATGCCTGCCAGACCTTTGCAGCTGGCAAATGCTTATAGAATATTGTAAGGCCTGCCGAGGTAAGATTGTGACCAGTCATCCAGCAAAGACAGCATGAATCAGGTTGGTCCCAGGCAAGACATGGTGTCAGTGAGGCAGCTAGGCATCCTTGCCATGCAAAACTGGCATGCAAGCCTGGCCTCTAGGACTTGATGTGTCCACTGCTGCAGGTGCCAAGCCCTTGTATCCAGAGGGTGGGGGGTGTTCAGGGAGAAGTGGGGGGCTCTGCACCCCCTCACTCGCGCCCCTCGCTTGCATGCGCTGGCTACGCTGCAACCCCTTGCTGAGCTTCAGGTATATCTGAGTGATAACAGCGCATCACAGTTTTGTTTTTCAAGCTGCAGGCATGCTCTCACAGCCAGCATTGTATGTAAGAGCTGCATGCCCAATACCTTTGCAGCTACGCTGTCATAAAGCTGTCTGTGGGATGATCATCAGAATCTTGCCCTGCCCCTTTTTGTGGTCACACAAATCACGCCTGTGTACCACGTAGCATAGATGTGAGACATGCATCAGGGTCATATGATATCAGATCACATGCAGTTTGTATTGTCACAGATATCAGAATCCCTGAGGTGAGTCACAATAGATGCATTGAGCTCAGTGTTTGCTGCTCATGCTGGATATATTTGCGTCAATGGAAATGTTGCCCAAGTCTGCATGTCCACTTGTATGAACCCTGGGCATGATCTTGCAGGAAGTAATGACATTGCTCCAAAGCCTGCCACCAGGTGCAGCAGGCATTGAGCAGCTACAAGCAATGGTGGCAAGGTGGAGCCAGCGGTGGCCATCAGTGCAGCAGCCCACTGCCGACGCCTGCCTGACAGTCATCCATGTGCGGGGGCTGCTGCTGGATGCCCTCATGCAGGAATGGCCCCAAGATCAGCAGCACCAAGGCCAGACAATCTACCAAGTATATGCGCACCGCCTCCATTGCATATGTGGTCATAAGCTTGGCAATCAAAGGTGCCTGCCCTTTCAGGTGCTTTCAATGAATGCAGCGCTCCTGTGGCATTGATAAGCTGGGCACTTACTCACCCACTAGTCAGACAAAGATCGCAGACCTATTAGCCAGACCTGTCAGCCAAGGCCAATTGGTGACAGCCCCCAACCGCCAGCATGCATGTTTCAGATGTTTGTTGCGTTTGGACAAATTCAGGGGTGCCACTCCAGACATGCATAGCTGATGTGCAACATGTTCTGCAGATTCTGAGTGGTTTACAAGGTGAGGTGATGCTGGGGGGCGCGGCCTGCCTGGCCCGCCAGGGCTTTCTGGACACAGCCCAGGATTTGCTGACTCAGCACAGGGCAGCTGTGGGCCCCACTCACCTGCCTTCCTTACAGGCCCAGCTGCGCTTGCGCATTGCTCAGGTGCCCCACCTGCTGCAAAAGCCTCCCTGCAATGCTGCGCTAGATCTATTGTTGTAACCATCATTGTTACCATCATCACATCACATCACATCACATCACATCACATCACATCACATCACATCACATCACATCACATCACATCACATCACATCACATCACATCACATCACAT
>JAABUO010001150.1_pt1 | contig 36950 bp, 38 predicted proteins | sample 5559291 | NCBI WGS metagenome assembly JAABUO01 (sample SAMN10711878, study PRJNA513372) | rock metagenome | isolation source: Antarctica rocks | place: Antarctica: Victoria Land, Finger Mt sud
GCAGCCCCTCTTCCTGCCCCCTCCAGCCCCACCAGCAGCCCCCCTTCATCCCCCTCTCCCACCTCAGGGCCTGCTAACCAGGCCAGTGATGTCCCTGGCACTCCCTTCATTCCTCTGCCTGAGACCCCCACTGAGACCCCAGCAGCAAGCAGCACCCCCACTGCATCCCCTGTCACCCCCTCCTCCAGCCCCTACTCTGCTATCCCAGGGCCCACTTCACTACCATCTCCCACAGCTGTGGTCAGTTCCCCGACTGCGCCTACCAGCCCTGCTTTAGCCAACACTGGCACCACCGCCACCCCTGCTGCCACTGCTACCCCAATGGCCACAGCTGCAGTCACACCAGCTGCTACTGCAGCACCAACAGCTACACCTGTAGCTATTCCAGTCACACCATCAATTCCTGCTGTCACTATGTCACCTGGTCTGCCTTCATTGGTGACCTATGCCCCGCCACCACCGCCCCCTGCATTGACCCCTGCGGTCACATCAGCAGCCAACACTCCAGCAGCCACCAGTCCAGCAGCTACTCCAGCAGTAACTCCAGCAGCTACACCAGCACCTACTCAGGCGGTCCCTGTTGCCAACGCACCAGAGGAGGTCCCGGCCCCGCCCACCCCAACCACACCCCCACCCCCATCTACACTTCCTTCACCATCTTCAGAAGTGGCCTCCCCAGCGCTTTCACCTAGCCCGCCAACTGCTACTCCCGTTGCATACACACCACTGGTTCTGGTCCCTGCAACTACATCTCCAGCAGTGATCAGTCCACAGGCACCAGTAGTTGCCTCGCCAGGTGCGGCAGCAGCTAGTCCTACTGTGGTGGCTACCCCTGTTGCAAGCCCCTCTCCTACCCCGGGGCCTGCCAACCAGGCCAGTGATGTCCCCACCTCGCCTGAAGCTCTCCCTGCGACTCCCACTGAGACCCCTACAGAGACCCCCTCTGAGACTCCAGTTGAGACCCCCAGCACATCTCCAAATGGTCCAGGGATCAACCCCACTGTGACCCCAGTTGCCACCCCTAGTCCATCCCCTACTCTCCCCCCTCCTAGCCCCTATGCCTATGCTACCACCCCATCGGCCCCAGTGGTTGCGTCACCAGTTGCTGCTCCAACGTCACCTGCAGCTACCCCAGCGCCTACTCAAGCCCTTCCTGTTGCTAATGCTCCAGAAGAGGTGCCAGCTCCACCAGTAGTCACGCCAGCACCCACCCAAGCAGCTGCTGCACCATTTGTCATGATGAGCCCGCCAGCTTCTGGGACGTCTCCACTGTTCCTGCCTGGTGCAGCTTTGGCGCCCTCTTTCCCTCCCCAGCAGACATTTGCTCCTTATGTCCCCATCCCTGGAGCGTAAGTGAACACACCTTTTGTGTATATCTGCTTCGTGCTGTCCCTGTGCGCATCATGCTACTTGATGCATTGCACCTGCTATGTGGAGTGATGGACATGTAATACTGTCACCTTAATTCCTGGCAGCATGCTTGCATATGCTGTGTGTCTTGCAATGCCTTGGGAACAAGACAATGTCGTGTGTTCACACTGCTTACGCTGCCCTTACGCTTACGGTCATCCACTCTGTGACATGCAACATGGACCAAGTGGTTGTATGATGTCCTGCAGGGTTGACTGCTGCCTGTATGCTGTGAACATGGGCTACCACAGCTCAGTGGGCAACACCACAGCTGCAGTGACCACTGACAACACCTCTGCCATTGCCATTGCCTGCCCTACTACCTCTACAGTGCAGTGGCAGACAGCTGACTTGGCAGTGACCACCGCCAGCTCCCCAGGTGCTGGCAATGTCACCACCATCTATGACGTGACCAACAGTGGTAGCAATGACACTACGTATGTGGCCAAGGTCGTGCTGGAGCCTTCTTATCAGGTGGGGTCTGGCAAGCAGAGAACCAGAAACAATCTTTCTAAGCTCTGCATTCCATGCAATGCGGTTGCTGACGCAGCTTTGTACTGGCTATGCATGTGCAATGTGTCGCCTTGGCTTGCCTTGGGCCGCACATTGTGAAGTACTGTGATCTTTGAGCCAGCTTTCAGCTTTGCTTTCATACTACAGATGAGGTGCACAATGGGATCATAAAGTATAAATAAGTGCTGATCTATGCTCAATGTGCGGTGCAGGGAATAGTCACGGTCAGTCTGGCCAGCCAGTCATTCAACACCACATCAGGGGACCAGATAACATTGTCAGCGGCACCTTTGACGTACAGGAAACAGACAGCGTGTATTCCTGTAGTTACAACGGCTTCTGAGTACACGTGATGCAAGTCATCGGAGTTGCTGAATAAACGAATGAGAAGAACTGAATAAGAGGCACGCATGGTTGCTGGTTGCATAGTTGATAGTCTGTGTACATATGTCTCAAATGAATGCCCAACACAATAACGTAGATTTGTTTGCTTTGTAGACGAACATATGTGGTTTTACCGATATGGCCCTTGCTTCCCCAATAAAATTAGAATTCTCTCAAGATCTGTGATCAAAATCAACCATCTGCATTGAACACCTTCTTTTGGTGTACTGTTCACCTGTTCAGCCCTGCCATGTAATCTTTTGGCTGCATAAGGTTACAGAACAAAATGTATGTGATGTATGTTGCGAGAGTGTTCACAATGTCATGTTCTTAGCATTGTCTGCTGAGAAAGAGGCATGTCAGTGCCATTGGCATGACAGACACTACAAGATTTGTCCATGTTATGGTCACAAGACGTTAACTTGCCAGACATGTTGCACAAGCATCGGACGTTGGGCAGATACTTTGCATGATCGTTGTTACAGCTATCATGGGACGTTGCCCAGCTCGCTGAATGTTCATCAATATGTAACGACTCACAGTCTCAAGGCAGCCTTTCTCAAGACAACTTTCTCGATGACACAAGTGCACTCCCGACCCTGGACGACAGAATATTTCACAGATGCATTATCCAGACAAGATCTGAACATGCGACCAAGGACTACTATCCCTAATCTGTACTGAGGGAAATATTTGGAAGGGGCCCGCAGCACTGTGCATGTAACTTGTGACAGGACAATATGATCCTAGTCAGTGACAAACTTCAAAGAATGCTATGGTAGCATTGCAGACTGGTGTACTGAAATCGGAGACCTATAGCAAATTGCTAGATGCTGCTCAACCCTGCTGATTATCTTCTCAGTTGAGCATACATCAAAAATAAAATCAGTGTCAATCATCACAATTTGATGACTCACGATGCCAAACCCGCAAAGCCACCTGTAAGCACTGACCATCATGTAAGCCATATGTACTAAGCGACCTGGACATGACAATTGTGCTAATTATACTGTCTGCACATGTGACCGTTGAATTTGGCATCACATCGCTCATTGCATCAGGGATTTGATGTCTTAAGCCCTGCTTTGCCTCAACGATGGACTTCAAGGGCAATTCACTAAGCACCCTCAAGCTGGCGACAGCCCAAAATGTCTAACTGACACGCCCAGCTCAGCTAGTCAGACAGCTCAAGAGTTGCGAGCAGCTTCCAAGGCCTTGCTGCTGCTGCGCTTGCGCTTCAGCTGAGCCTTGACAATTGGCACAGGCTGTCGCAAAGTGACGACCAGGGACTTGGTTGGACACACTGCTTGCAGTGCAGACACAACTGCCTGCCTCTTCTCATTGGCAATCCTGCAGACATCACCACAAACCAGTCTCATTACAAGCGCAACATAAGTCAAAAGGGACCAGCTGCAGCAGGTATCAAAACAGACCCCATTTTAGAGAAATCATTGGTAGTGCTGCCATTAGAATGAAGAATCCAAACACGTGGGTGCATTGTAACTTTGCAAGCAGGCAACAGATGAATGAGCGGCTTATGTCATCCCAGGTTTGTCTGGGTGTAGAATAGAGTAATTCCTAGATTAGGGTCATGACTAAAGCCTGCACGAGGACCCTGCAGACACATTGTACACAACTGATGTGGGTGTCGCACAGAGTGACCTCTGCAGATCTTGCCTCTCAAAACTCAACAAGCTGCTCTGGAGAGACAAACCTTGTCCTGCACGTACCTAGCTCATCATGAGCCGGAAAGCATTAAATTGTTGTTGTTATTATCAAAACTCAACAGTGATTTAATGTCAGTCAACAGGACCTATACCAAGACAGACCCAGTCATGTCACCCCAGGTCAGTTGACTCTGTCAACAATGCACATTGTTGACTGTGTCATTGCATGTATGCAGCTGCAGGTCATCCTGCATCTGCACACATGCTCAGACATGTTCCTCAGCGCATTCCCCTGGGCACCTACCTGAAGCCACCTGGCTACACAGTGGCATGTGGCCCTGCGACATGCCAACACCTGAGATACCTCCCTATAGAAGAAAAGCCTGATACCGGTCCCCAGGTGTTTCTGAGTTTAGCTTTGTGATATTGAATGGGTGTTTCTAATATAAAAGGGACGTTTCTGTAATCCAGAGAGGGACTTTTTGCAGAGACTCACCGTTTGTCAGTACGTAAAAACTGGTTGATGCATTGCACGGCATCCGCCATGCTCATGCCTGCCAGCAGCTGCTTCACAACTTCCTTGCTGCTCTGTCCCTGAGGTCCATCAGTGCATGTGTGCAGCTCCGCAGGGGCCATGCTTGGGACTGGGGTAGCAGCAGACAAGGTGGGTGGGTCCAGCAGGGGGCCCAAGTAGGGGTTTGCCTCATCCATCACAGACCCACCCCTGCATGCAACTTATCACAATCATACTCTGCCTATCTTTTTCCCAACTAGGTGGACTTTCTTTTGTTTGTCACTCAGAAACCTGTAGGCCTATTTGTTACAAGCACACAGCCCTAACTACATGATCGACCTGTATGACGGTATATGTGTGTTGTACAGCACAAGCCAATCAACAAGTACCATCAGAGCGCAGTCCACCTGCACTGAACGCAGCCTGGATGCTGCCAATCCCCCAACCTACATAGACTGATGCATGAACAGGTGTGATTACAGCCTGCTGTGACATCACTGAAGCTTGACGAGTGCAGCTGTAGGATGCAGCTGTTCATTCACCCAATCGTCTTTGCAAGACAGCACAATTGCCCCATTGTAACTATGGCTGTGATTGCCAAACCAACACTGTCATCATGTGCATGCAAGCTTTTCTTCCACATTCAGCAACATGGGGACATGGAGCTTCAGTACAGTCTGACCCACCGTCATTACGGTCTGACCCACTGTCATTACGGTCTGACCCACCGCTCATTGCACTGTCATGAACCAAGGCATAGGTACCAGCTGTGATCAATTGACGAATTGAATGATTTGTTGATTAATTGATTGATTGACACGTGATCACACTGACTCAATGATGGCATGTAATGAGGACACTCACGAGAGGGGCGAGGCTCCGAGCAGCATGCTGTCACTGTTACCAAAGCCTTCACCAAAATCTGGCAGTATCACTTCCTCACAGCCTGCAGGAAACAGATTGCATAGATCAATCAGGGGAATGCTGAACAGCATTTGCACAGTGAGACAGTGCCAGCCTGAACACCTAAGCCCTGCAATGTTGAGCATGTTGCTTGCGCTTGGAGTCTGCTACGCTTCTTGTGCAGAATGTGAAGACACAGCAACAGCGAGGCTGCATACAAAGGCGACAAATGTAGAAAATGTAGTAATAGTAATATATAGATGTTGCAGGGGCTATACTGAACGGTCACTCCATGTATCATATCGGCATCAGTGATGTAACATTAAGTGACTAGATGCAAATCTGTCCTTCCATGAGCACAGTGTATTGATCTGCCAGTCTTAGATGCTTTGCATGCATAACCAGTTGTTGGTATATCTTGAGCCAGCCTGGTGCCGTCCCCTGCTCACACAAGGTGGCTTGTCACTGTAAAGAAACAGGATGGACCCCCCAGGAACAGCATGGACCCCCCAAAACTCAGGTATACACAGTGAACATGTCATTTCTGAGCATGTGATGTAGTAATAATAAAAATAATAAAAATAATTTAACGCTTTCCAGCCCATGATGAGCTAGGTACGTGCAGGACAAGTCTTGTCTCTCCAGAGCCTGTCATGTGATGTGGATGGTGCAGTTCCCAGGTCACTTGCAACACTGAGGAACTGTGACAGGTGCATGATGGGATTGCACATGTGAGCATGCATGTCCTGCATGACAGACGTGTCTCACCAGATATGTGACTGTCACCAGATGCTGCTGACTCTAGATGCCTCACTCGTTTGCATGATCCAGAGTCCTCAGCTGCAGGCTCAGCTGCCTACGCAAAAAAGCAGTAGCTGCAGTTGCTGTCGGTACTTACTCCCCCTCATGACCTGCTTTGCTGGCGGCATGATCAAGGCAGGCTTTTGTGTCACTGCTGCTGATAGACTGTGTATTGTCGTTGCGCAGCAGCATGCACCCGCTTGCCTTCAAGTCACAGATGCATCTTGACTGATGAGTCGGTGAGTCAAGGCACACCAGCCGCAAGCAGCTGCTGTCTATGCTGTATTGTCTATGCTGAATTGTGCAGCTGCAAGCACATTGCATCCTGCAACAGGGTGCTTGCAAGATGCTGAGCATGTCTGTGCAGATGCGGTGGTAGTGCAACACCTCAAATTTTGTCAATCAACCCAAGGCATTGTTGGAACATGCAGAGAGCACACATGCAAGTCTTGTTCCGCAACATACCTCTTCTATACTGTTTGGAGAGAGCATCGCCTTGAGGTCGTCCTCACCAAGTTCCAGCAGATCATCCACCTGGGAATCTAAAGGCGCAGTGTGCCCCAGGCCCTTCAAAGCACAGAGACACTGATAACATGATCACAAGCTGTATGCCAACTGCTGGTTTGTTCCTGCTGATTGATGTTGCTTACAATGCACGCCGCAGTCTGCATTGTCAGCAAGGTCATATGCAAAGACACGTGTATGCAGGGCTGTGCTCAGCTCAAAAGCACACCTCAATTTCAGAGGTCTGAGTGTCAGATGCGCTACCACCCTGCCCGCTCAAGTCTCCTCTGCTGCTGTCTGCAGCACTGCCTGAGTAAGGCAGAGGGCTTGTAGAACATGCATAACCTGGATCAACTGCTGACATGCCTGCATATGGCTGATACTGCTGAGCATAGCCTGCAAATCACAACCAGGATTGTATGTGTTCTAAAGCCTCCAGCAGCATGTTCAGCTGTCAAAATGATGCCTCACTAGATGCAAGAAATTTGAGGCATCGCTGCATGCCTTGGCTGACAGATGCAGCCGCAGTCCACTAAGCTTACCGTAGTGGCCTTGGCGTCCTGAATAGTCCGGAGCTTGATAGTAACAAGGCTGTGCACCGGCAAAAGCGGATGATTGACACCCGTAGAAAGATGAGTTATACCCTCCACCCCAGACGTAATCCTTAGGGTCCATGCTTGTAACTGCTTCGAGAGGGGAGGCGTGCACTCCCAGGTTGGCACCGACAAACGCGTTCCTGTTGACTGATCCAGCACGTCCGTCTGCTGCCATGGACGAGCAAGGGTACGACATGACTTGGCAGCACCCCTGTTCTGCCACAGGACGAGGCGCCAGCGGTTTCAGCTTCGTGTTGCGGTTCATGACTGAGTGGTCATGCGTTTTAGCATGCAGCAGCTTTCAGCATACCGTACGCGGCCAGCTTGCACGGACGGAAGTGCGGCCTGTATACCCGCGCGAATGCAGGCTCCCACAAATGTTACCGCGCCGTCGTCATTGCTGGAATAGTAGCTATCAAAACAGGGCTTGACAGCTTCGAGACGTCTTGGAGGTCGCACCAGGACAGAAGATGATGCCAATTGCCTGATCAAGCACCATGTGATCAGCCATGTGCAGTGTGAGTTTCGTACCCTGCCTGGCAGGCAGTGCCTGCTGTTCGCTGTCTTTTTTAAGCGAACCGTTTGCGATGCGTCATGCACACTTCTGTGATCTGCCGGTCACAATGCCCAGTTTGCAGAGTTGGAGGAACTATTGCTGAGGTAAGACCGTCAATTCTTGCTGGCGGATGAACTCACACCACGCAATGACTCTTAAACCATCTTCTACCCATGTTCCTGCACACGAGGGTGCTTTTAGGCAACATGTGTAGGGCTGCTGTCGCGTTTCACTTTGTGAAGCACATCGTCAGTGGTTGCATTGAATTTTAATGGAGGTGTATCATAATGTTGCCTTGCGCAGAAACCTCTTGATGCCGAAGTCAGTCAGACAAACATATATATATGTATGTCTGAACCTTGAACCTGTGTTATATTCCTGTCACATGTCAGATTATGTCAGGTTTTAGGTAATTCCAGTTGACTCATCTGTCTGCAAGTGGTTACTCATTCCTCTGCAAATAGGGTATTATTAATACCCGCGTTTTTATGATTTCAAACTCAGCTGTCTTATGTGACTAAGCAGTTGGTTGAATGTGTGTGTGTAACACCAACAAAAAGGCCCTTAGTAATGCCAGTGGTAAGGGCATACCCTAAGCCCTAACACTATTCAGACAACCCTAAGCTAAATACCTACCCAATTCCTCTTTGATCCACCTATTTACTAGTCTAATTGAAAGAGTAGTAGTTAGTGCAGTACCTAATTGAGAATGATCCAGTGATCCAGGTGATCCACCCCAAAAGCTATTTTTACAGAGTTTTGCTCAACGCATCTGACTCTGAGGATTGAGGCCTCTGGAGCGGATCACTGGATCGGTGAGTCATCTCTGACTGAGACACGTGGCCGCCCCCACACCAACCCCGGGTCAGGTCTGGTCACGCGTAGGTCACGCGGGTCACGGAGAGGTCACGCACGTTGACTGTAGTTACAAGTTAGTTGGGACTGGGAAAACCGCGGGGATTTCGGATTCGACGGATGTTTTACAGCTCGCTGCAAGCTTGCTGTTGCTCACTTCTCGCCCGCGCTTCCGCAATTCTTCACCTTTCGAGTGCTTCTTTCGGCTATCCCTTACATCTTGCACACTTACATCATGTTCGGAGCCAACAGCAACGCGAGGACTCCTCCCGGTGACCAAGGTAAGTAGATCGCTTGAAAGCCATTTTAAAGTTGCGCCAGCTACGCTATATGTAAAATAGGAAAACTACTCGCATCCGTTTCCTATTGCCTCCTTACGTGTGTATGCCGATTCGTTTGCACTACGGTTGGGTATTGCCGAAGCGGGTCTCGTGCGGGTGCAGTTTTACTCCTACGAAACTGACTTTGCGCTTTGCCTATGCGGTGGTGCCGGTGATCAAGCCAACTTCTCCATACGATTCCGCAGGTATAGAAGCGTTGGTCAGTGTATATTAAAAGCACTAGTCATTTTGCGTTTGAGTGGCTCCGCTTTTCTTCGCAGGTGCCAGGGGTAAAGCAAGCAAGTGGAGGCACTCTTCAAGCAGTATGTACAGAAAAATGTCGGCTTGGGGTGCGCACATCAAAACAGCTGCAGGTTATGGAGCGGCTGCCACTACTGGGGGTGCGTTGGGACCAACTGTAGCTGGCAACGGGTTGGGAATCTTTGGGTTTTCATCACCAGGAATAGTCAAGGGCTCAATTGCCGCAAAATGGATGGCAACAGGCGTGGTAAAGGCTGGCAGCTGGTACTCATTTTGGCAGTCAGCTGGCGCGGGTGGTGCATGCGCATCGTATGTCTTGGTGCCAAGCACATTTGTAATGGCTGTCGTTGGTGGATCTGTATACTCAAAAAGAAGGGAGATTTACAAAGGGATGACATCAATTTACAAGAAAATTAGAGGGTAAAGCCGCTCTCTTTACAACTTGCAAGATGCACCAGTCCGATGCAGACTGGACCCTCTGAACCGTTGCTCTTTCCACGTTTGACAACCAGAAAAAGCGTAGCTGTCACGAACCCGTTCAGTTATGCGTTCGCAGCATCGAAGATGTTAAACATCGAAGGTGTTAAGCATACTGCACCGGAGCCGCCACTTTTATATTAAACGTGTGTGGGTCAAAATCTGTTTATTCGCTACAATTAGTAGTCAACAACAAGATGTTGCCAACGATAAAGTACCCAAAGCGCTTCCTGTTGCGCCACACAAGGATTTCTTATGTGCAACTTCAAGTTTTCTCTTGCGTGTCTTGGCCTGTTGTATTGACAACATTCCATTTTCTAGATCGCCCATGCCAATGCTAACGAAACTGTCACGCAACTTGTTCCCCAGTATATCGAACTTGCCGATGAACTCCTTCTCAGGCCCAAGTCGCAGGGCCGCGAGATTCTCCAATATGAACTTCTTAAAAGCCGTCTCTGCAATGCACCTAGCCACCTGCCCGTCCATGCTTAAGAAGTCAGGGACGGACATGCGTCCTGGCATCTGTTTGAGCTTCTTGTATTGCGTCGTCGTTTGCTTGAAGCCGATGACAGACTGGTTGATTTGGTTGTTGACAATCGGGTACAACTTGGCGCCAGAGGTGCCAAAAGCCCCTTGAATCAGCTCCTTCAACGCTGCGTTTTTCAGCTTGCTCAGATCCTTGCCCTCCAACCGCTTCTTTGACCAATCCACAACGCTCGAACCACGTGCTTCATTTGGACCTTTGATGCTATAAGATCCCGACTTCCTTATGGCAGGCAACACTTCGTCTTCGACCCAATCTTGGAAGGCTTCCGCTAAAGGCAGCTTGGAGCGGCTGATTAGCCTATACAATCCAGATTCCCGCATGTAGCGGGAATCTAGGTCGTTTGCGTTTGGTTCACAGGGGGTGCCCAAAATGGGCACACCTTCTTGCAACAGATCCGCAAGGGTCGTGATCTGCTGAGGACGCACATGCTTTGTCACAGCCTTCTTTACATTTCCATAGCCTAGAACACGTGCCGCATCGTTACATCTGAAGTACGGCGTCCTGTCTTCCCCAACAAGGATGACAGGTACGGTTGCGTTGTTGACAACAACCAATTGTCGTTCTGAATCATAATCGAAAACACTCTCCATGACACCAATCGGTTCTTGTGTGATGACTTCAAGAGGTACAATCAACCTTCATAAAATGTTCAAGGCTGTCAAATTCTACAGCGAGCGTCACAAGCCTGACGGACGTAAAAGCTTACCGTCTTATGTAAGTGACGTAATTCGATCATCGTCTTTTTGCAGATGATTTAGAATCCCATTGCACAGGTATTTAAACTCGCTTGTTTGTTGCAGCCGTACACTTTGCATCGCCTACTCGTGCAATTGGGCAATTTACGTCCAAGCCGACTACCTCGCTCCTTCCGAGCCGACTACCTACCACCGACTACCTATCACCGATTACCTACAACACTATCATCTCTTGCCCATCACCATCAACTCCTCGATCTCTTTACCATCTTCTCTCGATCCATAGGTATTATTCACTAGGTTTGCTAAACACGATACGTTATGATTTTTGACGTATGTAGTAAAATGCAGGCATGGTGCTACCTAACGACATCCGCTTCGATGCTAGAGAGCGTTACGTTCATCAGACGAACCTCTCCGAATCTACTCTGAAGCTATGTTCCACGAAGCATTATTGGAAGGGGCCCCTACGGTCAGTGCACTGGCTACACAACCAACTCGAACAAAGAGGAGGGACGCCTTACTTCACATACCTCGTCCAGTACGGATATGGAGATCTCGTCAAGGTGTTCTTCGACATAGAGAAATACTCTCATTTCCCTATCGACATCGCGAGCTGCAAAGCCATGGTTAGAGAGAAGCTTCTAGAACCTTTCTTTAGATGGGTAAATTCTTTCAGCGGCTCGGTAGTGGACATGGCTAACGTGGCAGCTACTGACTACACGCGCAAGATGCCGGAAGGAGACCCCAAGGCCGGCATGTACAAGTTCTCCATGCACATCTTCATCAACAACGTGACGTGCAGAGCGGAGTGCCTGAAGCACATAATCACCGAATGCAACTTCGAGGATATCTTGACGACAGCTGGTGATCACGGATGCATGGACCCCAACGTCTATGACATCACCTCGGCCGGCGGCAGGCGCATACTGAGACTGGTAGGAGCAACGAAGGTCAGCGGTGACACCACTTACAGCGTTCCTTGCAGCGTGTACGATGAAGATTTCGTCACAAAACCAAATCCGCCCCCTTTCCAGGATTATGTCGTCACCTACACCACTGGCAACGAGGTGGACGTCAGCGAGAAGCTAAAGCCGTATGACGAACGCCCGGCGTCGCGTCCGTGCCCGGAGAATCGCGAAGTGGATTTCTCGGTGCGTGCTCAGAGAAGGCAACTCGTACGCGCCGCGTACCTCGACCAATACAACGATGATCAACTAGCCACCATGGCCAGCACGGAGCTTTCCCGGCGGCACATAGATACCCATCACGCTCATAGCAAACTCATCGGCAACAGGATCTGGTACGAATGTGGACCGTCTGGCCGCAAGTGCTTCCAAGACTCCCATCATGACAGAAACAGAGCCTACGTCGAGTTTAGGAGATCAGGAGAGATGCACTTCTATTGCCTTTCCAGCAAATGCGCGTCCAAGTGCCCTGTCAAGCTCGGGCATTGGGCTAAGTGCTTGGACGACCTGCTGTTGAACAACGTGTGGATGCCAGCCGAGGAGGTAGACGGTCGCCTCCTTGACACAGTGTACAACCTTGCATCAGCAGAGTCGGGCTCTGGAAACAGAGCCAGACGGCATCTGGCAATGGCGGATCAACCTTGGTTCCTTCATTTCGAGGACACCATCGCTCGCTACATGTCCCACCACTACGTGTTCATCAAGGAGCAGAGCATGTTCATCGAAAAGTATCTGGGTGCTGACGGTGAGATGGTGGACTTCAGGACCTTCGCAAAGGCCAAGCTGAGCGACCACACCAAGCCTTTCGATTGGGCGTTCAAGCTTTGGGAGGCGTCCACGTACCGCCTCGAAAAGGCGACCCTCGACCAGTTCGTGGCAGAGCCGTTCGCCAAAGACGTCCCTCCAAAGGCGTTCAACCTCTGCGCAAAGGCAATGCCGCTCCTGGAAACTCCGTACCTGCAGCCCACGGCAGAGGAGATAGCAGAGATCCAGCCACTGCTAGATCACATCCTGGCCAGCCTGGTGTCGGGAGACCAACAGGACTACGACTCCTTCATGGGGTGGCTCGCCCACGTGGTGAAGCACCCCAACAAGAAGATCGGATGGATGCCATTCTTCATAGGGGAACAGGGGTCTGGGAAGGGTATAATTCTGGGGGGTCTGATGGTGAAGATGTTCGACAAGCTTGGACTACATGCCACCAACTTTGGCTCGGTCACCGGCCAGTTCAACTCCGACCTCATGCTGAAGTGCCTCGTATTCATAGGTAAGAAAAAGTTACGAAAATCTGTAACGCTTTTGATCCAGTGATCCAGTGATCCACCCCATCCTTGTTCTGAAAATCACCATTTTTAGGTCAAGACCTTAAACGGATACTAAAACTGGATCATTAGGTCAAGTTATCCAAGGATTACTAATGCTTCGCCCTAACCTATTACGTAATGCTTGGCTGCAGACGAGGGCTTCCACAGCAGCAAGAAGGAGCAGGCGGATCTGATGAAGACTCTCATCACGGAGCCCACTTACAGGTCGGAGCAGAAGTTCCACGAGCCCCAGAACCTGACCAGTTACCACAACTACATCGGAGCTAGCAACCATACCAAGGCCCTCAACATCACACATGACTGCAGGCGTTACGCTATCTTCAACACAACCCTCATGCAATACAGTCACGAGAAATGGTCAGAGCTATGGTCGTTAGTCAACAATCCCGTGGTCAGAGAAATATTCTTCCAGTACCTTCGCACCTGCATAGACAGCACAGGCGTACGTATAGGCAGAGCACCCATGACGGCCGCCAAAGCAGCTCAGGCTTCCGAGCAGTGTCCGGTAGCCGCCAAGTGGCTCAAGTCGGTCATCTTGGACAGACCCAACGCCGCTGCCCACGTGCCTGCTGACGTGGACGACTACGACGAGCGGGCTGCATGGGAGAACGACAAGATCAAGATGACCTTCAAATCCAGAGGTCCCATTCCTCCTGCCATTTCTAACCTGCTGGGAGACGATCTGGAAGAGGAGCTGATCAGGCGGGAGTCACACAGTCAGGGAGGAAATAGCGTCAAGTGCTTGTTGCCCGTCGATCATGTGACCAAGTGCATCACTAAATACGTCTCTGGTCAGTCCTGGTTGCGCTTCAACGAGGCTGATCTTAAGGAGACCTTCGCTAGCATCGGTATTCTGCCCGGAAAGCACAGATGCTGCCTAGCGGGCCAACCGAGGAGAGGCCTCTACATCTTCCCGTCCATAGAGGGCTGCATCTACAAGCTCAAGAAGAAGGGGTGGATGACGTCATTGGAAGCTGGGGAAGAAGTAGAGGACCTGGAATATTAGTCATCATGTCTGTCCGTGCGTGTGTATGAAGCAGTTGGTGTGTAGGTGGGGGGACCAGACAAATGATCCACTGATCCGTTCCATTAGACCTCAAGCCCTCTTCAGCTCATCATTCTTCGAACCGTGCAGAATTGAGCTACCCCCTGGATCACTGGATCACTGGATCACTAGCATTATACTGTAATACATAGACATAACATACTACTTTATAGAGAAGTATATAAGGTAATAGTAATGATCCACTGATCCACTGATCCACCCATAATCCTGTAAATCTCTATGGTTTGAGGAAATGCAGCAGATAGAGGGCTTGGGTGCCGGTGGCACGGATCAGTGGATCAAAGTCAGGTGGCCCCCTTCGACCCACCACCACACCAACAGCTGCTTACGGGGGTTTGGGGGCGGAGCCCCCATGTGTCACAAAAAAAAAGACGATGATGTCGGGATTGACGATGATGGTGGTATAAAGCTCGTGTTTTTGTAAGGTCAGTGCATACAATCTCGCTCAAGATGGCTTCTCTCATGCCAAGCATTCCTGCCCTATCTACATCCGCACCCACCGTCATGTTCAAGCGGCAGAAGGGTCGCAAGTACACCGTTCAAGAACTGTTGAACGTGCCGATCATGCAGTTGCAGAAGGAGGAGTTAGGAGATCAGTTACGCTATCTGAAGGATGAGAAGGGGTACAATGGTAGCATCAACGTCACAAGCAAGCCTGCGGGTCGAGCCCTCCTGATAGAAGCCCGGCGCATTACGTCATTACCCGAAGATCAACGCCCACAAGCCGCGGCCACGATAATAGCTGGCCTCAACACAGCTAAACAGATCCTCCCTGAGGGATACACCGTCGTTAGGAGGGTGGGGGAAGTGCCACGTGTCCCTGATCTGACTGCAGACAACCCACGTGACACCAGAGCAGCCAACAGGCCAGATCTGGTCTCTCCATGGACCTCATGGGATGGCAACATCACACCAGGCTCAGCTCTTCCGAGCAAGACTTCGGAGGAAAAGGCACTTGTAAGGCAGCTGAAGAAGAGGATCGGAAGCTGGCTGGAAGCTGACAGACCTTCCACTCAGAGGCTTGGAGAAGCTGGCGTGGTTCGGAGCAGCAGCAATGCTTACGTGGACACCCTCAGGACCATGTGGAGACGCGGCTTGGGTAGGAACGAAGAGGACTTGTTGACATGGAATTGGGCTAGCTTGCAATACAGTGATGCTGAAAGCAAGGGAAGGTGGACAGAACGTCATCTGGATCAGCTCATCTGTTGGATCAACAAGGCCCCGCTGAGCGAGGACGTGATGCAAGCAGCTTCCAGATTGCTCAGACAGGAAGCAGATGCCGAATTGGAGGAAGCTGACGAGGACATGCGCCCGGAAGGTGACGGCGTAACTCAGCAACGTAAATTCACCACCCAACGATCGTACATGAACGCTTTACAAGTCACCTTCAGATACCGTAATGGCGGGAAGGTCAGCGCTCCTGCTCAAGACCCTTCCTACAGAAAGACGAACGCTTGGGTAGCTTGGTACAATTGGGTGATCTTTGCTGCCGAGGGCAGGCAGGACAGGGATCAGAAAGAGCTTCTTTTTGGCAAGACGCACAAGGAGTTGCTGCAGATAGTGGCTGCATTACAGAAGCAGGTGGAGCAGCTGCAGGGGTGGCGTCAGCCACCCATGACAGCTGTGGAAGCCTACACCACCAATCCTCTGACAGGCAAAGACGGTTGGGACACTCTGTTTGAATGGCTGGCCCTGGGAGCCATGGTTCTGCAACCTCCTATCAGAGGCAATTGGGGCAAGTTGAAGTGTACCACGGATTGGGTTGCAGCAACCACCCTACATGCAGACACCGGGCTTAACGAGAACTTCCTCTACCAGAAGCCGGGACCCAACGGGGAGGAATTCGGCAGCAGATCCTATGGCGACAGGGAGAGCCGTTACATCATGTGCATCAACGTGGATAAGGTGTCCAAGAAGACAGGCTCTGATCAGATCGTCTGCAGCCAGGAGTTCTCAGATTGCCTAACCACCTCCTTTAAGATGTGGCCACGTGCGTACGCTTTCGCGCTCAAATTCGATGGGGACACCCGACAGGTCAATTCGAGGAAGCCTATGGGAGACAAGCAGCAGATGCCCAGTTATCTAGGCAAGATCAAGAACCCCATTCTTGGAGCATGGGACTACGGCAAGAAGATGCACCAAGGGGTTCAGCTGCTCAGAAGCAGCTATGTCACGTGGTTCTACAACAGAGGCACTTTCTACGGGGACGATGGCCCTACCCCGGATCACAATGCTAAGAAGACCCTGGCTAAGAGCATGCGGCACCAATGGCAGCAAGCTGAGACCAACTATAGGAAGCTGCCTGTGGTGCAGCAGAGGACGGCTGTATGGGATGAGACGATCAAAGCTTACAGGATAGAGGAGGGCAATAGAGTGATCGACCACATAGGAGACCCTAATCTGGTGATGAACCCTATCCCAAATGACTTGAAGCCAACCAAACCCCCAGAGCCACCCATCTACCAGTCAGGGGCTGGGTCACCCCTGAGAGGGGCAGTCGCAAACATCCCGGTGGACATGGAGTGGGTCAACGAGTACATGCCCAAGAAGATGGCATGGGACATAACCATGGCCACGAGGGGGGCGTCAGACAGACAGCGCTTCCAACGCAACTACCAGCAGATCAGGGCTAGGCAGACGTCGGACCGTAACAAGGCTTACCACGAGCGTAACAAGAAGAAGATCGTAGCCAAGTGCATCTTGAGGAGAATAGCATTAAGAGGAACTGCTGACTTCGTATCCGATGCGACACGTGTGAAGTATGGGATAGGTACAGATGCTGCCGGGGAATACTTCTCTTCACTGCTGAATCAGCGTATCATGACAGAAGCACAGCCTAGCAGTCCACTATCGGTGATAGCTGAAGAAGAGGAACGGGTCGTGCCTTCCGAAGAAGAAGAGGATGTGAACATGCCGGAGCAGCAACAAGAGGAAGAGGAAGAGAGCGAAGAGGGGCAGGTCTTGAGGGAGGCTTTCGCAGATGCTGTAGCTGTGACAGAGTGGCAGAAGACGGTCGAAAGGGAGTACGAGAGCAACAACAGGCTTCCCTTGGAACAGTACCTACCTGTATTGTTAGGAGAGATAGACGTAGCTTCTGTCAGGGAATACAGAGACAAGCTGATCCACCTCAAGAACATGATCAATTTCTACAGCTGATTTTATGACGTTTTGTTGTGTCTAGCAAACATGACTCAATTGGGCCAGACGTTGACAAACTTGCAAAATTATCCGTTCGAATTGAATACACCTATTATTTCCAAGGCAGGCGCGACCGGAAATTACAACGATCTGACGAACAAGCCCACGAACGTCAGTCAGTTCAGTAATGACAAGCAGTATACGGTGAACGGCAGCAATGTCAGCCAATTTCTGAACGACAAACAGTACACGATCAGCGGTAGCAGCAACAATCAGTTCACCAACGATGCTAATTACGCTAAGAGAGGGGAGCCGGTGTCTGAGTTCGCGAACGATGCGGGGTACGTGAACAGCGCCCAAAGCGGCCCGAAGACCTTGGCGATTCAATCGGGTCAGATCGGAGGAGACCCATCCAATACAGTGGTGCAGACCAACATCGGACTCGCCAAATTCAACAACGGGTTGAATGCTAACGGTACTTCTATGACCATCAACCATGGATTGCCAGGGAACTACAGCAACCAGACGTACATAGGGATGGCACAGGCATACTGTGTAGATTCTGGCGTGGATGCTGGCATACTGACGACCATCTACTTCTGTAACAGCACCTATTTCAAGGTCAACTGCATACAATTGAACGGGAACGGGAACAGCGAGACTCATTCTGCAAATGATATGCTGATATCATGGCAGATGTCCCTTGTGAATTTAGGATACAGTAACACGAAATTGATTCCTTGACGTTTTTTCGGGGCATCATATGAGCTAAAGAGATGGCGCAGCTTGGCCAGACCGTGTCTATCTATCAGAATCTCACCTCGAAAAACACTAACATCAATCAGGTTGCGTTTTCTGGTAGTTATAATGATCTTAACAACACCCCTGTGATCAGTACGATCGGGCATTCCGGCCAGTATTCTGACATATTGAATGCCCCTACTAGAGTTAGCCAATTTGCTAATGATGTAAATTATTCTATCAAAGGCGAGCCCGTGTCAGAGTTTGCCAATGACAAGCGGTACACGGTCAACGGAAGCAAGATCAGTCAGTTCGTCAACGATACGGCGTACACTGTGAATGGTAGCAACGTCAGCCAATTTGCAAACGACAAGCAGTACACTGTGAATGGTAGCAACGTCAGCCAATTTACAAACGACAAGCAGTATACGGTGAATGGGAGCAATGTCAGCCAGTTTGCCAATGACAAGAATTACACCGTTCTGGGAAGCAAGCTCAGCCAGTTCGTCAACGATACGGCGTACACGGTGAATGGTAGCAACGTCAGCCAGTTTGCGAACGATAAAAATTACGCTGTCAAAGGGGAACCCGTATCAGAATTCGCCAACGATAAACAGTATACTGTGAACGGCAGCAATGTGAGTCAATTCGCCAATGATAAACAGTATACGGTCAACGGCAGCAACGTCAGTCAATTCGCTAACGATATACCTTACGCAACCGTCTCTCAGTTGTCCAGCTCTGGCGTGAACTCCGTTCTGGCGAAATACACCGCACCGACTTACAATGGCGGTGGTACTAATCTCACGGGGACCACGAAGGCCCCGTTGGTGCAGGCTGGCGTCGTCACTATTACAAACGGAATACCAGCGATACCGTAAGGGTCAGGGTCGTACGGCTTCACAATCACTTTTGCAACTCCGTTCAGCTCCCTACCTGCTGTGACCTGTAGTACTGATGGATACTACACAGCACTGATTCACGTGGGCACGCTCACCACCACTGGATTTCGGATGGACATAACGAACAGCAGTGGTTACAGTGGGTATGTCTGCAATAATATCTTTTTCCATGCGATAGGGTATTGATTTTATGAGTAACGATTAGTCAAGATGGCGTACCCTGGTATGACCGCCGAGGTCTTTCAGAACGCCAACATTTCCATACTCGTGTGCCAGCTTTTTGTGGCTGTGCTTATACTGCTCTGGACTATTTACGCTGGTACCCGCATCAAGACAGAAGTGAAGCAATTACCCCACGCTAGGCAGACTGCTTGATCGATTAGTCATGGCCAGGACACGTCGTATGATGACTGCAATGGCCCACCCTGGAGTGACTATGCATAAGGGCAAGAGGTCAGGAGGGCGAAGGGCGAGGATGTACAGAAAATGCCCTAGGAAACAGGGCCCTTATTGTCACCGCCCTTGTAAAAAATAAATTATGCCATATGATTAGTAATGGCCCGTAGAGGCGTTGCTAAAAAGCGGCATCACAAGTCATGCAAGTCAAGGCGTTGCTCCTGTGCACGCTGTTCACACTAGGTGCATGTCAGACAGCCACCCCAGAACCAGAACCTTCTAGCACCTCCCAGGTGGACGCCGCCTCTGGATTGGTGTCCTACGTGCTGACCTATGATCAGGACATCAGCGAAGCTGCCCTGCAGAGGAAATGTGATAACCTGAATTGCACTCAGGTCATCTACGGCATAATCAAAGCTATCGTCGTCGTTCAAGACCCGACTGGAGTGCAGACACTCTCAGAAGACCCCTTGTTGACTGCTACAACCAGAATACCAAGGTCAGCCTCGATTTCGCAACCTCCACTGTCAAAGATGTGGGCTCAACCGATCAAAGGAACGGGCGGGCTGGTAATCGAAGACGGTCCTGTTGATCAGATTGGTGGGTGTGGAAGCGTTACGCAACAGTGCACCTTTGGCCATGCGGTTCTTACGAGCGGTCGATAATTGCTGACGAGGCATCTTTACAAGTGTCTTCTAACATCATCACACAAAATTCTTGATAGTGTGATTGTCCTTGTATCTGGGTTTGACCCACGTGCGCTTCTCGGCACCCGGCAGATGAAACAAAGCGCTAACGCCATACTCGGCCTGGTGAAACAGGTTAGCATACCGATCCTTGCCTACTGCAGGAATAGGCTTGTAAGCAGACCCTACTATTTGAACACCCGTGTGTAGCTTGGTATCCTTAGCGAAGGATCTACCGAATCCCTTGTGAATCAACCCTAACAGCTTGCTGCTCGCTGCATCCCCGATGTCCTGCCTAGCTCTTCTGAATGCTCCCGAAACAGCTGTTCCGGGCTCGAAAGCTGTACCACCCACCCCGTATTTCCTACCCACATGTACTGCTTGTGACCCACCCAGAGAATGCCCCGTGACCTGAACATGTTCTTTGCCGTACTTTTTCGCCGCTTGCCGGTAGACTTTTTCGGCTCCTCGGAACCGTCCGCTGAGATATTCGTCCATCTGCTATTAGATCGCTTACGTGATGAGGATCGGTGCCCTTGTAAGCTATCACAGCCGATTTCTTCTTACTGTTGTAGAAGACTGTACGGGACTTCTGACTCAGTTCGTCGTCGACTTCGTAACCCAAGCTTTGATAGTTACTTTTAAATTTGACAGGGTCGTACGCGGCTTGGCTGAGCACAGCATGCTCATGATAAAAGGGTTGATTTGCGTCGTCTTCGCTCCTAGGTAGGTCTTTGCCCTTAGTGAGTTTGCCCAGAGACTTAGAATGAGCAGCTGCCCTGAAGTAGGGATTGGATTTGAACGGGTTGCTCTCGTCCCCACCTCCAGCTGCAAGGTTAGCAGAGATAGCCCCATCTTGCATCTTCTCAGTTGTTCATTGTAGAGGCATAAGAACTGACACCGTTATTCATTTCAGGACGGTCGAACGCCTGTGGTGCCGATGCCTGAGAGCTCTTTTTGATGGCTGTATGCTTCCCCATGTCCATGGTGGAAGCTTTGTGGGTGCCTAAGTAGGATCTGGCAGAGAACGAGGTGCGACCGTAGGCTCTCTGCATCGTGTCGGGTAGCTAATGGTTGCGCATAAAAGCACTGCCCGGTCGTCTCGCCAAAAACAGCTACAGTGAATGTGGTATCGCTTGCATCTGTCGCGTAAGCTGTTATGGTCTTGAGATCCGAAGAGATCGTCTGACCAGTGATGGTTGGTACCGTCAGACTACCGGACGTTTGCGACGGGGTGAAAGACACGTGATGGATGGCGGCGAACAGAGCGTTCCCATCGGTATCGACGGCATTGACGGTGACGGTTCCGGTGCCTGATGTTATGGTCACGAATTGAGACCTCAGGTACTTGATAGGGGTGGACTGCAGAAAGCCCTGAACCTCGGGTGTAGGCGGGGTGTAACCCCCTGGAGGACCGAACATCTTGGTTACAAGCAGGACATAAAATCAAGTCGTGCTGAAAACGATCTGGGAGACGTCTAAAAAGAACGCGTAATTGCCAGTCGAATAGACAGAGTATAACGCTCCGCCACTGGTCATGACTAATGAAACAGGTGCAGGAGCGTTGTTTTGTGCGCTCTGACCCCAACCGGTATAGTTTTGATTGTACTTCGGTCTGAAGCCGACAGGTAGTGTGCAGACGATGTTCCCGCTGGTGGCTCCCGTGACAGATCCTCTTATCGAGATCGTCCCTGTGACGCTCGAGCTGTACACCAAAGGAGATTGTGTGCTACCGTAGTTGGCAATGCCAGTTGGCATGGGTGCTGCTATCCAACCGGAAGGTGCGAACAGCGGTGGTAAGCCGCTCAGGTCTGCATACTTTCCACTTGTGGCTACGGTTGCTAAAGCTGGAGTAAGGCTCAGATCGGTATACTTTCCAGACGTCGCCACCGTTGCCAAAACAGGCTGCCCCGTTAGGCTGGCATAAGTGCCAGCTGTCGCTACCGGTGCCAGAGCGGGTGTACCGCTCAGGTCAGTATACTTCCCTGACGTGGCGACGGTGGCCAAGGCTGGGGCGCCTATCAGGTCAGAATAGTTGCCCGTGCTTGCAACAGTAGACCTCACTGGCTGGCCTGTCAGACTGGCATAGGTCCCGGCTGTTGCTACCGGTGCCAAGACAGGCGCGTTGGTAAGGTCGGTATACTTGCCTGACGTGGCCACAGTTGCCAAGTTAGGCTGACTTGTGAGGCTAGCATACGTCCCAGCCGTTGCTACCGGTGCCAGAGCGGGTGTACCGCTGAGGTCAGTATACTTCCCCGACGTGGCGACGGTGACCAAGGCTGGGGCGCCTATCAGGTCAGAATAGTTGCCCGTGCTTGCAACAGTAGACCTGACTGGCTGGCCTGTCAAACTGGCATAGGTCCCAGCTGTTGCTACCGGTGCCAAGACAGGCGCGTTGGTAAGGTCGGTATACTTGCCTGACGTGGCAACGGTAGCCAAATTATGCTGGCCGGTGAGACTTGCATACGTCCCAGCTGTTGCCACTGGTGCCAACGCGGGGTTGCCTGTCAAATCCGCGTACTTGCCTGACGTAGCAACGGTAGCCAGCACAGGCGTGCCTATTAGGTCGGTATACTTGCCTGTGCTTGCTACTGTTGATCTGACAGGTCGGCCAGTGAGGCTTGCATAGGTACCGGCTGTGGCCACCGGGGCGAGCACAGGCGCCCCTACCAGGTCTGAATAACTGCCTGTGGCTGCAACGGTCGATCTGATAGGCAGTCCTGTCAGACTCGAATAGGTCCCAGCGGTGGCAACGGGTGCCAGGGCAGGGAGGTTGGTAAGGTCAAGGTAGTTGTTCGAAGTGGCCACCGCCGACAGCACCGGGGTGCCACTCAGGTCGCTGTATTTTCCAGTGTGACCAGCGGTGGCTATGACCGGTTGTCCTGTGAGGCTGGCATACGTTCCTGTGGTTGCCACAGTTGCCAAATTAGGCGCGCCCACCAAGTCCGAGTAGAGCCCAGAATGCCCTATCACGCTGATAGCTGGAACTCCGATGATGTCTGAGTACAGACCGCTGTGCCTGATGGTAGAGATGACAGGCTGGCCTATGAGATCTGAATACAGCCCCGAATGACCTGTGCTGGATATCAGAGGTAGGTCAAGCAGATCAGTATATTCTCCTGTTGCACTGACCACAGACAGATTGGGCTTGTTGAGGACCTGCGTCACTCCGCTGACAGCTGCCCAATCAGCTGGAAGCTGTGAATAGCCTGCCATGCCACCACCTGAGCTGACCAGATCTGGGGTATACCCGCCGAAGCTGTTGGAATAGGAAGTCTGGTAAGCGCCCGGAGTGCCGATAGCAAACGAGGATGGGATGGGACTGAAGGCGTAATAACTGCCTCCTAACCCAGCGCTGAAGTTGCTGCTATAGCTGCTCATCCCTGACAGTCTGACACAAAAACTGCAGTGGTAACTTTTTCTGCAGCTGGTATGTAGTAGCTTCTACAGCTATGTCACAGAATGGCAACGATTCTGGCACTGAGCCAGAGAGCCCCAGACCAGGCAGTCCCGTGGAAGCGTTGCCAGAGCCCGCTGCGGCCCCTGCCAAGAAGGTGTTGTCGGAGGCCCAGAAGGCAAGTCTCGCCCGGGCCCGTGAGAAGGCACGTACATCAAAGCTCGCCAAGTCACAAGCCAAAGCAGAAGCAGAAGAGAAGTTCAAGGCTTGTCAGGAGCAGCAAGCCAAGCCCCCAACCCCTATCAAGCCGGTAGAGGCTAAGGAGGAGGATGACGACATGACCGACGACAGCATGACACGTAGTCCAACACCAGTGCCGGTGATGAAGAAGAAGAAGTCGAAGCATGGCAAGAAGAAGCGTAAGGTTGTAATTACATCAAGTAGCGAGAGCGAGTCTGAAGAAGACGAACGTGATGTCAGGGCACGCATCAAACAACACGCAGCGCTAGCTAAATCAGCATACCAGAATAATATTGATAGGGTTCGTAGCGATGTGGTGTATAGAAGCATCTTCCCATTCCTGAACAACTAAGCTAAGCTAGGTGTGGAATGATTGATTGATGAACATGATCAGGGAAGTTCAAGAATCCACCGGCAAATTTTGCCAACACTACTCTGTCTCTTGCAAGACCCGCCTCTTCTACGGTGGCAAACGTGCCGATGTATTTCTTCGTATACTTGCCGTCGATGACTTCTCCGAGCTCTGATCTGTATCGCCCGGACTTCAGCTTGATGACACCCTTCAATCCGGTTGTGTTCTTCTTGGTTGGCCCGTTAAGACGAACGTTTTCTTTGTGGGAGACGATCTTCAGATTCTCTCTTCTATTGTCTGTCTTGTCGCCGTTCAAATGATGGACATCTCGCTTGTCCCCCGGCTTCAGTCCCATCACGTAACGGTGCATTGACACAGGCTGTCCCATCCCGGAGATGTACACGTTCACGTAACCACCGCTATTCTGGCTCAATCGAGCTGCGCTCAAGTCTACATCTTCGTCCACTTGTGTCATCACAACCTCTGGCCAAGCAACGTTGACTTTATGGAATACCATTCTGATCAAGTTGTGACTGTAGAGAAGCAAGTTTGGCTCTTATAAGGTCTTTACAATACAATCCCCAGATCATCGTCTTGATTAGTAATTACACATCAATTACGAATAAGTCCGAACCCGTAGCTACCCCTGCTATGATCTTGGGGGTGTTCTCCCTGATACGAGCAAGTGCCACGTCTATACCATCTATGCTTTGAATGAATGGAAGCTTGACAGGCTCTTCATAATTAAGCGGAGACGATATGTCAAAATGAATGGCATTGTTCGTAATGCAGATCTTACGAAAAACGATCAAGGCTTGGTCTGGATCAGGTGGTCGTTCGAACTTCACGTACAGCGTGTAGACTCCTAGCTGTCCGCTTCTACTGCAGCCTATCTGCTTCACCAAAGCCGAGCTTCCGTACAACAGCCGACAATCTTGAAGCATCAGCCTGGCTAGCAGAGATGGCGAGTGACTCAGCCGATCTATTGGTAAGGTCTGCAAAGCGATGAACCAAATGTCCATGGCGTATCGTAGAGCTAGCATGGTCCCTGACATACAACTCCTTCTCCTTCTCCAAGAAGAACTGGATCACGGTGACGAGGTCCTGAGCGAATCTTAGTTGAAGGCGGCTTGCACGTAGCAGCTTGTAGTCGGTGGCCAATGAGTCCCCTCCTTCTGTTGCACTTGTTAGCTTGAAAAAGATCTCCGATATCGGCTGAAGATTCTCCAATTGAGCCTCCCAGAAGTCGCTCATCTGCGGAGAGGAGGATAGCCTGAGTTAGGTGGCGGAGGTGGTGTCTGGGGGCCTGGCACGCCTCTGTTGTCGTCCAACTCCGCCTCTATCAGAGCCAAATACTTCTTCAGCATGCATCTCTGATCGGGGTTGATTGGCATGCGGTACGTGTTTCGGTGGATGATGGACAGGTAGTCGAGGCAGGTCTCGGTATCGAGGTGCCCGCAAGCCATGGGTCGGTCTGTGTACCTATGCGGGTGGCGTGGACGAGCTGGCGCAAGATGGATTCCAGGTGACCGTGACACACCCTCGCTTGCTCTAGCGTGATGATCTCCTGGGTCTGAGTAGCGATGTCGTAGAGGTCTCCGGACACGAGGGAGAGGGCGAGCTCGACGGAGAGGTAGTTCATCAAGAGGAGAGGAGAGCGACTTCGATTATGCGCAGCAAATGCCGAATGGCGACTTTTTGTTCGGTGGGAATCTGAAACAGAGACGATGAATTGAGAATCCCTCGCAATGACTCAATGATCTGCTGAGGTGTCATCTTCTCAGCCATACACTGGATATTACGACACTCAGAATTACGACGACGCCGGTAATTACTAAGACCTCTATGATTATCCTAATCATACAAGTCAATCATTTCAACAAACAACTCGTGTAATTCGGTCAGTAATTGCTCTACTTGGTTCATGTCCACCTCGCATGTTGTCTGCCCACTCTTCAGCTCGTTCATCTGCCGGACAGCGAGTTCGAGATGCTTGACAAGATTCTCGAAGCACGTAGCCATCGCTAATGGAAACTGCAGCGATTACAGTGTTTCGCTTGAGCCGGCCAGAGCTGCTGATGTCTATGCGCAGAAAAAGTTAGAGTTTTGTCACCCTTGCTTGTTCGTGTCGTAAATAGAGTTATGTCTATGACTCGTTCTACAGCTGTCTGCCCCAGCTTCTGCAGCTTCTGGCTCTGACAACTGTAAGTTCAGCGCTAGACGACTGCAACTTCTGCTCCACAACACTGTAGGAACTATACACAGAGCAGGATTAGTCAACAGCCAGAGGTCTGCAGCTCTACGTGCAGAAGTAGGGCTTCTAGAAACATCTATGTTCTGATAGAGTTCACGTGGTCTGAGAGGAACCTTCTATGGAAACGTGACAAAAACAAGGGCAACGTGGCAAGCCACGTTTAAGCAGCTGGTGTGTTGTGTGGGGCGGCCACGTGGCAGGGTGACGTAACCGTTCCACAGTTCTGCTGTTCCGCCCCTAACCTCGGGCGGGCCCAGAAACGCCTTATTATCAGGAACTCACTTTACTCTAAGAACAGTGGAACAGTGGAACAGTGGTGTAATGCTTTTAGTAATGTTTTTAGTAATGATTTTAGTAATGCGGGAGGTGAACCGGCTGAGGGAATACTAATGATGCGCGACTACACGTGGGGTCTCGCACACACAAAGGACTGCTGTTTGAACACAGAAAGACAGCTGAGTTTGAAATCATAAATCTTAGGGTATTAGTAACCTCCATTTTGCAGAGGAATTACTAACCACTTGCAGAGAGATGAGTCAACAGGGTTTACCATAACCGTGACATAATCTGACAAAACCCAGGAATCTAAACCATGGTCAGTGTTCAGTGTCATCAATATATATATATGATTAGTCATGTTGCTAGCAGGAAGCTGCCTTCATTTGGCCGTTGTGCTCCTTGGGACGCGTCTTGTCCCAAAAAGGCTATCAGGGATTTCATCGTCACAGACTCGCATTATGCACAGCCACTAGCTTAACACACGCCTTCATTTTGCTTGGGACTGCGCTCAAATTCGCGGCAGTCTGTGAATTCGTTCAGGTGTCTGTTTCACCCTATCGTTGTGTTTACCACTGCGTCAACGCCTCTCAGGGGTCCCTTCAAAAAGTCATCCTAGTGTAGCTTGTCAGGCATAGCTTTTGCCAGCTGCATGCAATAGCCTCTGCTCCGCGCAGTGATGCAATCCATGCAATCTAGCTCGTACGCACCTAGTTGTAGCTACACTTTGCCGACACGAGCAGCACACCACCAGCCTCACCACAACAGGCATGTTTCTTGTGACAAGGCTGCTTTTTGTCAAGGCTTCCTTCGTTTCCAACGTAAGGCAGCAGCTCATGCCTGCTTTTCTGTTGCTGCAGAAGTCAGCATCAGGCAAGCAGCAGCCCTTCATCTGCCCTTATCAGGCTCAACCAGCAACACACAGCAGCAGCTTCCAGACTTGTAGCACATTCTGCAACTCTGACCAGAGGCCCTCAGACCAGCTTACCTGAGCTCAACATCCAGCAGCCTGCTGGCACAGCAGATAAAGTCGGTGTTTTGCTGCTGAACTTAGGAGGCCCAGAAACCCTCGATGATGTAGAGCATTTTTTGTTCAACTTGTTCAATGACCCAGACATTATACGCCTACCTGGTCAAGGTGCGCAGAAGCAGTGGTGCCTCTTGTCCCTTTTCCAATTCCTTTTTAGCTTGCACATCAGTCAATCAGCTCATTGTTGCAGTGCTGCAGCTGCTTTATTTCTCAAAGGCTCATGCCATTACATTTTGCAACCTGACATGCTAATCTCCTGGCTAAAGCGGTTGTGTTGAATTGCAGCCAAGTTCCTTCAGCCATTGCTTGCGTACACGCTCTCCAAGTTGAGAGCCCCCAAAAGCTCAGAAGGCTACAAAGCAATTGGCGGCGGGTCCCCCTTGCGCAGAATCACAGATGAACAAGCTGCAGCTCTCTCAGATGCGTTGAAGCGCAAAGGCCAGAATGCTGATGTCTATGTTGCCATGCGGTATTGGTACCCATTCACAGAGGAAGCCTTGGAGAAGATCAAGGAGGACAATGTAACACGGCTGGTTGTGCTGCCTTTGTATCCTCAGTTCTCCATTTCAACTAGCAGCTCCAGTCTGCGTCTACTTGAAGAGGTGAGCCTAATGAGAACAGCCACTTGCCTGTTCTTGAAAACTCAAGACAGCATGATGTGACTCTGCAGAGCCAGCCACAATGAAGCCGTCGAGTCTCTGTAGACATTTATTTGACTTTGCACACGAGTGCATGTCTTGTTGTGGGGCACATCCCACTGAAGTTCATATGTGTCGTCAGTCATGATTGAGGGAAACAGGATTGAACCTCACGTGTTGTGCCTTTAGCTGAGCACCAAGTCCAGTTGCTTAAGCCCTTGTGTATTCTGGACTGACTGCGTCACAAGCATCGTCTGGCTAAGTCGTTTCCTGAGTGGCATGCATTGGATTGCAGAGCTTCAAAAATGACCCAAAGCTGCAGCAGCTTCCACACACAGTCATCGCATCCTGGTATCAGCGGCGGGGCTATGTCACTGCCATGGCTGACCTCATCCAGCAGTCCTTGCAGCAGTTTCAGGAACAGGTGTCTGCTCTTCTCAGCTCTGCCCACTCAACTTGCTGCATCTCAGTTCTTGTTAGCTATCCCTAGTCAAATTGCTGCGTTTCAGCTCTTGTTATTTCTGCCCAATCAAGCTGCTGCACCTCAGCTGTTGTGTGTCAGGGCTTTTGCATCTGTTACACGTTAGAAGTTCCACAGAGCCAACCTGCTGCATGTTAGCTGTTGTGTCAGGGCTTGTGCAATCAACCCTTCGGAAGCTTCACATCAACACATGCAGTGCCCTGCATATGTGATGCAATGAACTCTTTGCTTGTCTGCTCCGCAGGCCATAGTACTGTCAGCAGCGCAGCTTGTAACTCGCTTGATGACAACTCTAGATGTCTATCATTTGACGACAGCTTTACATGTCCACCAAGTAGGCCGTTCACAAGCTGTACTCATGCTGCAGGACTCTGTAGAAATCTTCTTCAGTGCACATGGTGTGCCGGTGTCCTATGTGGAGGAGGCTGGTGACCCTTACAAGGAGGAGATGGAGCAGTGCATCAGCCTCATCATGCAGGAGCTGCAGCGCCGTCACATCAGCAACCACCATACTCTTGCCTACCAGTCCCGTGTGGGACCCGTGCAGTGGCTGCAGCCCTACACTGATGTAACCATCAGGTATGCTCAAGACAGCGACAACGCCTCGCAACAAGCAGGTGATCCAGCAGGTGATGAGCAGCTTGTCTTGTCAAGGTTGTTCTGTGCACTGTGATCAACTAGCACAGCTCATCATTGTCAGTATATCTCATCCCTCATGTGTTGGACATCTGCTGGCAAATTTCCATGCTGGGATATAGGTGTCATGCTGTTGATGAAGCGTACAACGCTCAGTTTCTGTCATTTGTACAGCGATGTTGAGAGGAAAGCTTGCTGTTGCCTTGTTCCATAGACTGGACTCCATGTCCCATCGAGGCTGTGCAATCTTGCACTTGTGTAGTGCATATCCTTCCTTCCCCTTGACCAAAAAGGAAAATGCAAGGCTCTCCTTTGCTGCAGAGAGCTTGGTGCAAACGGCGTCAAGGGTCTGCTGGCTGTGCCTGTCAGCTTTGTGAGTGAGCATATAGAGACACTGGAGGAGATTGACATGGAGTACAGAGAGCTGGCTCACGAGAGTGGCATCCAGAACTGGGGACGTGTTCCTGCCTTGAACACCAACCCAGTTTTCATTGATGACTTGGCTGAGGCTGTTCTGGAGGCCCTGCCCTATGTGGGCTTGATGGCTGGCAGCAACCCCAGTGATGCCATGGTACCGCTAGGTATGACCCTTCTAGAAAACTGCTGGACAAACTGCTGGGACAATCAATTACAAATTTGTTCTGCTCAAGAAACGCTGAGCATACCATCAGCTTGGTGAAACCATTCTGGAAGGCTCTCAAAATAGGCTGAAAACATCAAATGTTTTGTTTGTCAAATCATTTTGTGTTGCAATGGTTTGTATTGACAGCTTTATGGGCTTCTGGATTTGTTTTGATGATGTCATGCGCTCAGAGAGGTGTTACCAGCACAAGCTGTGGTAGATTCTGCATTGGCGTGATTTGATGTTTCTAGTCGCGGTGCATTAGCTCTCAACCCTTTGCTGCCAAGACAAGTCTAGCCACTCAATTCGATGTTTGCTGCGACTTTGAAACTCAAGTTCTGCACAACTGCCCCAGGCTCAGCTGCAGTGCTGAGTGTTTGCTTGTTGTGACTGCAGGGGATGTGCAGTCCTTGCTAGAAACTTATGACAGGGACAGGCGAGTTCTGCCTCCGCCAGTCGTGCCTTGGAAGTGGGGCTGGACCAAATCAGCCGAGACATGGAATGGCCGTATTGCAATGTTGGCCATTGTTGTCATTCTGATGCTGGAGGTGACGACAGGTCACGGTGTATTGAACCACTGGCCTTATGATCAGTTTCACAACTGAAGTATCTGTGCAAATGTGGAATACAATGCTGCGTGCTCTTGCAGTGCTTTTGCTGAAAAGCACTGGAGCAAAATGTATTCTATGGCTGTTGGGGTGGACATTCCTTTCAGGCAGCTACCCATTACTTTTATTTCATGTTGGCTGCTTGTGTCTTTTGTTGGTATTCTTTGTGTTTTGCTTTGCAACATAGCTGTTTTGAAGAGATCCATGTGTCGGCTCAGCGTCTTGTAAACATTGCACTGCTCGTGGAGGCAATGTGGGCGCTTTGTTTTAGCAATGCATCGTACGTGTGTTCATGAAAATTCGTCGGTGACAGCTTGTGCGTGCGGTGGCCATGATAATTATATAAAACGCATTGCAATGCGTATGTGAACTTCCAGTGTGATCATGCGCCAGCCAAAACACTGACTTGTGCTACATGGATACAACATGGATGTGTGTGGAGCTGCAAGGATCTACTTGAGCACATAAAGGGCAAGGAGTAATATTTTATATCTGCAACCATCTGCCAGTCCTGAAACCAGTTCAGCTTCAAGCATGCTGTGTTTGTGGACACATAAAGTGGCCAGGCAGCATGAACAGCTACAAGAGAACACAGCTGAGACCACATCAAAAACCAGATCAGGCTATAAACGCCATCTGGTCTGCTGTCACACAAGTCTGGCAAGCATTGGAACAGCGGGCAATGTTGCATCTGGGAGCAACACGTGAAGCAAGGGTATCAAGGCATCACTCTGTGGTTCTACTTCAATACCAGCCTGCTTGAGACTTGCTGCAGCTTTGCTTGCTTGCCTGAGAGCGTTGGACATATGGTGTGCTGGTGGCATGTCATGCAAGGACAAGAAGCTGCCAAACATTTCCTGAGTGCATGCGCTGTCACCAGACATCCTGCCAGCTGCACACAACACAAAAAGCGCTTTAGCACCTCCTGTACACTATGAACAACATGCTCTTCAGCAATGTCGTGAATTCGGCAAGGGACAATCACTACGGCATAGTTACTACCCTTCAGCAACTGCACGATGTGCCAGTTTATGTCAGACAAGAATATGTAGACACTGACCAGCAGCTTGTCACTATCATGTTGCCACAACCACATTGTTGGTACAGTGAAATGTCACAATGCAGTGCCAGGACAGGCTTTGCCCATGCTACTTTGACTGCATCACCTGCTGCAGCAACGAGCTTTGGTGCATGCTGAATCTCCAGTGCAATAGTCGCAAAGCGCATGTTCATTGCCATCAAGCCATGACTCCGAAGTATATCAATGACAGCAAGGAGCACAACCCATGTGTCTGATCAGAGTGCTGACCTGAGTTTGTGAGCGGCTGTTGGGCATAGAAGCCGTCTTGTGCATACTGCACAGAGCTGTGCCAGGGTCTGTTGAACCCTCTTCAGGCTGGAACCCTAGCTCCTGCCACAGATTTGCCAGCTTCTGCCATAGAGCCTCAAGGAAGCTGGGTCTGAGCAGGGGCTGCCATTCTTCTTCACCTGCAGTAGCGTCAACCAACCAAGTATGCACGTGGTCCTTTCAACATGTCCAGAGACACCAATTAGCTAATCAGACGTTGAACTCCTCAAGATTCAGATTGTAGGTGGTGATGACAACACACCAGGGCTTGCCAGCATGCAAGCTTTGCTTTGTGACTCTCTGCAAAGCTGGCATTTGAGCCTGAACTTTTTCTGACATGCAGCTGCTGCCAGGTGGCTTACTCATCGAGGCAGCAAGTACTTCACAGATACGCTGACATGACCAAAACAAAGGTCGTCATTTGCAGGCAGGCTACCTGAAGATGAGCGGGAGGCAAGATCAGCAGACAGGTTCCCCAGGCTGCTGCTGTAGTAAGCCAGAGCCAATTTGAGGTTCCACAGGGCAGTTGTTGGGGGTAGCCCTGCTGTCAGGCCCTTCACCTTGTGCTTGCCTGCACCATGCAGCCAAACAGTCATGCCACAATGCGTCAAAGACCAGCGAGGAGAGGTCACCTTGTAACCTCAGCCTGATTTACTGCACAAAAGGCAAACACATTCAGCTGTGAGAGTGGTGTACGGAAAGCAACTCAACATCCTTGACCAGTGTGAAGAAGAAACTTGATTAAAGAGCTCACATGAAAGGTCTACAAGCACAGTGGCATACCCAATACAAGATGCAGAGATCAGGCATCAACTTGTTGACTACAATGCAAAGCAAGTGTGTGCCACTTCAACATAGCCATGATGAAGCTTGCAGCCTTCCTGCATCTTTTGCTGAGTACAACAGACTGTGTGGTCTGTCCATGGAGACATGCCAATCTTAGCTGATACACACGTGGCCCACTCTTTTCAAACCGTATGGTATGTGCATGGATACATACTAGACTTAGCCGGTAAACGTCTCACCCACTCACAACAGACTGTATGGTATGTCCATAAGTACGTGCTAAGCTTTGGGGGTACACACCTGACCCATTGTCAGCCCCCAGGATGCCCTGCATGAGTCCATACAGCAGCAGGTAACTTGGCAAGCTCCCTGGCTTCTCCTGCGTGATGCATTCATACAGGGCTTGTCTGCAGAATGCCCTCAGCTCCTCAACAGCCCCTGGCACTCCCCTTCCTCCTTGCCTGGCGCTGACATCTGGGCCAGATTCCTGTGGCTGGGATGAAGAAGGCTGGGATGTGGGATGGTGAAGGGATGGTGGTGCGGCGGGCTTTGAACAGAAGCGCTGCAGAGGACACATGAGCAGATGAGGCAAGACCATCATGCTGACAACTATATACGCTGAGGGCGGAAAACATCACAATTCATGGCCAGCACAGGAGACACATGGTGAGCAGACTATTTGTAATATCCACAGCATGGTCCAGTGCACTTACAAGATCAGGCGTACCATGAGCATAAGGGTCGATCAAGATCCAACATTTGAGAGAGAATGCATGATGGGGACAGGCATACCTGTGCAAAGGCCATGATGAATGGGTTGGCAGAGAAGGTGGCGCACAAATGCACCAGGTCAAAGCCTTCATGCTCTGATAGGCTTCCCTGTGACAAACCAGCGCATGGTCAACCTCTTGACAGTGTCAATAGTTTATAGTGCATGATCGTGACAACAAGTGATGGTTGCATTCTTTGTAGTGCCAGTCTAACAGGCTGTGTGATTGCACAATTGCTGACAGAACTGCAATCCCTGGCTGACTCAGCAAGCAGCAGACATCCTGTTGTCCCTGACTGTTTTCATTATACACATATCCTCCTGTTGGGTGTGCTCACAAGTAAAACGTACAGTCCTGAATAGCTCTCTGTATGAGGTCCTGTTTTGGCACTCAGCGTATTTGCGAGAAGGTGCGTTGATGATGTTCCTGACTGTGCAGTTAAAGTGTGCTGCGTGTGCAACAGCAAGTCACTGCACGAATGCTGCTGACGAGGAAGCACAAGGATTGTCAGCAGCATTCCAGGCTTTGTAAGTAAGCTTTGGTTGTGCTTAGCAATGCTCCAGACTTTGTCAGTGATCTCAGGTGTCCCTTAGCAGCATTGAGGAAGTCGCGTCCTTGCACGCCCGCCAACTTTTAGAGATCTGTGCAAAACTCAGCAGCAGCAACAGCATGCACGAAGACATGCTAATAGTCTGTGGATCGTTCCAATATTGGTGTCATGGAAGTTTGCGAACAGATGTCATGGAAGTTTACGGCACATGACAGCTGAAGGTCACCCTAGGCAGGGTCCTGATCTGTGACCATGCAGAGACAGGGAGAGCAATTGCATGAAAAAACAATGTGCAAAGCTGTCAAAAGCAAACTTCAAAGTATTTTATCAATCAATCACCTACTGATGCAGGGCAGTTTCCAGACCGTCACCTTGTGGAATGCTGTAGAGAGTAAACTGCGCACTCCGGAGGGGTCATCCATATAGCTCAGGGCTCCAGACTTGCGCTGCACATACAAGGCATGGGTACGGTATAGGGCAGCCAAAGCGCCTGCACCTTCACCCCCACCCCCACCCCCACTGTCTTCATTACTCACCCTCTGAGGCCAATACCTGGGACCACATACTGCTACTTCTTGCACCTGCAGGCATGATTTTCTGGGCTTCTGCAATTGCTTGCAATTGGGCTTTGTGTTCTTTTAGATGGAAGTTGTCAAACTGTTGGTGAGCGGCAAGCGTTTGAAGATGTGCAGTCTTCTGAAGATGGCGTTGGGCTTGCCTGATGAGACTCTGGCAAGAGGCAGGGGGCAGGTCTGCTGAAGAAGGGGCCAGCAGGGGTCACCCCTTCCCCACTGTCTGTGCTATGTGCAGTGCCATCCCTGTCAGCATAGATTGGGTCTGTAGCCAAACGCCCATTGCTTGCAACATCAGACATCTGCAGAACACTGCCACTCAATCTGCATGTAACAGGGCTTAGGATGCATGCATGATTGCTGCAGCATCAGATGGCCAGAAGTGTTCACAGCTTTCTGTCAAAGGCAGAGCTTGCAGGTGAAACGCCTTGCATTGACTTCAGGCCTCACCAAAAGCAATTACACGGCAATCATACGACATACTACAAGACTTGAGACACAGCTGCCAAGGCGTCTGTGACATAGAACTTCACAGATGACTGTGCGAGGAAGGCGTACAGGCATATGAACTCCCTGATATAAAGGCAGAGAATGATGTGAACCTGACTCGAAGGGCCTAGGGTGACTTTCAGGGGGACAAAGACTGATGCTCGGCTGTCCACGTCAATGGCTTCTATGCTGCGTGGCTCAACTGCCAACACATACAGGTGCCGGAATGCCTGCAGCACACTGCATGTGATCAGTCAATTTGATCGGCAAATAGTGATTACTCAACTTACGCTGCACATTGGCAGCACCTGTTTTCAAGAAGAGCATGTTGCCCATGGCGCAAGATGCGTTCTCTTGCTCGTACCTGCTTGTCAGGTGAAAGATGCTCAAATGTGCTTAAAAAGGAACCCAAATGCAAACCTCACGAGGAGTTCTCATCAAACCCCAGCAGAAGTCCTATTTGTGATGTGACGTCCTTCTGAGCTAAAAGCACCTACAGGGTCTTGCTTTCACATGTTTACAACCTTTCTGTGTCATCATTATTATGGTTATCCTTATTATTATCCTTATTTCTATTTTTTTCTCTATGATTTTCACTGTTGTGATTATTATTATTGACTTTATTGTTATTATTGTGTCATCATTTGAGGCACAGCATAGTGACATGAGCTGCTTGAGCTGCAATGGCTCGTGCATGCAGCAGACGCCTCATTGACCAGAAACAATGAGCTAAAATGCCGCCACTGACAATCAGCACAGGCACATTCTTGCAAGGTATGTGTCTTGAGTATCCAGAAACATCTCTCTGACACCTGCGTATGATGGCTGACAGACAATTCAGGGTTTTGCAACAAGCCCATTGCTGCACTGTGTGAGGTTGTAGGCACTATGCACTGCAACTGTACACCCTATAATCTGCACTCAGATAGTCAGCCTGAGCGCAGCTGCTGTAGGAATTGCTGTGACAACGACCCCACATGATGACGCAACATCGAGTGAAGCACCACTGAAGCAAGGCTGACCATAGGCGGCAGCTGATGACCAGCATAGCAACTTGGGGAAAGACTGCACTCACTTGCGCATGACATCTGCATGCAGATTGATGACAAGGGCTACTATCAGACAAGCAACAGCTTGCAAACTGAGTTTCTCCCTGACCCCCAAATTGGCCTGGCTGCTGCAAGAAGCACATACCTGTAAGTGGCATCTGTGGTCAGTTGGGGAGTGGGGGAATCTGGGGAAGAGGGCAATGACAAGGGCTGCAGTAGCTTGGGGGCTGGTACTAAATGTGGCCGCCCCCCCTGCCATGAACAGGAAGCCCAGGGCTAGGCTGGTACTCATGTGGGCGCTGTAGTTGTGCTGACTGGCCTGGCCCATCACCATGACAGGGGCTGGGCCCTGCAGCCTTCTGCGCAGCCCTGCATGTGACGCATACGCTCAGGATATGCAATGCAGGTGGATAGGGTCCAATTGCAAGCTGAATGGATGCAAGCCAAAACAAAGGACACAGGTCTCAAAGACATAAGATGAGACAGGGAGAAAATTGAGAGTGAAAATGAGCTGAAAGAAGAAGCAGAGGAGTGAGGAGGAAAGCTCAGTAGGGTACATTGTGCATGACAAAGAATGGGAAGGCAGTTTGGGGGTTTGGGGTTGGGGAGGGGGGGGGGGGGGAGTGT